>Ga0137369_10000153_pt1 | contig 52978 bp, 47 predicted proteins | sample SagtaG_12_FD_104918 | JGI IMG/M metagenome (GOLD analysis project Ga0137369, IMG submission 104918) | Vadose zone soil microbial communities from Sagehorn Ranch, Mendocino, California, USA - Sage1_L_113_16 metaG | ecosystem: Environmental > Terrestrial > Soil > Vadose zone | place: USA... | reverse complement strand
GGCCGCTTCGCGAACATTCCCGCGTTCGGCGACATCAAGATGCCGATCTGGAAGGATTTCTCGCCGCGGACCGGCGTGGTGTACGACCTGACGGGCAACGGCAAGACGGCCCTCAAGTTTGGTTTCAATCGGTACATGGCCGCGGCGACGACGACGCTCGCGTCGCTTTACGACCCGGCCGACGGAACGGGCATCACTGCGACGCTGCCGTGGACGGATAAAAACGGCGACGACATCGCACAGGGCCTGAGGGGCTGCGCCTTCGCTACAGACCCCACCTGCGAGATCAACTTCGCCAACCTCCCGTCGAATTTCGGCACGGTCTCGCTAGCCAGTCCCGATCCCGGACTGACGCGCCCCTACGTGCTCCAGTACAACACGGGCGTCACGCGCGAAATGCTGCGCGGCGTGTCGGTGTCGTTCGACTGGTTCCACACGGTGAGCAAGAACTTCATGGAGCGCAACAACATCAATCGACCGGGCACGCTGAACGCCGACGGAACGGTGACCAATGCCAGCTATCGACCGGTCACGGTCTTCAGCCCGATCGATGGCACGCCGGTGACGGTGTTCGACATCTCCAGCGCGGCCGTCGGCACGTTGGCGGCGAAGAACATCGACACCAACGATCCGGCACTCAGGCAGGTCTACAACGCGTTCGAATTCGGCGTGAACGCGCGGCTGCCCCGCGGGGCGCGGCTCTCCGGCGGCTTCGGGACGGATCGGACGGTTGCCAACACCTGTTCCGCGGCGGCGTCCAACCCGAACTTTCTGATCGCGATCGGCGGGGTCAACTATTGTGATCAAAGGAACAGCGACATTCCGTGGCGAACCGGGATCAAGGTGGTCGGCATGTATCCGCTGCCGTGGTACGGCGTCGTCGTGAGCGGTGCCTACCAAGGGTTGCCCGGATACATTCTCGGCACCAGCGCGCTGACGGCCGGCGGCGCCGGGGCGCCGAATTTCACGAACATCAGCGGCCTCGCGGGCGCGCTGACGGTGACGTCGACGACGCGGTACACGTCGTGCCCGGGCAACTCGGCGTCGCAGGGCTGCGTCGTCGGCGCGCTGATCGCGCAGGGCGCGCTGTCGTCGCTGACGGTGCCGCTCGCGCCGCCAAACACGGTGCTCACGCCGCGGCTGAATCAGCTGGACTTGTCGGTTGGCAAGCGGATCGCGATCGGACACTTCCGGTTCGAGCCGAAGCTCGACATCTTCAACGCGCTCAACTCGAGCGACTACTTCACCGCGCGATCCACGACCTACACACTGACGGCGGTCGGCGCGACGCCGACGGCAGTCAACGGGTCGAGCGGCAGTTACCTGCTGCCGGGGAGCATCATCCAGGGCCGGCTGCTGAGAATCGCCGCGGTAGTCAACTGGTAGGAACCGAGTAGTTCAGAGGGCAGGGGGCCGAGGGCAAAACCTCATCCCTCTGCCTAATGCCCATCGCCCCGTGCGCGAAGGGCGCCTTACCCTCCATGCTATCTTTGCCGTACATGAGACGGTTCCTGGCCACAGGTGTCGTCGCCGCGCTGCTCATCGCGCCACAGCGGAGCGGAGCGGCGCAACTCCGCGTTCAGAACGTCGACGGCACGTTCGTCGATCCGCTGGCGCCGGTGCCTGGCGTGAAGGCGATCGTGCTTGTGTTCACGAGCACCGATTGTCCTGTCTCGAACAGGTACGCGCCGGAAGTGCAGCGCATCGTCGCGGCGTTCTCGCCGCGGGGCGTGGCATTTCGGCTCGTGTACCCGAATCCAGCGGAAGACACGGCGGCCATTCGGAAGCACATGGCGGAGTTCGGCTACTCGGGCGTGGAGGGCCTGCGCGATCCGACGCAGGCGCTGGCCAGGCACGTGGGCGCAACCATTACGCCCGAAGCGGTCGTGGTCGTCGGCGGCTCCGTGCGCTATCGCGGGCGCATCGACGACCGACACGTCCAGCTCGGCGTGGAACGACCGGCGCCGGCGACGCACGATCTCGCCGACGCGCTGACGGCGGTGCTGTCGGGCCGCGGCGTTCCACATCCGGCGACGCAGGCAGTCGGGTGTTACATCGCTGATTTCGCGCGATGAGGACTGCGTGGCTGGCGCTTGCCGCTGTCGCGATTCAGGCGTCCTCCGGCGTCTGCTCCGCCGACCGCTCCTCCTGCGTTCCTCCTGCGTCCCTCTTCCGGTCCGCGGACGAAGCCGGGACGGAGGAGGGACGGAGCGGAGGAGGGACGCAGGCGTCCGTTACGTACACCGACACCATCGCGCCGCTCCTCGCGGATCGCTGCGGCATGTGTCACCATCCCGGCGGCTCCGCGCCATTCAGTCTCCTGACGTACGCGGACGCGAAGCGACACGCCGCGCAGATTGCCGCCGTCACCGAACGGCGATACATGCCGCCGTGGAAAGCTGACCCCTCGGACGGTCCATTCGTCGGACAGCGTCCGCTCAGCGAGTCCGAGATCCGGTTGTTTCGGCAGTGGCTCCGCGACGGTGCCGTCGAGGGCGACACACCGGCGGCCGATGTGCCCACCGCGTGGACCGACGAGTGGCAGCTCGGCCGGCCCGACATCGTCGTAGCGCTGACGCAGCCGTACACGCTTCCCTCCGACGGCACGGACGTCTTCCGCATCTTCGTCATGCCGATTCCGACCGACAGGGCACGCTTCGTTCGCGGCCTGGAATTCAGGCCGGGGAACGCGCGGGTCGTGCATCACGCGAACATTCGGATCGACAAGACGACCGTTTCACGTCAACTCGACGAAGAGCAGCCAGGCCCAGGCTATGAGGGGCTGATCGCGCGTTCCGCCCAGTATCCGGACGGTCATTTCCTGGGCTGGACTCCTAGCCAGGTCGCGCCGCTGCTGCCGCCCGATCTCGCGTGGCGTCTCGATGCCAGTTCATACGTCGTCGCCGAGCTGCACATGGAGCCCAGCGGCAAGCCGGAAAAGGTTGCGCCGTCGATCGGTTTGTATCTGACCGACGTACGGCCCACGCGCACGCCCGCGATGCTGCGTCTCGGCCGGCAGAGCATCGACATTCCTGCGGGCGACAGCAGCTACACGATCACCGATTCGTACGTCCTCCCGGTCGATGTCGACGTCCTCGCCGTGCAGCCGCATGCGCACTACCGGGCGCGTGACGTTCGCGGTGAGGCCACCCTTCCCGATGGTTCGACCAGAACGCTCATCGGTATCAGGGATTGGGACTTCCGGTGGCAGCACGTTTACCGCTTCGTGACGCCCGTGCACGTGCCGAAAGGCACGCGGCTGTCGATGCGGTACACATACGACAACTCCGCCGACAATCCGCGGAATCCGGAGCGACCGCCGAAGCGTATCCGCTGGGGACAGAGATCTTCGGACGAGATGGGCGATCTGTGGATTCAGGTGCTGACGCGCGACGATCGCGACCTCGAACGGCTCAGCCGCGACTTCCGTCCAAAGGTGGCGGCTGAAGACATCCTCGGCTACGAGATCGAAATCGAGAAGCATCCGTCCGATGCGGCGCTTCACGACGACGTTGCGCTGTTGAACCTGGAGCTGGGGCGCGCAGATGCCGCGGTGACGCATTTCAGAGCGTCGCTCGCGCTGAAACCCAACTCCGCCGCGGCCCACTACAACCTCGGTACCGCGCTGTCCGTCGCCCACAGGCTCGAGGAAGCGGTTGTTGCGTACCAACGCGCGCTGGCGATCAACCCGCAGTACGCCAACGCGCATAACAATCTCGGGAGCGTGTTCACCGCGCAAGGTAGGTACGAGGACGCGATTCGCGAGTACCGCGAAGTCGTTCGACTGCAGCCGGACGTGCCTGGCGGATTCGCGAATCTCGCAACGGCGTACGCCCGTGCGGGTGAGTTCTCGCGAGCGATCGAAGCGATCGACGCGGCGCTTCGGCTGCATCCGATGGAGTCCGCTGCCAGCGAGTTGCGGCGGCAAAGAGCCCTGTACCTGCAGCGGAAATAGAAACATTACGGGTGTGGCGCAGGACTTCACTCCTGCGAACCGGCGACACGGATGGGAGAAGACGTTGGCCCGAATTTCAGTTCGCTACTGCGCATATTGAGTGTCGGGGCTCCACGCCGTCCGTGTGGCGGCGCGGCTCCGACGCGAGCTGGGCGTCGACGTGCAGATGGTCAAGGGTCGGTACGGCGAATTCAAAGTGTTGGTAGACGACAAGACCGTCGTTGACGGCGGCGCGCTGGCGGCGTTGGGTGTGCTTCCTTCCGGGCGAAAAGTGCTCGACGCCGTTCGCACCAGACTCTTCGCGTAAGGGCTCCATTCCGCCGAGCTCTGAGTGCGCGTTTCCGAGCGCAGCGTCACACGCCTGCCCGGAAAACCCTCGTTTGCGGAGTAGAATCGCGATCCTTAGGATGACGCTCCTCAGCGAGAGCCCCACGGTCCTGCCGATTCACCGCAAGATCCTCGCGTTCTCGTTCATCGGCTGGATCTTCGACTTCTACGATCTCCTGCTCCTGAGCTTTCTGGTGGCGTCGACGTCGCTGACGAAGGACCTGGCGCTGTCACGCGCCGATGTCTCCGTGCTGCTCGGGACCGCGCTGGCGTTCACGGCGGTCGGCGGCCTGCTCGGCGGCGCGCTTGCCGATCGTTACGGACGCAAGCCGCTGTTGATGATCACGATTCTCATCTACAGCGTCGGCACACTGTTGTCGGGGATGGCCACCGGCATGTGGACGCTGCTCGCGGCGCGCGCGATCACTGGAATCGGCGTCGGCGGCGAGTGGGCCGTCGCGCACGCCCTCGTCGGCGAAACGGTGCCGCCGCACGTCCGCGGCCGATACGGCTCGTACCTGCAGAGCGGCTCGGCGTTCGCGCGGTTCTTCGCCACGATGGTTGGGAACCTGCTCGCGCCGTGGATCGGTTGGCGGCTGGCGTTCATGCTTTCGGCTGCGCCCGCACTGCTCGTCGCGTTCATCCGCCGCCAGATGCCCGAGTCCGACGTGTGGCTGCTGGACAAGGCGCGGAACCCGATGGCCGGCGGCGCGCATCGCTACGTCCGCGTCCTCGGTCAGATGCTCGGTCCCGCGTTGAGAAAGACGACGGCGATGGCGACGACGGTGACGACGCTGAACATGGCGGCGTACTGGTTCAAGACCATCTGGCTGCCGACGTACTTTCACGAGATACGCGGGCTGTCGCTGGGCGATTCCGCCTGGCTGTTGTTCATGGACCAGGTGGGGTCGCTCGTCGGCTACGTCTGTTTCGGATCCGCGAGCGACTACTTCGGACGCCGACCGAGCTTTACGGCGTTTTCAGTCGTGAAGGCCATCGGCCTCCTGATGGTGACGCTCGGGTGGGGCCTGGGCGGCGGGTATTCACCGATCACGTTCGGCTTCATGTTCCTCGTCGGGTTCGGCGAAGGCAACTGGGGCTGCATCGGTCCGCTGCTGAACGAGGTGTTTCCAACGTCGGTGCGCGCCGCTGCGCTGGGCATCATCTACAACGTGTCGCGCGGCGTGCAGTTCCTGGCGCCGGTGGTGATCGCGTGGGTGGCGACACGGTCGACTTTCGGCGCCGGCATCGCGCTGGCGGCGCCGTTCGCGCTGCTGGCGGGTCTTGCCGTGTGGGGGCTGCCGGAAACGAGGGGCGTCCGGCTGATGGAAAAAGCGCGCGCCATCGCGTGACGATCACGACGATCAACGCAGAGCACGCAGAAAGGCTGACGACCAGTGTCTAAGATTCAACGTTTCGTGGTTTTGTGTTTTCGTGGCGGATCGTTTCGGCGTCCCCTGCTAGGGTTGACGCTGGCCGCGAGCCTCGCATGCGTGGATCTCGCGTCCGCTCAAGCGCCGACTGCCACGAAGAACGATTACAGCGACGGCAAAGCCTGGCTCTGCCGGCCCGGACGGCAGGATGCGTGCGCCGTCGACCTGAGCACGACGATTGTTTCCGCCGGCGGCACGCTGACCCGCGAAGACTGGAAGCCGAATGCGAGCGCGCCGATCGACTGCTTCTATGTCTATCCGACGGTGTCGACCGATCCGACGCCCAACAGCGACATGAGCATCGATCCGGCGGAACGCGGAGTCGTCCGTGCTCAGTTCGCCCGCTTCGGGTCGCAATGCCGGCTGTACGCGCCGATGTACCGGCAGGTGACGCTGGCGGCGTTGCGCGCGGGAATCGCGGGCACACCCATGACCGTGGATCGCACGCTCGCCTACAACGACGTCCTCGACGCGTGGAACCACTACCTGCAGCACGACAACAACGGGAGAGGCGTTGTGCTGATCGGCCACTCGCAAGGGTCGGGCGTGCTGACACAGCTGATTCGCAATGAAATCGACGGCAAGCCGGCGCAGTCACGCCTCATCTCGGCGCTGCTGCTTGGCACCAGCCTGCCGGTGCCAAAAGGGAAGGACGTCGGCGGCGCATTTCAGCAGATTCCGCTGTGCCGTTCGGCGGCGCAGACCGGCTGCGTGATCGCCTACGCATCATTTCGATCGACGACCCCTCCGCCGGCGAACTCCCGCTTTGGCCGCGTGCAGGGCGAGAACATGCAGGCGGCGTGCACGAATCCCGCGGCCCTCGGCGGCGGATCGGGGGAGCTGCACGCCTACCTGTCTTCGGGCGGCCGCAGCATCACTGGTTCCGCTGCCGAACCGCGCCCATGGGTGGACCCGGCCAAGCCAATCGACACGCCGTTCGTCAGCGTGCCCGGGCTGCTCACGGCGCAGTGCGTTTCGAACGACAAGGGGTCGTATCTGGAGGTGACCGTGCACGGCAACCCAGCCGATCCGCGCACGGACGATATCTCGGGCGACGTGATGCAGAACAACGAGGTGAACGCGAGCTGGGGCCTGCATCTCATCGACGTGAACCTGTCGATGGGTAATTTGCTGGACATCGTCGGTCAGCAGGGAACGGCGTTTCTCGCGGCGGGCAAGTAGAGCCAGTGAGAACCGAATAACCGAGGACCAACCGATGCTTCGACCCCTGCTTGCGCTCGCACTTCTCTCGCTCGCCCTGCCGCCTTCGGCTGCAGCACAAGTGATCTCCGACGTCGAGATTCGAAAGATCCTCGTCGAGCGCATCGACGCGCAGCGGCAGAGCGTCGGCATCGTCGTCGGCGTGATCGAGCCGGCCGGGCGTCGTGTCGTCTCGTACGGGGCGCTCGCGAAGGGCGATCAGCGGCCGTTGAATGCCGACACGATTTTCGAGATCGGATCCATCACAAAGGTCTTCACCTCGCTGCTGCTCGCTGATGCGGTGGAGCGCCGCGAGTTGTCGTTAACCGATCCGGTCGCAAAATTCCTGCCGGCGAAGGTCAAGGTGCCCGAACGTGCGGGCCGATCGATCACCTTGCAGGATCTGTCGACACATACGTCAGGGCTTCCACGGCTGCCGACCAACATGAAGCCGAAGGACGCTTCGAATCCGTACGCCGACTATTCGTTCGAAGATCTCTACGCGTTCATCTCTGGCTACGAGTTGCGCCGCGACATCGGCGTGCAGTACGAGTATTCGAATCTTGGCGGAGGGCTGCTCGGTCACGCGGTCACGCTGAGCGCGAAAACCGACTACGAGAGTCTCGTGCGCTCGCGCATCACCGGTCCGCTCGGCATGACCAGCACCGCGATCACCTTATCGCCCGAGTTGAAGGTGCGGCTCGCGGTCGGCCACAGCCCGACGCTGCAGCCGGTTGCGAACTGGGACCTGCCGGCGCTCGCGGGCGCAGGCGCGCTGCGGTCGAGCACGAACGACATGCTGACGTTCCTGGCGGCGAATCTCGGGTACACCCCCACACCGCTCGCCGGGGCGATGGCCGCGATGGTGAAGGTCCGGCGTCCCACCGGCGCCCAGGGACTGGAGATCGCGCTCGGCTGGCACATTCTCACGGCGCACGGAAAGGAATTCATCTGGCACAACGGCGGCACTGCCGGGTATCGCACGTTCATCGGCTACGATCCCGCCGCGCGCACCGGGGTCGTCGTCCTGTCGAACGCGGGCACGCCGGCGGGCTCCGACGATATCGGGCGGCACCTGCTCGATCCCGCATCGCCGCTGCTGGCGCTCACGCCGCCCTCCACGCATACCGAGATCAAGATGGATCCGGGCGCGTTTGACCGGTTCGCCGGCCGCTATCAGTTCGCGCCAGCGATTACGTTGACCCTTTCACGCGAGGAGGCGCATTTCTTCGCGCAACTGACCGGTCAGCCGCGCTTCGAGATCTTCGCGTCTGGCGAGCGCGAGTTCTTTCTCAAAGTCGTGGACGCGCAAAATCTCCGTCGAGGTCGATGCCCAGGGCCGCGCCGTTGCGGTCGTCCTCCACCAGAACGGCCTCAACCAACGAGCGACTCGCGTCGAATGAAAAGACGACCGACGCCGGAGCACGCAGAAAAACTACTTTGTGTTGGGCGCGATGGCAGACCCGACGAGCAGCACGACGAGGGACATCATCAGTCGCATGGCGGGCATTATAATGACCGCACTTCACAGCGACGCGGTTATTGACGGGGAGGATCGCGATGGCTCGTCCGCGCCTCGGCGTCTCTGTCGGCTTCGCCGCGATCCTGGCGCTGGCGCTGCCGTCGCCCATCCTGCTCGCGCAAATCAGCACCGACATCGTCGAGAAGAGCAGAAGCGAGTTCCACAAACAGGCGACCGATGCCGACATGAAGCGCGAAGGCGGCACGCAGCCTCGGGACTGGGACTACAACCTGCCGGACGGCGTCGCGACGCGACAGATCACGTTCTACGTCGACGGCGGAACGCCGCTGTACGGGAAGATGTTCGTTCCAAAGGGATTCAGAGCGACCGACCGAAGGCCGGCCGTCGTTGTCGGGCACGGCATCAATGCGCTGTCCATCGGCATCGAAAAGTATGCGGCGCGCTTCGCCGGGCGCGGGCTCGTCGCCATGGCGATCGATTATCAGAGCTACGGCTTCAGCGGCAGCGGAGCCGACGATCTGCGGCTGCTCGAACCGGATCCGACCACCGACGCGCGCCCCGTCACGGAGAAACGGCTGCGAGTGGTCGTGAAACGCACGAACCTGAACAACGCACACGAGGTCGACGACTACCGCGCGGCGCTGTCGTACCTGCAGGGCGAGCCCGGCGTTGACCCGGCGCGGATCGGCATCTGGGGCTCGAGCAACGCCGGCAGCGTGGTGATCGCCGTGGCCGAAGTCGATGCGCGGGCGAAGGCGGTTGTGTCGCAGGTGGCTGGCCCGCGGCCTGTACCGCGCGGTCCGGCGGCGCTGCCCACGGGTCCGCAGGCGGTGATGCTGGACGACGCGATCAAGCGCGCGCGAACCGGACAAGGCGCCGAGGTGGACGGCGGATTTTCGTTCAAGAGCAAGATCGACATGTTTGGAAACTTCCGCAATCGGGACGTGCGTCCCGGCTCGCTGCTCGATCAGATTGCCGAGACGACGAAGATTCTCTTCCTGCCTGCGGAGAAAGACGAGCTGACCGGCGGACCCGGTGGAGCGCAGGACGCGACCAAGTACCTGAATGCCCGCGGCATCACGGCACAGACGATCGTGTACCCCGAGCTCACACATTTCCAGGCGTACTCGAATACCGGATTCGAGGTCGGCTCGACGCTTGCGGCCGACTGGTTCCTGAAATACCTCGGGCCACCGGCTCCAGCGAAATCGACGATGGCGTCGCAGGAGGGGCGGCGGTGAATCGAGTCCACGTTGGCCGCGAAAACGCGAAGACACGAAAACTGTTCTGGTTTCATGCTTTCGTGATTTCCTGGCTTTTTGGACATCCGGCGGCCGGTCAACAAGTACGGGCCGTAAATGTTCTTGAAGGCATTACCTCGAAAGACGTGAAGTTCTTCAGCGAAGCAGTGCAGTGCTCCGCGAAGATCTTTTTTCCACGAGGCATCAACGCCGAGAGCAAAACCGCGGCCGTCGTCCTCGCGCCTGCGCCTGGCGACACAGCGGCGTCAATCGAGAAGTACGCGGCACGTCTGGCCGGCCGGGGCCTGGTGGCGATGGCGATCGATTATCGGGGCTGGGGACAGAGCGGCGGCTTTCTGTATCTCGCCGAGCCGGTGCGCTGGGACGATCGCCTCCGGTTTTCGCAGCATACGGCAAAGGTGCGGATTCGGCGCGGCCGGGTGATCCCCGATGCGCAGATTCTCGACATTCGAAACGCCATCTCGTATCTCCAGGGCGAGCCGGGCGTCGATCGCGCGCGCATCGGCGTATGGGGCGCGGACCTCGCCGGTGGCCACGCGGTGACCGTCGCGGCGACCGATGCTCGCGTCAAGGCCGCCGTGGCCCAGGTGCCGCTGATCGACGGCAAGGACGCTCCACGCAAGGCGACCGCGCCAACGGCCGAACGTCAAGGAGAGATGGTGCGATTGGCGCGAGCGGGTCAGGCGCCAGCCACCCCGGCGGCAGCGCTGGTGATGAACGACCACGAGGCCAAGCTCGCGCGTGCCGAGTATCACCCCTTCTGGTACATCGACACGATTCCGCAAACGACCGCCGTGCTGTTCATCGTCGCGGAAAAGGACGCGAAGGTGAACAACGATGCCCACGCTGTTCCCGCATCGAAGCTCGTGAAAGGTCCGAACGGCGTCACAGTGATTCGAGGCGCGACGCATGCGCTGTCGACGCAGACGGCATCGGACGCGGCGGCGGAAGCGGCCGCGGCGTGGTTTCAGAAGTACCTCCGACGTCGTTAGGTCTCAGGAGGACTTGATGCTCGCGACAACGGACAAAAAGTTAGATGCGACCTTCGAGCAGCGCCGCAGGACGTCTTCCCCCGAACACCGCCATGACGGCAGGAATCGTCGTGACAACGCCGAGCGCCACGAGTACCCAGCCGGCGGCTCGTCGCTGCGCCTCGGGTAACCGTTCCGAGAGCAGCAGTCCGACGCCTGCGCCGAGGGCGCCGCGCGTGCTGACGATGAATGCGAATTCGGGAAAGGTGAGCATGAGTTTCTGCATGTGCTGTCTCCGACGAACTCTCGTGCAAGTGTAGTACCCAGTCCAGCTATTAGCCGTCAGCGTTCAGCTATCAGCTAAAACGCTCGTCTGAGCTTGCCGGATTTCGGACGTTTCTTCCAGTCCAGCTGACAGCTGATAGCTCAAGAGAGCCCGAGGTAAGATTCGCGTGCGCAGGGAGGTCCGATGAACGCCACGCTCGGGGCCGTCATGTTTGGGATCGCGCTCGTGTCCGCCGCCGCGCCGCCGTCGAAGATCGTGGCTGCGCAGCAAACTCAAACGCCTCCGCCGAAGGGCCAGATGCCGGATCTCGGCAGACCCACCAAGCCGGACGATCCACTCCCGCCATTCAACTTCGACGAATATTTTCCGGGCAGATGGACGTTCGAGTGGGACGTGCCGGACGGCCCGCTCGGTCCGGCGGGACGCATCACCGGTACCACCATCTACAAGCCGGTCGACGGCCGCTTCTATGAAGCCAACACCGAGGCGACGGGCCCCGGCGGCGCGTTCAAGCTGCACGAGCTCATCGCGTATCACAAGGAGGGCAAGATGCTCTCGCGATACGTGACCGACAGCCGCGGCTTTTCCTTTCTGGAGATCGGCACCATCGGCGGCGACCTCGGCGGCTACTACAACGTCTACTTCGAGAGCTCACCGTTCATCCACGGCGGCAAATCGATCCGCGTCAAGCACGCCATGCGCCTCTTGTCGCCACTCAACTACAAAGTCGCGACCACGCTCTCGGTGGACGGCGGACCGTTCAAGAACTATGGCAACCCCTGGTGGCGCAAAGAGGCGGCGAGCACGAGCCGATGAACGGATCCAGCCGCTGGTGGCCGGTCGTCGGCGGCGTCATGCTGAACATGGCGCTCGGCACGTTCTACGCGATGAGCGCGTTCATGCTGCCGCTCGAGAAAGAATTCGGCTGGACGCGCGCGCAGACGTCGTGGATTACCACGATCGGCATCGCGATGATCGCCTCGTGGTACGTGATTGCCGGGCTCATTCACGATCGCCGCGGGCCGCGCCTCGTCGCCGCTGTCGGCGGAACGCTGTTCAGCCTGGGCCTTTTCCTCGCCAGCTACACCCAGTCGCTCACGTGGTTCTACCTGACCGCCGGACTCATTGCAGGCACCGGCAGCGGCTTCGGATACGTCGTGCCGACATCCGTCGGGTCGAAATGGTTTCCGGATAAGCGCGGTCTGATCGTGGGCCTCATGGTCGGCGGCTATGGCGCCGGTTCCGGCGTGTTCGGCCCGATTGCGTCGGCGCTGATCGAACGCGTCGGCTGGCGCAGCACGTTTCAGATCTTCGCGTTGTTGTTCTTCGCGATGACGCTGGTCGCCACCTGGCTCGTGCGGAATCCGCCGGCCGGCTATCGTCCTCGAGGATGGGATCCGGTCCGCACGCGCCCGGCGTCGCGTGCCGGCGGCGATATGGCGGCATCGCAGATGATCCGCACTTCTACGTTCCAGTTGCTGTGGGTGGCGTACTGTCTGGGCACAACCGCCGGGACGATGGTGATCAGCCAGCTCGTGCCGTTCGCGCGCGCGGCTGGCCACAGCGCGGCGGCGGCGGCCTATGCGTTGACGGTGGGTGCAATTGGCAGCGCGTCGGGCCGTGTGTTGTCCGGATGGATGTCCGATCACGCCGGCCGTCTGAACACGCTGCGCGCGCTGCTCTTCGTGTCGGCGTGCGCGATGCCGGCGCTCTTCGCGTGGCGGGAGAACGTGACGTTGTTCTACGTGCTGCTCGCGGTCGTCTATTACTGTTACGGCACGCAGCTCTCCGTGTACGCTTCGACAAGCGCCGATTTCTACGGCACCAAGAACGTCGGCTTCAACTACGGACTGCTGCTCACGGCATGGGGAGCGGCGGGCATTCTGGGGCCGTTCCTCGGCGGCCGCGTCTACGTCGCCACCGGACAGTACCAGTGGGCGTTCTTCATCGCGGCTGCCTTGTCGCTTGTCGCGCTGGCGACGCTGGCGATGGCGAGGAATCCGCACGCCGAACGTGTTCCTGCTGCTGCGGCCCTGTGAATCAGGGGGAGAACAAAAAACGTCACCACAAAGGACACAAAGGACACAAAGGAGAAACCCCGTACGACTTGACCTTCGTGTCCTTCGTGTCCTTTGTGGTTTCTGACCTGAGAGATCTGGCTCTGAAGTTTCGACGGCGATTGGATCTTCGACTGGAGGCAAGATGCGACGAGCACTCGTCATCACATTGTTCGGCGGCGCGTTTCTCGCGGGGTCGCTGGCGCTCGACGCACAGGGCGACGGCGGATACCGGCTTGTGCCGAACTGGCCGAAGCTGCCGGCGGGGATGTATTTCGGATTGAAAGAGCCGCCGCCGCCGCCTGCCGAGCGTGAAGCGCAGGCGGCCGCGCGCCGCGCGCGGGGAGGTGCCGCGCAGGGCGCGCAAGGCGCCCGGGGTGCGCAGGCGTCGCAGGGGCCGACGAATCAGCCAGGTATCTCGGGCCTGGCGATCGACGCGCAGGATCACATCTATGTATTCAACCGCGGTGTGAAGCCAGTGATGGTGTTCGATCGCGACGGCAACCTGATCCTCGCCGGCGCCGATCAGGAGATCAACGGCAAGACAATCAACCCGTCGTGGCAGCACTCGGGCGGCGTCGACTGGGACGGCAACGTCTACGTCATCGAGCGCGACGCGCATCGCATCGTGAAGCTCAGTCCGAAGCTCGACAAGTTCCTGTTGCAGCTCGGCACGACGAATGAGAAAGGCAACGACGCGACGCATCTGAATTTGCCGTCGGGCACCGCCATTTTGCACAACGGCAACATGGTGGTCACGGACGGCTACGGCAACAACCGCGTGATCCTGTTCGACAAGACCGGGAAGTTCATCAAGCAGGTCGGCAAGGGCAGCGGCGGTCCCGAGGACAAAGGCACGGGACCCGGAGAATGGAACCTCCCGCACAAGCTCGCCGTGGATGCCGACGAGAATCTCTACATCATCGACCGCGAAGGCCATCGGCTGGAAGTGTTCGACAGGAACCTGAATTACATCCGCGAGATCCGCAACGATTGGAATCCGTGGGACGTCAACATCTCGCGCAAGGGGACCGACGGCATCGGCTGGATCGCCGATCACAAGGACGAGCGTATCCAGAAGTTTCAGTTGAAGGACGGCAAGATCCTCGCCGTCTGGGGCAAGCAGGGGTGGGGACCCGGTGAATTCGATTGGGTCCACGGCATCGTGGTCGACTCGAAGGGCGCGGTGTACGCGGCGGACACCTACGGGCAGCGGCTGCAGAAATTCGTTCCGACGGCGACCAGCTCGACGCAGCGTTGATGAACCACAAAGGGCACGAAGGACACAAAGGTTAAGTCCTACTGGGCTGTTCCTTTGTGTCCATTGTGTCCTTTGTGGTTGATCGTTTTGCTGCCGACGCGAGCCGCATCACGACAGGAATCAGAAACAGACCAACCACCAGTGTTGCGGCGAGCGTTTCGTTCACGCGCACGGCGCGAAACTGGCCGCTGACGTCGATGGTGCGGCTCCAGGCGTCGCCTTCGACCTCCTCGACCACGAGGCGACCATCCGCGCGGTGCACAGCGAGCGGATACGGATCGATCACCAGGCCGTAGTACCAACGCAGCGTGTGCGCGTCGGCCGGCAGGCGTCCGCGCATTCGGTAGGTAGCGAGCTGCCGTCCGGGAATGTACTCAACCGACTCCGGCCGGATTTCGTGACCGTCGACCCACAGCACGACGCGGTCGCTGAAGGGTCCGGTGAACGGTTCGAGGCGCAGCGTCAACCAATTCGGATCGTTCGACACGTCGAGGACGAACGACCCGTCGCGCACGAAGGCAATCGACACCTGCGTGCGCTCGAGATCGTGGGCGGATGCCGGTGCTGCGATCGAAAGCACCAACAGCACCGCGTACGTGGAACGCAGAGCTCGCAGAGCTCGCAGAGCTCGCAGAAAAATGCATCCTCTCTGCGTGCTCAACGGGCTCTGCATTCCTCTTGTCCGCGCGCTCACTGGCGTTATCATACGCGTCATGAACACGATCGCTTTGGCGGCCGCCCTCGCGCTGGCGGCGCAGGGGACGCCTTCGCAGAAAGTCGAGATCGTGAGCGTCACCGGCTGTCTCAAAGAAGCGACGCCGAACACCTGGACGCTCGTGAACGCGACCGATCCGGTGCCCAGCATCGCCAATGCGCCCGCGCCGAAGGAGATTCCCGCCACCCCGCCGGCTGGTAAGAACGAGTTTCGGCTGATCGGCGTCTCCGAGTTCAATCTTCCCGCGCACAAGGACCACACGGTCGTGGTCAAAGGCCTGTTTATCAAGGCCACGCCAGTGAGCCGGCTGAACATCACGTCGGTGGCGATGGTGAGCGCCGTGTGCGCTGCCGCTCCCGCCAAATAGGCTAAACTACGCGCATGAAACGCCTTTTCGCGGTTCTCGCCGGGACCGTCGCCGTGATTGCCACGACGCACGCGGCTGGCCCTTCGCCCGCCGTCGCGCCGACCTTCACCAAAGACGTCGCGCCGATCATCTTCAACAACTGCACGAGGTGTCATCGTGCGGGCGAGGTTGCGCCGATGACGTTCCTCTCGTACGAGGACGTCCGGCCGTGGGCGAAGGTGATCAAGACGAAAGTGGCTGCGCGCGAGATGCCGCCGTGGGGCGCGGACTCCGAGCATTCGCTGAAGATGCGGAACGACCGGAGCCTGACGAAGCAGCAAATCGACACGATTGCCGCGTGGGTCGATGCGGGGGCGCCGAAAGGGAACGATGCCGATCTGCCGCCCGTCCCGAAGTTCGCGGAAGGCTGGACGTATGGCCGCGAGCCGGACTACATCATCGAGATGCCGGTCGAGGCGCAGATTCCTGCCGAGGGCGAGCTCGGCGTGCAGATGTACTACACGCCGGTGCCGTTCACCGAGGATCGCTTCGCGGAGACGCTCGAGATCCGTCCTGGCAACCGCGCCGTCGTGCACCATGCCGGCGTGTTCGTGGTCGACATTCCCGAGGGCGCGAAGATCGTCGATGGCCGCCTGATTGCGCCGAACGGGAAGGCCGCGACGGATCGCGGCGAGGGCCTCGCGGGCCGCGCCGATACGACGGCGCTGCCGGGTGCGAACAAGCTGCTCTCGTGGGTGCCGGGCCGCGGCGTCGACTCGCACCGCGCCGACATCGGCAAGCGCATTCCCGCGGGCAAGTACATCAACTTTCAGGTGCACTACAACCCGATCGGCAAACCGGCGACCGACCGCACGCGCCTCGGCATCTGGTTCAACAAGGTGCCGGTGACGCACGAGCTGTTGATCCGCCAGGCCGGCGATCCGCTGGCGACGACGAAGGGCGGGTTGTCGCTGTATCGCGCCGAAGGAAAGGAAGTCGAATACTCGGCCGATGAAGGCAGCACGCGCCGTCGCAGCAAGACGCCGAACATCCCGCCGTACGCGGAGGACTGGTCGCTCACCGGCATCACGCCGGTGACCGAGGACATCACGCTCTACGCGATGTCGCCGCACATGCATCTGCGCGGCAAGAGCCTCCGGTGGGTCATCGTCTATCCGGACGGCCGCGAGCAGACGATTCTCGACGTGCCGAAGTTCGACTTCAACTGGCAGATCGAGTACGAGCTGGAAACGCCGCTGCGCATTCCCGCCGGGAGCAAGATCCTCGGCATCGGCAAGTACGACAACTCGCCGAAGAACCGGTGGAACCCCTCGCCGAACCTGGAAGTGTTCTGGTCCGAGCAGAGCTGGGACGAGATGTACCAGCCGTTCACGCTGTATTCCGTCGACAGCCAGGTGCTCGGCGACATGACGGTGACGAAGCAGCCGCAGCAGAAACAACAGCCCTGAACGCATCGGCGGGCGGAGTGATGGGACACGCCGAGCGTGGCAGTGCGGACCACGCCCTCGGCGGCGCGCGGCAGCGGTTCCGCCTCGTCGCGCTGCTGTCGGTCGCGGTGATGATCGTGGGCATCATGGCCGCCGCGATGTTTTTGTGAGCACGTTCCGTTTTGCTGAATTGTCGAACAGGTGGCTCGAAACCGAACGAAGTGTGAGCGACGTCGGCGGGATCGCCATCTGGGCAATGCGGCGTTCCGCTTTTCGGATCCATTCCTGTTCGACTGATCACATTGCGTCGCGCCAGGCAGCTGCAGCGCCGTTGATCTCGGCTGTCTCTTGAATCGGGAGGATCACCCGAGTCGTGAACTTCAGAAACGGCGTCCACGGTGCGACCGTTTTCGCTAGGTCGGCGGCGCTACCCGCTTCGATGAGGGCGACTCCGCCGCCTCCGTCGGCAAAGCCATAGAAGCCCTGGAATTTCCCAGGCCCAGGCTGCCACTTTGAAAAAAGCTGCAGTGAACGCTTCTGACCGCTTTCCGACGAGTCGATGAATTCCCACGTCACATGAAACAGCATTGAGCCCTCCGGCGTTGGAGTTTCCGCATTCATTCCCTCGACTCTACACAAGACCAGTTCAGCCTGCACGATGTCGGTAACTGTTGAACGCGCTGGCGTTGTCGTGGCAGATCGCGAGCCGCCTGTCGCCGTGGTTACGTGCGAGTGGTGCCGGTAACCGCGACGCTGATTCTCTCAGACCTGATCGATCGGGCTCGGACGCCCAATGTCCCGTGATTCATGACGCGCAGTTACACCATGGTCAACGAGGTCAGACGTCGTGAACGCTCTGCGTCTCGCGCTCCATGAGCGCACCCACAGACGATGCAGTTGAGACCAGGTACGGCACGGTCATCGTCAACAGCATGCGCAACAGACGTCCTGCGGAGACGTCACCGCGCACGAGCGCGTCGCCGTGATTGATGATGATGAGCACGGTGCCGACGCCGATGCCGTACTTCAGCGCGCGTCTGGCAATGGACGGCCGGATCGCCAGGCGCAGCCAGGCACGCACGTCAGGCCGCGACGTCGCGAGTGTAGAGCTCGGCCGCCCACACCCGCTCGAATGCCACGCCGGCCGAACGATACGACGTGCGAACCGCTTCCGCGTCCGGGGCTTCGAACTCGCAAACCATCCGCTGGCGATCGGTCGACAGATAGCTGCGCACCCACCGGGCGCCGTAAGCCTCCAGACACTTGTCCAGTCGTTCGCCCAGTCGACCGTGATCGTCGTCGGTGAGCGGTGTCCCGAACGTCTGTTCCACGATCAGATGCACCATGGCGTCCTCCACGAGTCGATTCAACGCTCAAGCCTCAAAACAGTAACAATGTTGCTCCACACCACGCCAGCAGGATGACACCCAGCGGAGCGCTCAGCCGGCGGCCCCAACTCACGTTCTTTTCGACAGCCATGACGATCGCGAGCCCCAGCATCCACGCCACGTTCGTCATGCCGACAACGAACATCAGGAGCATCAGTGTCCAGCAGCAGCCGACGCAGAATGCGCCGTGATCGACGCCGAGCCGAAGCGCCTGCCACCGCTCGTGGCGTCCCTGCCAATGTGACAGCACGAAACTGAGCGGTGAACGACACTTGTCGAGACACCGGTGCTTGAGCGGAGTGAACTGATAGACGCCCGCCAGCAGAAGAATCGCGCTGCTGCCGAGCGCGATCCCTTGAGCGGCCTGCTGTCCGACATACACGGCCACACCGAACGCCGCCCAAATCACGAGATACCCCACGACGGCGAGCACGATGAGAAGCGAGCGATCGCGCCGGGCGCTCGCAATCGTCTGGAACGTGGCGAGCAGCGGCAAGGTCGTCGGGAGCATCATCGCTATCGTCATCAGCGTCCAGCTCCCGATGAACAACGGCATCTGAAAGGGCGGCGCGGCTGACGCGAGAGCCGCGCCGTGGTGGTGATGATGCATCGACGCGTGCGCCGACGCGCCCATGGTCCACAGTGCGATCCACGCGAGCACTGCGAGCCCGGCGATCGACGCCGAGAGGAGCAGACGGTGACGCATGGCTGCTACGCCTCGAAACGAAACGATCCGGAGACCGCGTTGTGATCGCGGAGATCGACGTCGAACCCCGGCGCCTTCGCCTGATACAGCGACGCCTTCCCGACGTACGCCGGCGACCCCGGAATCGTCGTAAAGATCGTGTCGTGCATGGCCGTCGGTTTGCCCGTCGCGCCCTGGAACGGCGCGAGGTCGGCAGAGACCGCCTTGCCGACTCTCAGGGTGCCGTTGACGCCCTTCACTTCGAAGGTGATCGGCACCTGTTCCACGGCCTGGACTTCGCCCACCAGCTTCGCGAGATCGGCCACCGGCCCGCCGAGTTTGCCCGTCCACACGTTGAGCAATGCCGCGTTCTGTTCCGGCGTCGCGCCGTCGTCCACATAGACGCGCACGCGCCAGTTGCCCTTCAGGATGTTGCCAGGGATGAACGCCAGGATGGCCAGCGTGCGACCGGAGACATCGACCCCATCCACCGCTCCTTTGTCCATGTGCCAGGCCAGCACGCCCGTGCACGTGCCGCCGTCCGGATCTTCGCCGACCCAGCACGGGCAGAGAATGTTGCACGTGCAGACTTCCAACAGCCGCCCCTCGAGTTGATACGCCATCACGTCCTCCTGGTTGTGTCGGGTTACCGCTTGAAGATGAACCCGAATTGCTCGACCGCTGTTCCGTCGGGGCCGAGCGATGTGCCGTGGCTCTGGCCGTCGATATGATACGCGCCGACGACGTGCCACTCGAACTCGTCGGTGAGCGCGCACGCCCCGATCGATCCCCTCATCGAAAGGGCACCAGCCTCGGTAATCGCGGAGACGTCGCCCTCGCCGCTGGCGGAGGCGCGGAAAACGTTCTGCGTACCGCTCGGCGCCCCAAGCGCGCCAAGCCCGATGAGATTGGTGAATGTTGGATCAAAACCCGGTGACTTGAAAACCACGTTCCAGATCGTGTAGACGCCTTTGGCGATCAGACCGCTCACGTGAACCGTCACCTGCGTTCCTCGATTGACGCACTGGACCGACGCGTATCCCTGCACGGCGTTGAACTCGGCGAGCGTTACCTGATGGCCGTCCGGCGCCAGGATGGGATTGTGGGCGCGGACTTCGTACAGGAGCGTCCCCGGCGTCGCCGGCGGCTGGCCGCCGGCGTCCTGAATGAAAAACGGGATGTGGACGATGTCGCTGTTGCGGGTCGGCGCGGCGCTGGGCGCCACGCTGTTGGCGGCGATACCGGCAACGGCATCGGGTCCGACGGGTGAACGTCCTCCGCATCCGATGGCGGCCAGGCCAGCGAGCAGAATCGCTGTCGGGGTCAGGGACTGCATAGCTCCTCCTCAGAATTGGTGAATTGGTGAGTTGGCGAATTGGCGAATTCGAAGCGCCACGTCACGAATTCGCCAATTCACGAGCTCAATGTACGGAGGGACCGTGGGCGCCGCCGTTTGAAGGGGCGTTGGAATTCAGGCGGGGTCGCGGGTGTCGGGCTGTCCCCCGAAGGGCGCGGCCATAACGGCCTCGAGCACGCGGCGGGCGTGCGCGGCGATCGCATGCGGATCGCGCAGATCGGGCTCGGCTGCGTAGAGACAACTCCTGGCGGCCTCGGGATCGCGACGCGCGAGCGCGACCCGCGCCTTGATGGCCAGGCCGGTGGCGATCTCACTGCGGCGGCCCACCACGTCGGCCGCCCGGAGCGCCTCTTCGGCACGAGCGGCCGCCCGATCGACGTTGCCGGCCTCGAGATCGATCGCGGCGGCAATCAGCAGTGCTCGCGACAGAAGCGCCTTCGCGTCGATGCGGCGAAGCACGGCCATCGCGTGCTCGACGCGATCGTCGGCAGCCGGCTCACCGAGCATCCGATCCGAAAGCGCGTGCAGCATGTCGGCAAAGGGAGCCTCGCTGCCTTCGCCCATCTTCGCGGCGACGCGTGCCATGTCCCGGGCGCGTTCGCGCGCCGCCTGCGGCGCCCCTCGCTCGAGTTCGATCAGCGCGAGCCGCTGCAGGCATTCGCATTGGGCCCAATGATCCTGTTCGGTCTGAGCCAGGGCCACGGCGCTTTCCAGGTGCCGGACGGCTGCGTCGTAGTCGCCGACGAACGCGCGGACCAGCCCCAGGCCCCACGGGATGTCCTTCAAGGTCACGCAGGGCTCTTGGGCCAGCGCGCGGGCCTCGAGCAACAGCGCTTCGGCGCGCGGAATCTCCCGCTCGATGAGCGCCAGGCACCGCCCCGTCGTGCCGAGCGCGCGCGCGGCGGTCGCCGCATCGCCACTGCGCCCAGCCTCGGCCGCGCGCAGCGTGTCGGCATGGGCTGCCGCGTAATCGCCGTCGACGTGATGGCGGAACGACAACAGGTAGAAGCCGGTTGCGACGTCGGCCGCCAAACCGGCGTCCTGCGCTTCGAGCGTGACGCGCGAGATCTCCGTTTCGAGGTTCCGCGCGCCCGACACGGCCACGCTTGCGTGTACGGCGATTCTCAGCAGCGCCATGTGCAGATGGATCCGCCGGTCGCGGGCCAGGCGCCCGATGTGGTCCATTCCGCGCTCCGCGAGGGCATACGCCTCCGCGTACGCGAACAGGCGCAGCGAGCGTTCACCGGCGGTCACCGATGCCTGTGCGGCAAGGCCGTCGTCGCCCCCGAGAGCCGCGTGATGCGCGATGTCGCCGGCCATGGCCGCCTCGGGATCGGGCAGGGCGCTGAGCGTGCGCGCGAGCTGGAGGTGCACGATTCGACGGCGCGGTTCGGAGAGCTGTCGATAAGCGGCGCGGCGAATCAGATCGTGCGTGAAGTCGTAGGACGCGCTCGACGACGCGGAGGCACGAATGACACCGCGGCGTTCGAGCTCCTCCATCGCGCCAACCAGCTCCGCCGGGGCCAGCCCGGACACCAGCCGCAGCATCTCGGGACTGAAGCTGCGACCCAGGGCGGCGGCCCACGGCACGAGCCCGCGCGCGCGTTCGTCGACGAGCGCCAGGCGATCGAGAATGAGCTCCTCGACCGTATCGGAGAGCGACGTGTCCCCGCGCGCCAGCGCCCCGGCGATCTCGATCGCAAAGAGCGCGTTGCCCTCGCTTTCGGCAAACACGCGTTGGACGTCGACGCACGGGTCGATGTCGCCGACGAGTTCGTGGATTGCTGCGGCGTCGAGCCGATCGAGCGGCATCTCGCGCAAACGCTGATCGCGGCGCAACGCGCGCAGAACGCCCAGAACGGCCGCGTTGTCGCTCAAATCCGGTGTCCGCGCGGCGCACGCGATCAGCACGCGGGAGCCGGCGAGGGCGCGCGCGATGAAGTGCAGCAGGCCCGCCGAGGTTTCGTCGAACCATTGAATGTCGTCGAGCGCGAGGCAGACCGGCCGACGCTCCCGCGTGAGAGTGTGCAGCACATAGGCCACCGCATCGAACAGCCGATGCCGGTCGCCGATCGTCGCGTCGCCACCAAGCTCGGGCAGGAGCAGGGCCAGGTCGTTGCGGATCGAGGCGTCCGTGAGCGCCAGCCCCAGGGCGGTCGACCGCAGCGCATCGATCCACGCGCCGTACGGCCGGACCATCTCCGCCTCGTACGCACGGCCCGCGAGCACGATCCCGGCGGCCGCGCGCACCTGGTCGCCGATGTCCTCGAGAAGACGCGTCTTGCCAATGCCGGCTTCGCCCGTTATCCACAGCACGTCCCGACTGGCATTCGACTGCGCCGCGCCGATGGCCTGCGCGATGCGCTCGCGCTCGTGTCGGCGCCCGACAATCGGTCGGGCCGTGGGTGTGAGAGCGGGTGCGGCTGCCCGCGACGGTGCATCGGACGGTGCCGGGCGACCCGATCCGATCGCGGCACGCGTGCGCTCGAGCGCCGCGGTGGGTCTGGCGCCGAGCTGCCCCTCGAGCATCCGCCGGCAGCTCTCATATTGCTGGAGCGCTTCGCGCGAGCGTCCCGACTGCGCAAGCAGCTCGATCACGGCGATGTGCGCCGCTTCCGAGAACGGATCGACCAGCAACCGGGCGCGCGCGTACTTCAATGCAGTGTCCGGCGCGCGACCAAACCGATCGAGCAGCGTCGCGAGGATCGCGACGCGAAGCGCGCGGATCGACTCGCGCTCGGCGGTCCACCACTCGTGGTACCGGTAGCAGTCGGGCAGGTCGAGCTCTTCCAGGAATTCGCCACGGAACCACTCGCAGGCACGCTCGAGAGCTTCGGTCGTCGCCCCGGTTGGATCCGTTCCCACGTCGTGGCGCAGTGCTGTGAGATCGACCGTGGCGTCGGCTGGCTCGAACCATGCGCGCTCGTGATCGGCCAGCAGCCGCGCCGCGCCCTCATCGTCGAGGACCGGCCGGATCTTCGTGAGGCTCCACCGCAACGCGGCGCGCGGATCGTCCGGCCCGTCCCAGAGCAGCTCGCAGAGTTGCGCGCGCGGATGCGGACGAGCGGTGGCCACCAGATACGCGAGCAGCGCGCGCGTCTTCTTCGACGGCGGCAGTGCGACCGGACGGCCGTCGCGCCGGATATCGAGCTTGCCGAGGAGCCGAATCTCGAGGGCCACCCGGCGCCATTCTAGCGCGAGGAAACTGTTGAGCGTTCGTGGCATCGCGCCCTCACGGAGCGATGCTGCGAACCAACAGAACCGCCGCGTCAAAGGTGAGAGCAGCGAGTCGGAGCTAGGTTTTCTCGTCGCGTGGGCGGGTCTGAAAGGCCCGCCCCTACGACCATGGCGGCTTATCGCTGCTGCTGTTGCGGGCTCGTGACGAGCGTCTTCTTCAACTCGCGGCTATCGACCGTGATGCGCGCCTGCGGCGCGTACATCTCGTCCCAGCTCTGCTCCGACCAGAACACTTCCTTGTCCGGCGCCGGGTTGTACGGGTTCTTCGGCGAGTTGTCGAACAGCGTCACGACGGTCACCTTGCTGCCGGCCGGAATCTTCTTCGGCGTCGCGAGCTCGTAGTACCGCTGCCAGTTGAAATCGTACTTCGGGACGTCGAGCAGCACCTCGTCGCGGCCGTCCGGCGTCGTGAGCGTGTAGCGCATGCTCTTGCCGCGCAGGTGCAGGTGCGGCGTGAGCCCGTACAGCGTGATCGGTTCGCGAATCGTGTGCACGCTGACGACCTTCCAGTTCTCGGCGTACGGCGGAATGTTCGGCAGGTTGACGCCGCCCTCGTCCCGGGTCTGATCGGCGCGCCATTTCGGCGCGTACTCCTTGCCCTCGACGAGGTACGACGTGCGACCGGCGGCACCGAAGCTGTGATAAATCTGGTGGCCCACCGTCTGGCCCGCCTTCGCGAAGTACAGACCGAGCCTCGTCCGATCTTTCTGCGGCGTGCCGGTCGGCGTGTAGTGCATGTAGAAATCGATGTACGAGCCCGCCTTGATCAACTGACCCGCGTCGCCCTGGTATTCCTCGTAACCGCGCCCTGGCACGAACGAGAGCAGCTTCTGGATTTCCTCGGTGCTCGATCCACCGTTCGCGCGCGCCACCTGATTGCGTCCCATCGGCTTGCCGTCGGCGCCAACGATCCGTCCGTTCACCAGCTTCGCGCCGTCGGGCAGCCGTTCGATCACGTAGAGGCCGGCGTGGTGCACGACGCCCGGCGTGCCGGGCCGCACGTCGAGCGCTTTGATGTACACGTCCTGCGTGAAGGGCGACTTCGCGAAGAAGTCGATCACCGGCACCTCGCCTTCGGCCGGGATGTCGAAGTCCACGGGCATCTCGATGACGACGTCAGGTTGACCATGGGACCAGCCGTCGACGAACGACGGCGCGGCCGGAAGATCCGCGTCGCTGCCTTTCGGCGCGCCGGCATCGACCCACTGCGTGATCGTGTCGATTTGCTCGGGCGTCAGGCTGCGGTCGTCCTTGAACGTTCCGAAGCGCGGATCGGCGCCCCAGGGCGGCATCTCGCGGCTCGCGATCTTCAGCCGAATCGATTTCGCCCACGGACGCACGTCTTCGAACGAGATGAGCGACATCGGCGCGACTTCGCCGGGACGGTGGCACCCGACGCAACTGTTGTAGAGGATGGGCGCGATGTCTTTCGTAAAGGTCGGCGCCGGCGACACGGCGCGAGGATGGGCGGCGGCCAGGGAAAGAATCACCGCCGCGAAACAGGCAGCACGCGTCATGGAGCCCTGCCTTTCGGGGGGGATTATAACAACCTTCACCACCCCTCCGTTCCCCCGTGTCCTTCGTGGTGGAGCTTTTAGGGCAGACTGGCCGCCGCCGTTTTCACGCCGGACCGGCCATTCTCGGTCCCGACCCAGGCAAGCAGCAGCTCCTGACCGCGGCGCACCAGGCGCGGGTAGACGCTCGATCGCCCGCCGCTCATCGTAGCGACGGTCTGCGCCGGCGATCGACGGCCGGACGCGTCGACGCGGCGCAACTGGAACTTTGCTTGCCGATCGACGACTTCAACCCACGTTGCCGCCGCCGAGCCGTCATCCAACACCGCCACCCCCACGCGTCCCGTGGATCCGACATCGTCGAGCCGGACGGGGGCGGCGAACGTCGCGCCCGCGTCCTGCGAAAACGCGGCGAATGCGTGGCCCTGATCGTCCTTCGCGGTGAACCACGCGATCGCAACCGTGCGGCCGTGCGCGCTGATGGCGGGACCATTGACCGGACACGCGCGGATCTCCCAGCCATCGTCGTGCACCGTGCGCGGCGTGGTCCATGCGCCGTTCGCGAATCGAGAGACGGCGATATCGCGGATCTCTCCGGCGCTGCGATCGCGGAATGCGACGATCGGACCGTCCGGCGTCACCGCGGTGGACATCGGACAGCAGTCGCAGACGCGCGCGTCGACGAGGGTGTCCGACGTCTGCGTCCCGTCGCGATTGAACGTCGCGGCGCGAACGCTCATGTCATCCTTGCCGCTCTTCGGGTCCACCTGCCGGCCGTCGAGCCACACCAGCCCGAGGCCGGCGCCGGGCATCTGAAACAACGATGCAAAGCCGTGCTGCGTCTTCGTGCCGTCATGATGCGGCGAGATCGGTGCCGTCCAGGTGCGGCCCTCGTCCTTCGAGAAGACGAGCCGCACGTCGTATGCCTCGTTCTCGGGGTCGGTCGCCTCCGGCCAATGCGCGGCGATCGTGCCATCATCGAGGCGCGCGACCGACGGGACGTCCGCCGCGGTCAGGAACCAGTTCGTTCCGGACGCCGCGGTCCGCGGCTCCGTCCAGCCGGACGCGGAGCGCTCCGCGAATCGCAGTGTCGCGCGCGAGTCGCCAGTGTTGCTTTCGGTGTCGATGTCGACCCAGCTCACGACGGCGCGATCGGCGGACGCGGTCAGCTGCGGCATGCGGCTGTCTTCAGCGGCGGAGAGCGTAAGCGGCGTGATTGCGAACGAGGAGTCTTCAATGCCTGGCGCGCGGGCACACGCCGTAAACAGCGCTGCCAGAACCGCCGCCCAGAGATGCAATCGAGTCATCGGAAGCTCACGATCAGGCTCACCCGCGCCGTGCGCGGAACGGCCGGATGAAAGTGGATATCGTCTACGCCGCCGAGCGGCTCGCCCGGGAGACGTGACGTGAAGTAGTAATCGATGTCGGGGCAAGCCGGTGAAGAATGCGCGCGACCAGGACACGTCGCCATCGTAGACCAGCCACTGCCGCGGGCTGTAATAGTTCGTCCACTCGAGCCCGTACCGCCTGCTGGACGGTCCCGGTTCCGTGGCGCCGACGTCGTGTAGACGAGCTCATCAGGGGACATTTCTATTTCGCGTTGACACCTGTCTGAATCCCGACTGTCCCAATCCCGACTTGACAGGTCGGGTATGGCCCGATACGATGCGCTCCTAATAGTGAGACTCATTATCATTATGTCGCGAAGGAGTCGCATGCGTCTTCGTCCCGTGCTCATCGCCCTCGTGTTGTTGACCGCGTCGGCCGCGCGCGCACAGGAGCGGCCCTATTTCGTCATCTACGATCACTACCTCGAAGAGCCCGGCAATCTCGAGATCGGCCTCGCCACCACTGTCGGCCTGCCGAAGGCCGGCCGGCCGGGTTACACCGCGCCCTGGCTGGAACTGGAGTACGGGATCACTGGGTGGTGGACGACCGAGTTGTACCTGGAGGGAGTCGGAACGCGCCACGATGGATCCGCGTTTACCGGGTGGCGCTGGGAGCATCGGTTCCGACCGTTGAAAAGCGAGCACCGTCTGAATCCCGTGATCTATGTCGAGTACGAGGCCATCAACGAGGCAAGCCGAATCCAGAAGGAAATTGTCGGCAAGGGATCGTTCGAGCCCGAGCCCATCGCTGAATTGCGCGAAGAGCACGAGCACGAGCTCGAAGGCAAGCTCATTGTGTCGAGCGCGGTCGGGTCCTGGAACCTCTCGGAGAACGTCATCGTCGAGAAGAACCTGTCCGCGGACGAAGGCCTCGAGTTTGGCTACAGCGTCGGCGCGTCGCGCTCGCTCGGCAATCTGGCGAGCGGGACGAGTTGTCGCGTGTGTCGCGAAAACTTCATTGCGGGCGTCGAGGTGTACGGCGGCCTGGGCAGCACACAGGAGTCCGGTCTTCGCGAGACGAGGCACTTCATTGCGCCGGTCCTGGCGTGGCGCGCCGCTCCGCGCTCGACGCTGAAGGTATCGACCGGGTTCGGGTTGACCGAGGCGAGCGAACCGTATCTCGTTCGCGTGGGATGGACCTACGAGCTGTCGATCGGGGGACGTCGATGAAGCAAAAGCAGACGACATCGCACCTGACGTTTACCGCGGCGGTCGTTCTGATGTGTCTTCACGCCGTTCCTGATGCGGCTCTTCCACAGGCGCCTGAGCACGACGCTGGCTGGGCCGCGCCGGCGCGCGCGGCGGCGATCCCCAATCCTCTCGCGAACCGGCCCGACGCGGCCGCCGGCGGACGGAAGGTGTTCGCGGAGCGGTGTTCGACGTGCCACGGCGCCGATGGCCGCGGCACGACGAAGGCGCCGGACCTCGCCAGCGCCGGCGTTCAGGCCCAAAGCGACGGCGCGCTCTTCTGGAAAATCAGCGGCGGAAACACCCGCCGAGGGATGCCGTCGTTCAGTTTTCTGCCCCCGCCTCAGCGATGGCAGCTCGTGCTCAATTTGCGCGCGCTCGGCAAGCCGCCGCAGGCTGTCGCACCGTAGCGCTCCAGAAACGGCGTGGTATCGCGGATTCTTCCTGCTCCTTCAGCCCGGGATGTGAACTGATATAGTACTCCGCCAACCGGAGGTCGTGATGAATCGCCGCACGTTCATCGGAAACGCAACCATGGCCGCCACTGGTGTGCTGCTCGACTGGCGCGACATTCTCGCGCAGACGGCGAAAGGCGCCCCCGGCGCCACGGTTGCCACGACTGCGGGCAAGGTGCGCGGGCTGGTGATCGACAAGGTCAACGCATTCAAAGGCGTTCCCTACGGCGCCTCCACCGCGGGCGGACGCCGCTTCCTGCCGCCGGCGAAACCGCAGCCGTGGACCGGCGTGCTCGATACCTTCGAGCTGGGTCATCGCTCACCGCTCATCGACTCGGTTCTCGTCCCCGAATGGGCGCCGCTCAACATCCGAGAGCCGATGGGCGAGGACTGCCTGAACCTCAACCTCTGGACGCCGAGTGTTGCCAGAGGCGGCAGGCGACCGGTGATGGTGTGGCTGCATGGCGGCGGGTACGGCGCTGGCTCGCCCGGAATGATTCCATACGACGGCGCCAACCTCGCGCGCAAACACGATGTCGTCGTGATCGGCATCACGCATCGGCTGAACGCGTTCGGATTCCTCTATCTCGCGGAGCTCGGCGGCGAGAAGTTCGCCGACGCCAGCAACGCGGGGATGCGCGACATCATCGCCGGGCTCGAATGGGTCCGCGACAATATCGAGAGCTTCGGCGGCGATCCCGGCAACGTCACGATCTTCGGTCAGTCGGGCGGCGCCGGAAAAGTGAGCACGCTGCTCGGCATGCCGGCGGCCCAGGGGCTGTTCCATCGTGCTGTGGCGCAGAGCGGCTCGGCAATCACCAGCATGCCGGCGAGCGCGGCAACGCAAAGCGCGGAAACATTCATGGCGCGCCTCGGTCTCACAGGCCACCAGGTCGAGGAATTGCAGAAGCTGCCGATGGAACAGATCCTCTCGGCCCTGCAACCGCGTGCGGGCGCACCGACGCCGCCGACGACCACGGGAGCGCCGGAAGGGGCACGAGGCGGACGCGGTGGCGGCCGGGGTGGCGGCGGCGGATTCAACGCGTCGCCCGTCGTCGACGGCAAATCGCTGCCGCACGACGTCTTCAACCCCACGGCAACCTCGCTGTCGGCCAGCGTGCCGCTGCTCATCGGCTCGACGGAGACCGAAGTGACGTGGAACGTCAACACCGATTACACGGTCCCCGCCGACGACGCCGCGTTGCGCGATCGGGTGAAGCGGACGTTGCGGAGCGACGATGTGCAGGCGGAGAAGGTCGTCGCCATCTACCGCAAAGGCCGGCCGAAGGCGAGCACTCTCGACCTCGCGTTGATCATCGAAACCGATGCCTCGCAGTTCCGCAGCGGCACCGACACGCAGGCGGAACGGAAGGCGGCGCTGGGCAAAGCCCCTGTCTACATGTACCGGTTCCAGTGGTACTCGCCCGTCAGCGGCGGACGGCTTCGCGCCATGCATTGCATGGACATTCCGTTCGTCTTCGAGAACGTCGATCTGTCGAAGACGGTGGTCGGCGATGGTCAGGATCGCTACGCGCTCGCCAACAAGATGAGCAGCGCGTGGGTGGCGTTCGCGCGCAGCGGCGATCCGAACCACAAGCTGCTGCCGAAGTGGGAACCGTTCAGCGCGGAGAAGCGGTCGACGATGATCTTCAACACCGAGTGCCGCGCCGTGAACGATCCATATCGGGAGGAGCGGCTGGCGATTGCCGCAGCGCAAACGTCGCGCATTCAGACGCAAGGCCGAATCTAAATGAAGCACACGTCAGAAACGCCCAGCCTCGCCGCCGAAGCGTATAGCGTCGTACGCGACCGCATCGTGCGCGGCGAGCTCGTCCTCGGCCAGTCAATCTCCCGCCGCAAGCTGGCCGCCGAGCTCGGCATGAGCTTCCTGCCGGTGTCGGAAGCGCTGTTGCGGCTCGAGGTCGAAGGACTCATCGAGAGCCGTCCACGTGCCGGCACTCGCGTCCGCATTCCCACCTCCGAGGACGTGCGCGGACACTTCATCGTCCGCGAAGCGCTGGAAATGCAAGCGGCGAGTCTGTTCGCACAGACGGCCAGCCGGTCCGAGCGAGCCGAGCTGCGAAAGCTCGCGGCTCGAGTCGACGCGCTGGCCGTGCAGGTGGATCGCACGCTCTTCTATGCGGCGCTGCACCACAAGCTGCATCGGCGTATCGCCGAATGCGCGCGCTGCCCGATGCTCAGCGATGCCATCGAGAAAACCCACGTGCTGGCGTCGATCTGGCTCGGCCTCCTGCGGCAGCCGTCGCCGGGCGATCCGACCAGGCGGCATCAGGATCTGCTTGACATCCTCTCGAAGGGAGAGCCGAAGGCGGCGGCGGAGGCGATGCGCGAGCATGTCGCCGTCGGCATGGACCGCACGCTGGAGGTTCTGAAGCCCTATTTCAAGATGCGCAAGGACACCGGGCGTACCTATTTCCGGAGCGAGAAGAAACAGAAGCTCCAAGGAATTGGTTCCGCGTCCGGAAGCTCCGAAGTGCGATATCAGAATGTTTGATTGGCGGAAAGGCGGCGGGTATACTCCCGGCCTCACGCCTCTTTTCGTCGTGACACCTGGAGACACCACCCCGTTTCGGGAGGAGGGTCGGATGAAGCGCGTGCTGCGCGGCCTGTTCCACGGGTTTGCCGTCTTCGCTCTCGCCGGCGCGATCGTCGGCGCACAAGCCGGTTCAACGGCCCAGATTTCCGGCACGGTGAAGGATTCGAGCGGCGGCGTGCTTCCCGGCGCCGACGTCACGGCGACGCAGACGGCGACCGGTCTCAAACGCAGCACGACGACCGATGCGAGCGGTTCGTACACGTTCCCGAATCTGCCGATCGGTCCCTACACCCTCGACGTGAACCTTCCGGGTTTCAAGGCCTATTCGCGGAGCGGGATCGTGCTGCAGGTGAACGGCAGCCCGACGATCAACGTCGAGTTGTCGCTCGGTGCCGTCGAGGAAACGGTCACGGTTCAGGCCGCGTCGCCGTTGATCGAAACGCGCAACATGGGCGTCGGCCAGGTGATGGACAACAAGCGCATCATGGATTTGCCGCTCAATGGACGAAACGCGGCGGACCTGATCGCATTGTTGCCGGCAGCCGTTCCGCAACCGGCCCTGAACGCCACGAGCCGCAGCTTCGGCGGCAGCCAGGGGGGCGTCGCCTATGCGGTCGCGGGCGGCCAGTCGTACGGCGTGGCGTACACGCTGGATGGCGCCACTCACAACAATCCGTACGACAATCTGAACCTGCCGCTGCCGTTTCCCGACGCGCTCCAGGAGTTCAAGGTCGAGACGAGCGCGCTGACCGCGCAGAACGGCATGCACGCGGGTGCGGCCGTGAACGCGGTCACGAAGTCGGGCACCAATAAACTGCACGGCGATCTGTTCGAGTTCCTGCGCGATCACACGGTTAACGCCACGAATCCGTTCAACGCGAAGGCCGCCGACGGGACACGCAAAGACGACGGGTTGAAGCGTAATCAGTACGGCGGAACGCTCGGCGGCCCGATCAAGACCGCAAAGATGTTCTATTTCGTCGGCTATCAGGGCACCAACACCCGGCAGCTGCCATCGGACAACCGCGCATTCGTGCCGACCGCGGCGATGCTCCGCGGCGACTTCGCGGCATTCGCGTCGCCGGCCTGCAACGGCGGCACGGCGGTGACGCTGCGCGCGCCGTTCAGCAACAATCAGGTCGACCCCTCGCAGTTCAGCAAGGCCGCGCTCGCCGTGGCCGCGAAGCTGCCGAAGACCGACGACCCGTGCGGCCTCGTGCAGTACACGCTGCCGACCAACACCGACGAATCGCAGACGATCGGCAAGGTCGACTACCAGTGGAGCGCCAGCCAGTCGATGTTCGGACGGTTCATCGCGACGAAGTTCTTCCAGCTCCCTCCCTACGAAACCTCCGGCGGCAACCTGCTGACCACGAGGCAGGGCGGACGCGATAACCTGGCGCAGTCGCTGACCGGCGGCCACAACTACGTGTTGAGATCGAATGCCGTGAATGCGTTCCGCGCCGCCTACAACCGGACGTCGATTCACCGGACCAATTCGGACTTCTTCGGCGCGCAGGATGTGGGCATCAACATCTATGACTACATGCCGAAATATCTCCTGCTGAACGTCACGCCGAACGGATTCCAGATCGGCGGCGGCACCGAGAACGAAGCGCGGTTCAAAACCAACACGTATCAGTTCAGCGACGATCTGACGCTGATTCATGGCGCGCATCAGCTCGTTGTCGGCGGGAACTGGGCGCACTGGAATTCCTTCGGCACGGCCAACGTCCGTTCGCCCGGCCAGTTGACGGTCGGCAACACGGTCACCGGCCTGGCGCTCGGCGATTTTCTGACCGGGAAACTCTCGGGCGCGATCGGCCTCCAGCAGTCGGCGCCGAACTTCCTGATCATGAAGCAGACCTATGCCGCCATCTACGCCCAGGACACGTGGCGCGCCTCGTCGCGCATCACGGTCAACTACGGCGTGCGCTGGGAACCGTTCCTGCCGCAGCAGATCACGAACAACGCTGTGTACAACTTCGACCTCGCGCGGTTCCAGCAGGGCGTGAAAAGCACCGTCTACAAGAACGCTCCGGCCGGTCTGTATTACCCGGGCGATTCCGGGTTCCCGTCGCAGGCCGGCCAGAACAAAGTGTGGAGCAACATCGGCCCGCGCGTCGGCGTCGCATGGGATCCCACCGGTTCGTCGAGGCTGTCGGTTCGCGCGTCGTACGGCCGATCGTTCGACTTCATCAACGCGCAGTTCCACCTGAACACGTCGAACGCGCCGCCATGGGGCGACGAGATCCGCGTCGTCAACCCGCCGGGCGGTCTCGATAATCCGTTCCAGGGGTCGGGTCAGTCGAATATCTTCCCGACGCCGACCGCGAGTCCCGACGTCGTCTTCACGGCCTTCGGACCGTATCTGAGCCTCAACTACGACATGAAGACGCCATACGTGGACCTGTGGAACGTCACCGCCGAGCGGCAGTTCGGCACGAGCTGGGTGGCGTCGGCCGGATACATCGGCAGTCACACGTCGCAGATTCTCGAATCCACGCCGCTCAATAATCCGTCCCCCTCGGTGACGGTCGCGCGCGACCTCGCCGGGAACGTCATCGCGACGTGCGTGCCCGGCGCGGGGAACTTCCAGACCTGTATGACCGGGAACCAGAACCAGCGCCGGCCTTTCTACCTGGCGAACCCGGTCGTCGGTCAGTACTACGGCAACGTGGATGCGTACGTGACGGACGGGACGCAGCACTACAACGGCATGCTCCTGTCGATTTCACGACGCGCGGCTCGCGGCGCGACGGTGAGCGCGAACTACACGCTGTCGCACTGCTTTGGTGCACCAGACGGGTTTGGGGGCGGCACGGCGAATCTGGCCAGTGGCTACAACGATCCGGGCAATCCACATTTCGATGATGGCAACTGCACGTCCGACCGCCGCCATGTGTTCACGCTGACGGCCAGCGTCCAGACGCCGGACTTCGCCGGGGGAGCGCTGAAGGCCGTCGCGTCCGGATGGCGACTTGTCGGGAGCCTCCGCGCCTTGTCGGGCCAGTACCTGACCATCGTGCCCGGCTCCGACCGCGCGCTCAACAGCCAGGCCGGGACGCAGCGCGTGAATCAGATGCTCGGCGATCCGTACGACGACATGAGCATCAACCCGGCGAACGGCGGCAAGAGATACCTGAACCCGGCCGCGTTCGAGCTCCCGGCGTTCGGCACCTTCGGGACGCTGGAGCGGAACAGCGTGAAGGGCGTCGGCACGAAGAATATGGACCTGTCGCTCATTCGGGTGTTCCACCTGCCCGGTGCGCAGATCATCGAGGTCCGCGCCGAAGCGTTCAATGCCATGAACTGGTTCCAGTGGCAGCAGCCCAACACGACGCGGTCGGCCGCCACGTTCGGCCAGATCACCACGGCCGGTGATCCCCGCTTCCTGCAATTCGGGATCAAATATGCCTTCTGAGGATTACGTGAAATCCCTCCACCACAGAGGACACGGAGGACAGGAGGCAGGAACCTCTTTGCGTGGGTTGCTTCCTCCGCGTCCCCAATGTCCTCCGTGGCGGAGAGTGCTGTTCGTCGCGGTTTTCTTGACCGGATTGATCAGTCCGATCCGCGCACAGCAGTATCCGGAAGGCATGGCCGCGCCCGCGCGCGGCGTCGACCTGTCGGGTGAATGGACGCCGGTGCGCGAGGAGGACAACACCGGCAACACCGAGCTTGGCGATTGGGTCGGCATTCCGATGAACGAGGCGGCGCGGTTGCGGGCGATGGCCTGGGTGGCGTCGATCCAGACGCTGCCCGAATGGCAGTGCCGGCCGCACGCAGTCTCGTATATCTCGCGCGGGCCGTCGCAGCTGCGCATTTCGAAGGAAGTCGATCCGGTGTCGCGCGACGTCACCGCGTGGCACATGGAATGGCTGCGATCGATCGACAAGCCGGTCTACATGGACGGCCGTCCGCACCCGTCGGAAAATGCCCCGCACACGTGGGGAGGCTTCTCGACCGGTGAGTGGATCGGCGACATGCTGAAGATCACGACGACGCACATCAAGGAGGAATACTTGAAGCGCGACGGCGTGTTCCATAGCGACAAGATCAAGGTCAATCAGTACCTGATTCGGCGCGGCAACTACCTCACCTACATCCTGGTCGAGCACGATCCGGTGTACCTCACCGAGCCGTTGATCCGCAGCACCGAATACGTGCTCGAACCGCACCAGAACATTCCTCCGTATCCCTGCAACGTCGTCGAGGAAGTCGATCGGCCGAAGGGCGTCGTGCCGCACAACATGCCCGGGACGGCGCAGTACATCGAGGACGTGAAGGATTTCGCGAACCGGTACGGCATCCCGTGGGACGTCGTCACGGCGGGGGCGGCCAACATGTATCCGGAGATTCAGGACAAGATTAAAGCGGCACAGAGACCCAAATGAACGCCACAGCTTTCCTCTTCACGGCAGTTGTCGGCATCGCGGTTCTCACCCCTGCGAACGGACTTCACGCCGCTGCAGGGGACGGGCGTCAGCCTGTCCCCCAGGCGCAGGGCCGTCCGGCCGACGACATCGAGATTCTGCCGGTGCACGGCAGCATCTACATGCTCGCAGGCGCGGGTGCGAACATCGCGGTGTCGGCCGGCAAGGACGGCGTGCTGATCGTGGACAGCGGCACCGCGCCGATGAGCGACAAGGTGCTTGCCGCGATTCAACGGCTCCAGCGGCAGCTCGAATGGAAGGAGCCGCCGGTGGATCGGCACTGGGGCGCCGAAACGCGCGGCACGCTCCAGAGCTCGCTCAATCCGATCGCCCCGCCCAAGCCGATCCGCTACATCGTCAACACGTCCGCGGATGCCGACCACACCGGCGGCAACGAGAAGCTCGCGAAGGCCGGCAAGACGTTCACCGGAGGCAACGTGGCGGGCGACATCTCGGATGCCGGCCAGGGTGCGTCGATCCTCGCGTACGAGAACGTGCTCGCGGCGATGAGCAAGCAGACGAACGGCAAGCCGGCGTCGCCCGAGAACTCGTGGCCGACCGATACGTTCTTCGGTCCGCAGATGAAGCTCAGTCACTTCTTCAACGGCGACGGTATTCAGATCATCCACATCTCGTCGGCTCACACCGATGGCGACACGATCGTGCACTTTCGCAACTCGGACGTGATCGCGACCGGCGATCTGTTCGTGACGACGACGTATCCCGTCATCGACGTGGAGCGCGGCGGGACGATCAACGGCGTAATCGACGGCTTGAACAGGATTCTCGATCTCGTCATCCCGGAGTTCCGGATGGAAGGCGGCACGATGATCGTCCCCGGCCACGGCCGGTTGTGCGACGGCGGCGACCTGGCGTACTACCGCGACATGGTGACGATCATCCGCGATCGCATCGAGGCGATGGTGAAGAAGGGGATGACGCTGGAGCAGGTGAAAGCGGCGAAACCGAGCGCGGATTACGACCCGCGCTGGGGCGCCACGTCGGGCGCGTGGACGACGGACAAGTTCATCGAGGCGGCGTACAAGACGCTCCAGCCGAAAACGCCGGCCGCGAAGGCGACGACGACGAAGAAGAAGAGTTGAGCGTGTGAACGAACACCAGGGAACGCAGAGCTCGCTGAGCACGCAGAGTAGACGTTTCTCTGCGAGGTCTGCGATGGACAACCACGAATTGATTTCTGCGAGCTCTGCGTTCTACGTCCGGATCATTGTGCCGCTGTGTGCGCTCGTTGTGGCCCTTTGGCTCGCGCCACCGGCGGCGGCGCAACGCGGCGGCCGCGGCGGACAGCCGGCCGGTCCAGCGCCGACGCCCAAGGCCGCGGCGCCGATTGACATCAGCGGCTACTGGGTGTCGCTCGTCACCGACGATTGGCGGTGGCGCATGGTGACGCCGCCGAAGGGCGACGCCCTGTATCTGCCGGTGAATCCCGAGGGGCGGCGCGTGGCCGAGGCGTGGGATCCGGCGAAAGACGAAGCGGCGGGCGACCAGTGCAAAGGCTACGCGGCGCCGTCCATCATGCACCTCCCCGGACGGCTGCACATCACGTGGGACAACGACACGACGCTGAAGGTGGAAGCCGATGCCGGCACGCAGACGCGCGTGTTTCATTTCGGCGGCGCCGCGCCGTCAGCCGCCGACGCCTCGTGGCAGGGCTACTCGGCCGCGCAGTGGGAAATGGACGGCGGCGGCGGCCGCCGAGGCCGCGCCGGTCCGCCGCCGAAGCACGGATCGCTGAAGGTCGTCACGACGCGCTTGAAGCCCGGGTACTTCCGCAAGAACGGCGTACCGTATGGCGCGAGCGCCGTCCTCACCGAGTACTTCACGACGCTCACAGACGAAGGCGTCGATTATCTCGTTGTCACGAATTTTCTCGAGGACCCACAGTACCTCGCGCAGCCGTACGTCCGCACCGTTCAGTTCAAGCGGCAGGCCGACGCGAAGGGGTGGAATCCGACGGCGTGCTCGGCTCGCTGAGAGCTGACAGCTGAGAGCTCCCCATATGGCCTACATCTTTCACCAGGATCAACTTCCCAAACTCGTATCGGTCGTACCGGGACGCGAGCGCACGTTCTTCGTGAACAAGGAGCTCACGCAGATCGACGACATGCTCGCCGGCGTGATGCGCTACAGCCCGAGCGGCTCGTCCCCGTATCACTACCACGAGATCTGCGAGCACTTTTACTTCATCATGGAAGGCAAGGGCACGGTGGAGACGCCGGAAGGCATCGAGCCGGTCGGACCGGGCACCATGGTGTTCATTCCGGCCGAGACGCGACACCGCCTGCGCGCGAACCCCGACAACGAGCTGTTCTACTTCGAATTCCAGGCGCCGAACCGCTTCAAGACGCACATTCTCGACGGCACGCCCGACGATCTGCGATGGGAACGCATCGACGGCGGCGTCTGGGTCCAGAGCTGATGGCCAATACCTACATCGACACCAACGCGATTCCGCGTCAGGCGCTCGCCGGCGCGGGCGAATTCGCGGAGATTCTCAACGACGCGCTCGCCGGCGCGCAGAATGTCGTCGCCACGCTGCACTGGCTGAAGGGCGGCGACCATCTCGACGCGGGTGCGGCCAATCAGCACCACCTCGTATACCTGATGGACGGGGAAGCGACGATCACGCTGAACGCGGCCGACCATCAGGTGGCGAAGGGCGCAGGCGTGTATCTCGGGCCGTCCGAGACGGCGCGCATTTCGCACGCTGGATCCGCGCCGCTGAAGCTCTTTCATCTCACTGTCCCCAAGCTCTAACAAACCACGTCTCTGAAAAATGCAACCACGAAGACACGAAGAGAAGAACAAGAATTGGTTTTCTTCGTGCCTTCGTGCTTTCGTGGTTGCGTTTGAGCATGGGTAATCTCGGATATATCGGTCTCGGCGTGATGGGCGGCCGCATGGCGGATCGCCTGCTCACGAAAGGTCACCGCGTCACCGGCTACAATCGGACGCGCGCGAAGGCGCAATGGGTGATCGACCGGGGCGTCGTCTGGGCCGACTCGCCGCGTGCGGTTGCGGCGGCGGCCGACGTCACGTTCGTGATGGTCGCCAATTCCGCCGCGCTCGAGGCCGTGGCTGACGGCCCCGATGGATTCGTGGCGGGGCTCGGACCCGGAAAAGTCGTCGTCGACATGAGCACGGTGAGCCCGGCGCTCAGCCGGGAGATCGCCGGCAAGGTCCGCGGCAAGGGCGCCGCCATGGTCGATGCGCCGGTATCGGGCAGCGTCTCGACGCTCGAAGCGGGAAAGCTGTCGATCATGGTCGGCGGCGAGCGCGCAACGTTCGATCGGGTCAAGCCGCTTCTCGAGGATATCGGCCCCAAAGTCACCTATGTCGGTGCGAACGGGCTGGCGGTGTCGATGAAAATCGCCGCGAATCTGAGCCTCGCGGTCCAGATGCTCGCGTTTTCGGAAGGTGTGCTCCTCGCGGAAAAGAGCGGGATTGCACGCGAGACCGCGGTCGACGTGCTCATACACAGCGTGATTGGCTCCCCGATGGTGCAGTACCGCGGTCCGTTTGTACTGAAGATGCCCGACGAGGCGTGGTTCAATGTCAACATGATGCAGAAGGATCTGCAGTTGGCGCTCGAGATGGGACGCCGGCTGGAGGTGCCGCTGCCGACGTCCGCGGCGGCGAACGAGTGGCTCACCGCCGCCAGGGCGATGGGGCTGGGCGAACAGGATTTCGCCGCGGTATTCCAGGCGTTGGCGCGTGCCGCAGGTGTGAAAGGATAACGGCGTCACTTGACCGATCGTCTGCTGCACATGTATCGCCAGATGCTGGCGATTCGCCTGTTCGAGGAACGCGTCAACGACCTCTACACACGCGCGCTCATGCCGGGGCTCGCGCATCTGTACATCGGCGAGGAGGCGGTGGCAGTCGGTGTGTGCTCGGCGCTGCGGCGAGACGACTACATCACCAGCACGCATCGCGGCCACGGCCATTGCCTGGCGAAGGGCGCGTCGCCGGACCGCATGTTCGCCGAGCTGCTCGGCAAGAAGGCCGGCTACTGCAAGGGCAAAGGCGGGTCGATGCACATCGCCGACCCCGACACCGGGAATCTCGGCGCCAACGCGATCGTCGGCGGCAGCGCGGCGCTGGCGGCCGGAGCAGCGTTTTCCTCGAAGTACCTCGAGCTCGATCGCGTGGTCGTCTGCTTTTTCGGCGAGGGTGCGCTCGGGCAGGGCGTCCTGTACGAGTCGATGAACATGGCGCAGCTCTGGAAGCTGCCCGTGATCTACGTCTGCGAGAACAACCTGTACAACGAGTACACCCACTTCACGGAGACCACTGCGGGCGATGTGCTCGCGCGCCCGGCCGCGTTCGGTCTGGCCGCGGCGAGCGTGGACGGACAGGATGTGCAGCGCGTGTACGAGACCGTGTCGCCGCTCGTCGACCGGGCGCGGCGCCTCGAAGGGCCCGCGTTCCTGCTGTGCAACACGTACCGCTTTCGCGGTCATCATGTCGGCGATGTCAGCCGTGAGTACTACCGGACGAAGCGCGAAGAGCAACAGTGGACGGGGGAGAAGGACCCGATAGCGATCGCGTCCTGCCGTCTGGTCGATCGGCAGATCGCCGATCGACCCGGGCTCGATCGCATCGAGGCCGAATTGACGGCGCAGATGGACGCCGCGGTGCAGTGGGCGATCGCGGCGCCGTTTCCGGATGTGAGTGAAGTCGCCGAGGACGTGTATGCCTGAGACGATTCAAAACACAAGGAACGCGGAGCCCGCTGAGGCCGTGGAGAAGAAGAACATTTCATCTGCGGACTCTGCGAGCTCTGCGTTCCACGTACGTGAGATGACGTTCGGCGAAGCGGTCAAAGAAGCGATCGCCGAGGAAATGCGTCGCGATCCGCGCGTCGTGCTGTTCGGCGAGGACGTCGCCGAGGCCGGCACGGCATTCAAGGTGCTGACCGGCCTCGTCGACGAATTCGGCAAGCATCGCATCATCGACACGCCGATTTCCGAGGCCGGGTTCACCGGGCTCGGCGTCGGCGCGGCCATGACGGGCATGCGGCCGATTGTCGACATCATGTTCGGCGATTTCCTCATGCTCGTGATGGATCAGCTCGGGAACCAGGCGGCGAAGATTCACTACATGTCCGGCGGCAAATGGAAGGTGCCGCTGGTGGTCCGCGCGACGCTCGGTGCCTCGCGCCGATCGGCCGCGCAGCATTCCCAGTCGCTGCACGCGTGGCCCAGCCACATTCCGGGCCTGAAGGTCGCCGTCCCGTCCACGCCGTACGACGCGAAGGGCCTGATGAAGACGGCGATTCGCGACGACAATCCGGTGGTCTTCTTCGAAGACAAGATGCAGTACCGCGTGAAGGGTCCGGTGCCCGCCGAGGAATACACGATCCCGTTCGGCGCCGCCGACATCAAACGGGAAGGCACCGACATCTCGCTCGTTGCGACGAGCAGCATGGTGCAGGTGGCGCTCGGCGCGGCGGCGATGCTCGACGAGATTGGCGTGAGCGCCGAAGTCGTCGACCCGCGGACGACGTGGCCGCTCGACGAGCGGACCATCGTGGAGTCCGTGAAGAAGACGTCTCGAGCGATTGTGATCGACGAGGGCTACGGCCGCTACGGCGTCGCATCGGAGCTGGCCGCCGTGATTGCCGCGGGCGCTTTCTACAACCTCGATGCGCCGGTGACACGGATGGGCGCGATGCACGTGCCGATTCCGTTTTCGCCGCCCCTCGAGGACGCCACGGTGCCGACCGAGCGCACGGTGTTCGAGACGGCGCGGAAGTTGTGCGGGAAATGAAAAGCTGCGCGGTCCTGAGTTCTTCGTGCTTGATTCTTCGTCCGTCCCGCGTCCCTGGTCCTTGGTCCGTAACGCAGCGTGGCCGTGATTCAGGACGAAGGACAAATACAGGACGAAGGACGGACCACGGACGAAGGACGGACCAGGGACAAAGGACGGACCAGGCACCAAGGACCAAGCACTAAGGACTAAGAGTGGAGGAGCGTGTGGCCATCCGAACCTTTGGCACGATGGGCGTCGACTGGGAGCAGCGGATCGATTTCGATCGGCTGCGCCGCGAGCGCCTGGCGCGCATCAAGGAGCTGCTGGCGAAGTCGGAGCTCGGTGCGTTGCTGTGCTTCGACATGAACAACGTGCGGTACATCACCGCGACCCACATCGGCACCTGGGCGCAGGACAAGATCAGCCGCTTCACGCTGCTGCCGCAGGACGACGACCCGATTCTCTGGGATTTCGGGTCCGCGGCGAAGCATCACCAGCTCAATTGCCCCTGGCTTGGCGACCGCTCGCGCGCCGGCATCCCGCTGCTCCGCGGCGCCATGACGCCGGAAATGGGCCGGGCCGAGGACGTGGCCCGCAAAATTCGCATCGAGCTCGAAATGCGCGGATTGAAGAAGGAGCCGGTCGGTATCGATGTCGTCGAGCCGCCGATTCTGTTCGCGCTCCAGCGCGAGGGCCTGACCGTCGTGGACGGCCAGCAGCTGCTGTCCGACGCCCGCGAAATCAAGACGCAGGACGAGATCTCGCTGCTCACGCACTCGGCCATGATGGTCGATGCTGCGTACCACGAGCTGTACATGGCGATGAAGCCGGGCATGCGCGAGAACGAGGCCGTCGGGCTCGTCAGCAAAGTGCTCTACGATCTCGGATCCGAGTACGTCGAAGGCGTCAACGCGATTTCGGGCGAACGCTGCAGCCCGCATCCGCACGTCTTCTCGGATCGCGTCCTTCGACCCGGCGACCCCGTGTACTACGACATCCTCCACTCGTACATGGGCTATCGCACCTGCTACTACCGCTGCTTCGCGATCAGCCATGCATCGCAGGCGCTCGTCGACGCGTACAAGCGGTGCCGCGACTACCTCGATGCCTCGATCGAGCTGATTCGTCCCGGCCGCTCAACCGCCGAAGTTGCGGCGGTCTGGCCGAAGGCGCAGGACTTCGGCTTCCCGAACGAAGAAGCGGCTTTCGCGCTGCAGTTCGGCCACGGCATCGGTCTGGCAATCTGGGAGAAACCGGTGATCAGCCGCCTCGTGTCGCTCGATCACCCGCACGAGATCAAGCCGGGCATGGTGTTCGCGCTCGAAACGTTCTGGCCGTCGACCGACGGGTGGAGCGCCGCCCGGATCGAAGAGGAGATCGTCGTCACGCCGACCGGCCACGAAGTGATCACGCGGTTCCCGGCGGAGGAACTGCTCGTCGCCGGCGCGCAGTACATGACCGTCAAGGGACCGCTCAGGACGACGCGAGAGACCGAGGTCGCGCCCAATCGCGAGGTCGTCGACCTGATCGCGGCGAGTGCACAGGAAGTCAAAGCGTAGACAAGTTTGCCGGATACGCTCTCTACCACGGAGGACACGTGGTAATGAGGTTTTATGGCGGTGAGCATTGTCATGCCTGCGCTGGAGATGGCGCAGGACACCGGCAAGCTGATCTCGTGGCGCAAGAACGAAGGCGAGCGCGTCACGAAGGGCGAAGCGCTTCTCGAAATTGAAACCGACAAGGCGGTCGTCGAAATCGAGGCGCCGGGTGACGGGATTCTCGCCGGCGTGACGGCGCACGAAGGCGCCGTGATTCCCGTCGGTCAGACAATCGCCTGGCTCGTGCAGCCAGGCGAGGCGGTGCCGGTTGAGACACACTGTGCTAGTCCTCCAGCGAGCGTCAGCATTTCACCAAAGGCGCGGCGCCTGGCGAAGGAACACGGCGTCGATCTCGCGACCGTGCGCGGATCCGGCCCGGGCGGCGAGATCGTGGCGGAAGACATTCTTGGAGCCGCGCAATCCGCAATCCGCCCCTCGACAAGCTCGGGGCGCCCTGAGCCTGCCGAAGGGCGCGATCCGCAATCCGCGATGTCGTCTGTTGGCCGTCTCATGGCCGAGCGGACGACGCACAGCTGGACGACCGTCCCGCATTTCTTCCTGACCCGTGAGGTCGACGCGAGCGGACTCGTCGCTGCGCGCAGCCGATTCGCCGACGCGACAATCACCGATCTGCTGCTGGCGCTGGTGGCGCGTGTGCTCGGGAAGCATCCGCGCATGAACGCGAGTTGGACGGGCGACGGGATCCGGCTGAACGCTGACGTGAACGTCGCCGTGGCCATTGCGGTGACCGACGCGGTCGTCACGGGTGTCGTGCACCACGCCGATCGCGCATCCGTCGCCGGCATTGCCGTCCAGCGCACAATGCTGACGGAGCGCGCTCGTGCGGGAAAGCTGCAGCCGGCCGACATCTCAGGCGCGACCTTCACCATCAGCAACCTCGGGATGTATCGCGTCGACGCATTCACGGCGATCATCGTGCCGCCGCAGGCCGGAATCCTCGCGGTCGGAGCCGTCGTCGATCGGGTTGTCGCCGTGGACGGCACACCCGCGGTCCGCCCGACCATGAACCTGACGCTGTCGTGCGATCACCGCGTTGTCGACGGCGCGCGCGCCGCTCGATTCCTCAGCGACGTCGTCGAGGTGATTCGCGATCCTGAACGGGATCTGAAGTCTGAAGTCTGAAGTCGATGGTTACACGTCGACTGACAAGATCAGAAACGACGTGACGCGAGCGATCAGCGCGGCAGATCGATGAGGACGATGTCCGAGTTCTCGCAGCCGATCGAAGACGATTTGCTTGCCGTCGACTGTCAAGGCGACCAATCAGCTGCGCCCTGAATGTCGATTGTTTCGCCAACTATGCGGGGATCCGTTCCGTCTGTGTTTCTGCGAGCGTCTCGCCATCCACCAGCTCGAGCACGAGCGCGCGACCGCCCTCGGTCTCTTCGAGTCCATAGATGGCGGCGATGTTCGGATGATTGAGCGAGGCGAGAATGTGCGCTTCCCGTTCGAAGCGCTGCAGCCGATCGGGGTTCGCGGCGAACGACGGCGGCAGGATCTTGATGCCACGTCGTGGCGCAGTCGGGAGTCGCGCGCCTTGTAGACCTCCCCCATTCCGCCGCGGCCCAGCAGACCGGCGATTTCGTACGACCCGAGCGTGGAGCCAGTCGCCAGGCCCATCGCCACCGCCTCCAGCTTACGGCAACCCGAACACGAACAGCGAATAGCCGGCGGCGATCGCGACGAACTGCTTGCCATCGACACCGAACGATACCGGGTTGGCCCTGACGGCGCCTCCTAGCTGCAGATCCCAGAGCGGCTTGCCCGTGTCGGCGTCGAGCGCGAAGAAGTTGCCTTCGTCGGTTCCGCCGAAGACGAGGCCACCGGCCGTGGACAACACGCCGCTCATCGGCGGCGTGAGCAGCTTGAACTCCCACTTCAATTTGCCGGTCGTCGCTTCCAGCGCGCGGATCGCGCCCCACGCGTCGTCGCCGTTGACCGCGCGTCCTCCGCCGGCCACGAACGCTTCGCCCGGCGTGTACTTGGACTCACCCTTGAAAAAGTACGTGCCCATTTCGCGCGCCGCCTGGTAGAAGAGCTTCGTGTGCGGGCTGTACGACGGACTGGGCCAGTTCGACGCGCCCTGAATGTTCGGAAAGACGAGTGTGCCTTCGAGACTTGGCTCGGTGCCGGGACGTCGGATGGGCCGGCCCTTCGCGTCGATCCGCTCCGCCCACGTCTGCTTGGCGTATGGCGTCGCCGACAGGAATTCGCCGGTCTTGCGATCGAGCACGTAGTAGAACGCGTTCCGGTTCGCCATCGCGACCAGCTTGCGCACGCGCCCGTTGACGCCGGCGTCGAACAGCACGGGAATTTCGTTGGCATCCCAATCGTGGATGTCGTGCGGTGTGAACTGGAAATGCCACTTGACCTTGCCGTCGGCAGGATTCAGCGCGATGAGCGAACAGGTGTAGAGATTGTCACCGGGCCGCAGGTCGCCGTTCCAATCGGGTCCGGGATTGCCGGTTCCCCAGTAGACGAGTTTCAGCGCCGGGTCGTACGCGCCAGTCAGCCACGCCGACCCGCCGCCGGTCTTCCAGCTGTCACCATGCCAGGTGTCGGATCCAGGTTCGCCGGGAGCAGGAATGGTGTGCGTGCGCCAGACACGCTTGCCGGTTTTTGGATCGTACGCGTCGAGGAACCCGCGGATTCCGGCTTCGGCGCCCGACACGCCCACGATGATCCGGCCGTCAATGGCGAGCGGCGCAGCCGTCAGGTAGTAGCCGAATTTGTTCTCGTCCACTACGGTGTCCCAGCGGACGGCTCCAGAATGGGCATCGAGCGCGATGAGGTGGCCGTGCACGGTACCCACGAAGACGGTCGCGTCGAGAATCGCCACGCCCCGATTGACGGGAGGCGAGCCGATGATGATCACGTCGGTGGGAATCGTCGGTGAATACGTCCAGAGCGGGCGCCCCGTGCGCACGTCGAGTGCGGTCACCGTGCTCGGCGGTTCCGTGATGTACATGACGCCGTCGGCGACGATGGGCGACGTTTCGACGATGCCGGTGCGCCGCACCTGATAGATCCAGGCCGGCTTCAGCCGTGACACGTTCTCGCGGTTGATCTGGGTCAGCGGCGAGAAACGATGGGACTGGTAATTGCCGGAGTACGTGAGCCAGTCGGATGGTTCGCTATCAGCGCGGGCGATCCGCTCGTATGGGATCTGCGCGAATGCTTCGAGAGGCGCCAGCGCGAGCGCGATGGCGACGAACACGGCTGATCTCATTTGCCACCTCTCAGGGCAGATAGATAGGCGACGAGGTCGTCGACTTCAGCGTCGGTGAGCCGGCCTCTGAAGCTGGGCATCATGCTCTTGCCGAACTCTTTCTCGATCTCTTTCGCTTCACTCTTTCGAAACGAGTGGAATCGGTTGGCGGCGTCGCGCACTTGAATCGTGAATGGGTCTTCGTTGATGCGCACGCCGCGTATTTCGCGTCCGTCGGCGGTGACGACGCGCACAGGGAGGAACTCGGTGAAGCCACGGCCCGGAACCGGCGACGATCCGCGCGGCAGCGCCTCGGCGGGTCCGAGAAACGACTGTCGCAAGTACGCCGCCCCGCGGCTCATGCCGATCTCCGTGAGGTCGGGGCCGAAGCTTCCGCCCTGACCGCTGACAATGTGACACGAGGCACACGCGAGCTTGTCGTAGATCGCCCGGCCGCGATCCGCATTGCCCGACACCGCGGTCGAGGTCGTACGTCCCAGCGAGCGCACGTAGGCGGCGAGCTGATTCACCTCGGTGTCGGTCAACCGTCGGACGCGCGGCATCCCGCGGTCTGGAATGCCGTCACGAATCACTTCGCGGAGCGCGTCGTCGGTCCCGGCCCGCGTCAGCGTCGGACGATTCAGGCTCGGACCTTCGTCGCCGGTGCCATCGAGTCCGTGGCATCGCGCGCACATCCCTTCGAAGAGTTTCTTGCCCTGTGCCGGGTCGGCGGCCACGGTTTGGGCGGTGGCTCGCAGTTCGGCCGCAGCTGAAAGCGCGAAGCACAGCAGCACGAGTGACGCAGATCGCGGCAGGGTCATGGAGTTCCGCTCTCAACCTTTGGTCGTGCCTTACGAGCGGTGTCGAAGATACTACCGGATCGTCCAGAGATAAATCATCAATCCGCTGACGTCCTGCGATTGATCCGGCGGCCATTCCGGTCCCATGTCGAACTGGTGCGAGACGATGCGGGTGCCCGGTCTGAGCGCCTTGAGCTTCGGCATCAGGTCCTGGTTCAACCGTGGCAGCAGGAAGAGCGTAACGACCGTCGCCGGACTGATATCAGCCTCGAAGAGGTCCTGATTCAGGAACACGACACGGTCCGTCACGTGTGCCTGCGCCGCGTTCGTGTTGGCTTCCCGGATCAGCCGCGGCTCGATTTCGATGCCGACGCCGCGGGCGCCGTACCGCTGCGCAGCGGTGATCGGAATGCGTCCGTCGCCGGAGCCAAGGTCGTAAACGACATCTGCTGCTGTAACGTGCGCGAGCTCCAGCATCGCGTCGACGACGCTTTGCGGTGAGGGAACGTAGCGGACGTCTGGCTGTCGCTTAACGGGTGTTGGGTGCTGGGTGCTAGGTGCTGAGTGCAAACCGGGTGCTGAGTGCTGGGTGCTTCGTGCTGGGTGCAAATCGGGGGCTGAGTGTTGGGCGCTACGCGCTGAGTGCAGACCGCGTGCTGGATGCTGTTGCAACCTGCTCGAAGTTGCCCCGAGTAGCAGGCACCCGGCACCAGCACCCAGCACGCAGCACCAAGCACTCAGCACCCGGAGATAATACCAGCCGTGCCGCCCCCCTGGTACGAATCGATCACGCGCGATCAATGGCGCGTGCTCGTCGCGGCGAAGCTCGGATGGATGCTCGACGCGATGGACTTCATGGTCTACGCGATGGCCGTCGGACGATTGAAGACGTACTTCGGCTTCGACGATGCCACGGCTGGAATGTTGGGAACCGCGACGCTGGCCGCGTCCGCTGTCGGCGGCCTGATGTTTGGCTTCGTCGCCGATCGCTTCGGTCGCACACGTGCGCTCATGGGCACGATTCTGATCTTCTCCTTCGCATCGCTGGGAGCAGCGACGTCGCAGAGCGTCGCGCAGCTGCTGATGTGGCGGGCCATCCTCGGCATCGGCATGGGCGGCGAGTGGGCATCGGGCGCGGTGCTCGTGAGCGAGAGCTGGCCGCCGGCGCACCGCAACAAGGCGATCAGCATCGTGCAGTCCGGCTGGGCGATTGGCTACATCCTCGCGGCCGTCATGGCCGCCGTGATTCTCGGCTCGCCGCGTCTTGGGCCCGATTCGTGGCGCTGGCTCTTCGGCGTTGGCGTGCTCCCCGCATGTCTCATTCTCTGGATACGCCGCAAGGTACCGGAGCCGCCGGCGTGGCTCGAACGGCGCGCGGCGAGCACGCAGGTGAGGAACCCATTCGCCGTGATCTTCGGGCGCGCGCTCATCCGGCGGACGTTGCTCGTGATGCTGCTCGGATCGACGCTGCAATTCGCGTACTGGGGCGTCTTCTTCTGGCTGCCGGGATTTCTCGCGCGGCCGGTCACGCAGGGCGGCGCGGGCATGGGCATCGTCGGTTCACTCGGATGGATTATCCCCGTGCAGATTGGCGCCTACTTCGGCTACCTGACGTTCGGCTTCATCGCCGATCGGATCGGGCGACGCCGCACGTTCATCCTGTTCATGATCGGCGCCGCGGTCCTCGTACCGATCTACGGTCAGATGGCGCGGAGCCCGCTCATGTTGATGCTGCTCGGGCCCCTGCTCGGTTACCTCGGGCACGGGTACTTCAGCATGTTCGGGAGCTTCGTCGCGGAGCTGTTTCCGGCGCCGGTGCGCGGGACAGGGCAGGGCACGAGCTACAACGCGGGACGTTTGACAGGCGCCCTCGCGCCGTACGTCATCGGAGTGCTCGCACAGCAGCCGCGGATTGGCATCGGCCTGGCGCTCGGCGGCACCTCGGCATTCTTTCTCGCGTCCGCATTGATCATTCACGCGCTGCCGGATCGGAGCGGTGAGCCGCTCGATTGATTCGGGGTAGGAAGGGCGGGACGGGTAGGAGGGCAGGTGGGGCGGGAAGGACAGCCGTCGAATCGAGTGTCTGCCTGCGGACACACCTCCGTCCCTCCCATTTCCGGGAGGGACGGAGGTGGCTTGGTGGCTGGGCCCCTGCGCGGCCCACCGGGCTCACGAGATTGGCGCGCCCTACTCGGCGCGCAGAGCGACAATCGGATCGACGCTGCTTGCGCGACGCGCGGGCCCGTAGCTCGCCACCACCGCGACGCCGATGAGGATGGCGGCAGCAGCGGCGAACGTCGACGGGTCCAGCGGCCGGACCTCGAACAGGAAGGCCGTCAGCAGCCGCGTCAGCGCTGTGGCGCCGATCGCGCCGAGGGCCGGATGACGAGGCGCAACACATCCACCCGCTGCGCGACGAGCGCCATTCGTACGCCGATTTCGCGCGTGCGCCGCTTCACGCTACGCGCGAGCACTCCGAGGATCCCGATGCCGACGAGCGCCAGCGCCACGGCCGCAAAGCTGGCGAATACGACGCTGCGGAAACGCGGCTCGGACACCGAATCGGACAGCACCTGACGCATCGTGTCCACGCGATCGAATGGCAGCGCAGGATCGATCGCGCGGATCGCACGGCGGATGGCCGTGACTGCCAGTTCGGGGTCGCCGGCCGTCCGCACCGCAAACGTCTGATTGCGGAGCAGAAACGGCCGCGGCGCCTGGGCCAGCGGCATGTACAGCGCGGGCCGTGTCTCTTCGCTGAGCGCAGTCTGTTTCACGTCACCCACGATGCCGACCAGGTCCGACCACGGTTCATCCTGAGCGAGCGGAACCTCCGGGCCACCGCCTCACGTCGTTTTCCGAGGCATTCTCCACGTCAGGGCACGCGATATGGGTCATTGGTGGGATCAAATGTCCGGAGACGGACACACCTCCGTCCCTCCCATTTTCGGGAGGGACGGAGGTGGCTGGGATGGCGCGCCCAGCTGGACCGCTCGGTCGTGACATAAATAACTTTAAAGTGTAAAGTCTTCGGGTGGCAGCCCGCCCTCATCGCCTCCGGGTGAAACTGATTCTTCCCGCCCTGACCGAAGCGACCAGTCCGTATTGGCGCCCCATCAAGTACTCCCTCTTTCCGCCGCTGGGCCTCGCGACGCTCGCCGCCTTTCTCGCGCCCGACGACGAAGCGACGATTGTCGACGAGCATGTTCAGCGGGTTGACTCCGACGATCGGCCGGATCTGGTGGTCATCCAGGTCTACATCACGAACGCTTCCCGCGCGTACAGGCTGGCCGACCACTACCGGGCGAAGGGATCGTTCGTGGCGCTCGGCGGCCTCCACGTAACGGCGCTTCCCGACGAGGCGCTGGCGCATGCGGATGCCGTCTTCCTGGGTCCCGGCGAGCAGACGTTTCCGCAATTCCTGGGGGAGCTGCGCGCCGGTCGGCTGAGCAAAATCTACCGCTCGACGGCCGGGCGGACGCTGGATCACATCCCTGCGATCCGCCGCGATCTCATCGATCGGCGGCGCTACCTCGTGCCGAATTCGATCGTCGTCACGCGCGGCTGTCCTCAGCACTGTGACTTTTGCTACAAGGACGCGTTCTTCACGGGCGGCCGGTCGTTTTACACCCAGCGAGTCGACGCGGCGCTTGCCGAGATCTCACGGCTGCCGGGGCGTCATCTCTACTTCCTGGACGACCATCTGCTCGGCGACCGTCGCTTCGCCGCGGCGCTGTTCGAGGGGATGCGCGGGATGAACCGCCTGTTTCAGGGCGCGGCGACGGTCGATTCGATTCTGCACGGCGATGTCATCGAGCGCGCCGCGGAGGCCGGCCTGCGGAGCATCTTCGTCGGCTTCGAAACCTTCACCCGCGGCAACCTCACGCGCAGCAACAAGGTTCAGAACCTTGGCCGCGACTACACGGCGGCGACCAATCGCCTGCACGCTCTCGGCATCATGATCAACGGCAGTTTCGTGTTCGGGATGGACGATGACGACGAGGACGTGTTCAGCCGGACGGTCGATTGGGCAATCGAGAACGGCCTTACCACGTCGACATTCCACATCCAGACGCCGTATCCGGGCACCAAGCTGTTTTCGCGAATGGAGCAGGAGGGTCGCATCGTCACGCGGGACTGGAACCTGTACGACACGCGCCATGTCGTCTATCGGCCCGCCCGTTTGACTCCCGAGAAGCTCAAGGCGGGATACGACCGGGCCTACCGCGATTTTTATCGGTGGTCGGCGATCGGACGAGCCGCTCTCTCACACGGCAGTCTGAAGCATCAGGCCAAGCATTTCTTCTACGCCGCAGGCTGGAAGAAATTCGAGCCGCTGTGGGACGTCGTGATCCGCGCCAGGCAGCTTGGACGCATGACGCCCGTCCTCGAAGGGGTGCTTTCGAAGCTATCGCGCGAGTCGGCGGACGAAGCGGTGACGACGGTTGCGGTGTCTTAGGGCCCGCTTTCGCTGGCCCTTAGATTCCGCCCCAGACTTCCGTCGCGATCTCCACGATCATCTGCAGCTTGGCCTTCTCCTGGTCGACGGTCAGCGCGTTGCCTTCGGCGTTGCTGGCGAAGCCGCACTGCGGGCTGAGCGCGAGCTGCTCGACCGGCACGAATTTGCACGCCTCGTCGATGCGCCGTTTGATGTCGCTCTTGTTCTCGAGCGCACCCTTCTTCGTCGTCACGAGCCCGAGGACGACCGTCTTGCCCTTCGGCACGAATCGCAGCGGGCTGAAGTCGCCGGCGCGCGAGCTGTCGTACTCGAGGAAATAGCCGTCGATGTTGAACTCGTTGAACAGCACCTCGGCAACCGGCTCGTAGCCGCCGTCGGCAATCCAGTGGCTGCGCGCGTTGCCGCGGCACAAGTGCATGCACACCGTCATGTCTTCGTGGCGTGCGGCCGTGGCGGCGTTCACCAGCTTCGCGTACGTGTGCGGCAGCTTCTCGGGATCCTCGCCGAGACTGCGCGCGAAATCGCGCAGGTTTGGATCGCAGAGAAACGCCATGTTCACTTCGTCGACCTGCAGGTAGCGGCAGCCCGCGTCGACGAGATCGCGAATCTCTTCGCTGTACACGCGCGCGAGATCGGCGTAGAACTCGTCCATGTCGGGATAGGCCGTCGTGTCGATGGCCTTCCGGCCGCCGCGGAAGTGCAGCACGCTCGGCGACGGAATCGTGATTTTTGGCGTGGCTGAGGCGATCGATTTCAGGAACTTGAAATCCTCGACAAAAATGGGATGCGGCCGCGACAGCTTCCCCGTGATCTTGACCCCGGGCGGCATCCACTCGATCTCGCCCTGCTCCGAGTGGAATTTGATCGGAATGCCCGGTGTCTGCTCGACGTTCGCGAAATCGCAGACGAAGTCCATGTGCCACAGCCCGCGCCGGAACTCGCCGTCGGTGATCGACTTCATCCCGAGTCGTTCCTGCATCCGGACGACCTCGCGAATTGCCTCGTCTTCGATGTGCCGCAGCTCGGCAGCCGACATCTCCCCGCGCTTGCGTTTCTCCCGCGCCTCGAGGAGATTCGAGGGGCGCAGCAGGCTGCCCACTTGATCGGCGCGGAATGGCGGGGTCGTAATCGTTGCCGATGTCATCATTCCTCCTAACGGTTCAAGAACTAACCACGAAGACACGAAAACACGAAGAAAACCAGATGTCTCTCTCTACAAGGAATTCTTCTTCGTGACTTCGTGGTTGCCATTGCCTTTTTACTGCAGTGCGAACACGACCCGCGCCTCGGATCCTTCTGGCCGGGGATCGTCGAGCGCGACAGCTATCGCGAGCACGAGGATCAGGGCAGCCGCGCATTGGAGGCGAACTACTATATCAGTTCAGGCGAACCGCGGAACTGACCACAAAGGACACGAACGACAGAAAGGTCGGAAACTCACGAGAAGGTGTTCTCCTTGGTGTCCGTTGTGTCCATTGTGGTTGAAAGTTCTGAGTGAGCGACGCCGTGATTCAGACCTGTCCCGTCAGTAACGCGCCGGCGTCGGGGACGAGCGTCTTGAGCCCGAGCATCTTCAGCATCTGGTGCGTCGTGCATACGGCGGCGGACACGACCGGAATCCCGCACTCTTTCTCGACGATCGGAATCGCCTCGAGCGACGGCATCTGGACGCACGACGACAGCACGAGCGCGTCAGCGCCATCGAGCTTCAGATTCTTGTAAATCTTCACGAGCGCCATCGGATCGCGCCGGCCGACCGCCACGTTGTCGGCGATCTCCAGCGAGATCGTGTCGACGATCTCGAAGCTCTCCGCCTCGAGGTACTCGGCAACGAGGCAGGTCAGAGGCTTGAGGTACGGCGTCACCAGTGCGATCTTTTTTGCGCCGAGCGCCTTCAACCCGTCGACGAGCGCGCCGGCGCTGGTGACGACAGGCACCGCGTGCCCCTCGCGCGCGGTGACCTCCTCCAGCCGCCGCTGCGACCGGCAGTGGTATCCCTTGCCCATGCTCATGATGGCCACCAGACACGCATAGCCGAGCACATCGACGCGCGCGTCGGCGAGCTCGCCGGCGCAGCGGTCGGAGGCCGCGTCCATTGCGGCCAGCTCCTCTTTCGTCACCTTCTGCATCCGCATGCGACTCGAGTGGAACGTGAAGCGCTCCGGTTC
>Ga0137369_10000121_pt1 | contig 55597 bp, 57 predicted proteins | sample SagtaG_12_FD_104918 | JGI IMG/M metagenome (GOLD analysis project Ga0137369, IMG submission 104918) | Vadose zone soil microbial communities from Sagehorn Ranch, Mendocino, California, USA - Sage1_L_113_16 metaG | ecosystem: Environmental > Terrestrial > Soil > Vadose zone | place: USA... | reverse complement strand
CGGGCACCGGCGACATCGTCAATGCGGTCACGCACATGCGCGCCGTCTTCGGAGGCATCCGCCGCCTCGGGAGCCTGCGGTCGGACGAGCTGCACTCGGAAGCGAAGAACCTGCAGGCGCCGTACGAGCTCGTCAACTGGGTGGCGGAGCACGGCCGCCTGCCGGTGGTCACCTTCACCGCGGGCGGGATCGCGACGCCTGCGGACGCCGCGCTCTGCATGCAGCTGGGCGCCGACGGCGTCTTCGTCGGCTCGGGGATCTTCAAGTCAGGCGACCCCGAGAAGCGGGCGAAGGCGATCGTCGAGGCTACGACGCACTTCCACGACGCTGCGATCCTTGCGCGCGTCTCGGCCGGCCTCGGCGAACCGATGGTCGGGATCTCCGCCGCCGAGCTCAGGCCCGAAGAGCTGCTCGAAACCCGCGGCTGGTAAGGCCTGGGCGCCGTCCGGGCGCCGCGTCACGATCACCGCGTGAAGGTCGCCAGGGCCAGGTGGACGAGCGCGTCGTTCCTGCTCTATGCAGGCGCCCTGATCGCGCTGGGCGGTGCGCTCGCCTGGCTCGGCGTGATCGCGAGTGACTACGGCAGCGGCGCCTTCGCGGGCTGGAGCGCCCTCTTCTGGGCGATCGCCGAGGCGGTTGCCCTCGCGCTGCTCGTCAAGGGGAGGCGGCTCGCGGCCGGCCTCGCAGCCTTCGTCGGGCTCGGGCTGTGGGCGGTCATGGTGGGGGCGTTCCTCGAGTGGTGGGGGTGGCTCCCCGACGACGACGCGCCAATCCAGGGATTCCACTGGGGCACGCTGCTCTTCGAGCTGCTCGTCCTGGTCGCGGCGATCGTCGATCTCCGCATCTGGCGTCACCCGCTGATCGTCGCCATCCTCGTGCCCGCCGCCTGGCTCTTCGTCACCGACCTCGTCTCGAGCGGCGGCAATTGGACCGCCGTGGTCACCCTGCTCCTCGGCTTCCTCTTCTTCTTCGTCGGGCTCGGCCTCGACGGCGGCGACTCGCGCCCCTACGGATTCTGGGTGCACGTGACAGCGGGGCTCACGATCGGCGGTGCCCTAATCTACTGGTGGCACTCGAGCGATGCGCAGTGGGCCGGGATCATCATCGTCGGACTGATCTTCATCCTGGTCGGCGCCGGCATTCGCAGGTCGAGCTACGCCGTTCTCGGCGTCATCGGCCTAGTCGCAGCCACTGCGCATTACGCGGGCGACGAGGCGGTGGGCTCGGTGCTCAGCGGGAGCCCGCCGACGAAGTGGGCGGTGCCCGTTGCCTTCCTTTGTCTCGGCGTGTTCCTCGCGCTGCTCGGGATGATGCTGTACCGGAACCGCGAGTCCGACGCCGCCTAGCGGCGACTACGATTCCGGCATGACGATCGGCGTCCTGGCAGTCCAGGGGAACTTCCGCGAGCACGCGGCGATGCTCCGGCGCCTCGGCGCCGAGGTGGTCGAGGTGCGGCTCCCGGAGGAGCTCGACGGGCTCGACGGCCTCGTCATCCCGGGCGGCGAGTCGACCGCGATCGGACGGCTGATCCGCCTGTACGGCCTCGAGGAGGCGATCAGGCGCTTCCGGGGCGCGTTGTTCGGAACCTGCGCGGGGATGATCCTGCTCGACCGGAACCACCTCGGTCTGGTCGACCTCGAGGTCGACCGGAACGCCTACGGCCGGCAGGTGGCGAGCTTCGAGACCGACCTCGAGCTCGGCGACGGCGAGCCGCTCAGGGGCGTGTTCATCCGGGCGCCGCGGGTGCGCGAGGCCGGCCCGGACGTGGAGGTGCTGGCCGAGCATGCGGGCGAGCCCGTGCTGCTGCGCCAAGGCCGGTTCCTCATCGCGTCTTTCCACCCGGAGCTGACCGACGACACCCGCGTGCACGAGCGCTTCCTGGAGCTGGTTCGAGAGGAGACGAATGTCGGGACATAGCAAGTGGTCGTCGATCAAGCACAAGAAGGGCGCCGCCGACGCCAAGCGCGGCCAGCTGTTCACGAAGCTGACCCGTGCGCTGATCGTCGCGGCGAAGGACGGCGGGTCCGACCCGGCGGCCAACCTGGCGCTCCAGAACGCGATCGAGAAGGCACGGGCGGCCTCGATGCCGAAGGACAACATCGAGCGCGCGATCGCACGCGGCAGCGGCGCGGCGAATGAGGGCGCGGCCTACGAGCACATCGCGTACGAGGGTTACGGGCCGGGCGGCGTCGCGGTGTTCGTCGAGGTGCTGACGGACAATCGCAACCGTGCCGCCGGCGAGGTTCGGCACATCTTCGCGAGGCACGACGGCAACCTCGCCGAGTCCGGCGCGGTCGCCTGGCTCTTCGAGCGGAAGGGCGTCATCCTCGTGGACGCCGACTCCGTCGACGAGGAGGAGCTGACGATGACTGCAGCCGACGCCGGAGCGGAGGATGTCGCCCAGGAGGGCTCGAGCTACGAGGTCACGACCCCACCCGAAGACCTGCACCACGTGCGCGAGGCGCTCGAGGCGGCGGGGATCGCGATCGCCTCGGCCGAGTCGACGATGCTCCCGACGAGCACGGTCGAGGTCGAAGACGAAGCGACGGCGAAGAAGGTGCTGAAGCTGATCGACGCGCTCGAGGAGAACGACGACGTACAGGACGTGTACGCGAATTTCGACATCCCCGAACGGGTGCTCGAAGCGGTCGCAGTCTAAGGGGAGCGGGAATAGCAGGAACGTCCGGGCCGGTGCCTAACCTCACCTCGTGAGAGTTCTCGGCATCGACCCGGGTACGGCTGCGTGCGGCTACGCCATCGTCCACGAAAGCGACGGACGCCTACGGGCACTAGACCACGGCTGGTGGCAAACCCCGGCGCGAAAGCGCCCGGAGCTGCGCCTGAAGACGATCTTCGAGGGCGTGCAGGAGCTGGTGCGGCAGTACGAGCCGGATGCCGTCGCGATCGAGGAGTCCTTCGTCGGCGCCGACGCCCGCACCGCGCTCTCGGTCGGACAGGCTCGCGGCGCCGTGCTCGTCGCCTCCGCGCTCGCCGGCGTCGAGTGCGCTGAATATGCCCCGGCGCGCGTGAAACAGGCGGTGTGCGGCTACGGGCGGGCCGAGAAGGCCCAGGTGGCGCGAATGGTGCAGACCATCCTCAGCCTGACGACGCCGCCGAGCTCCTCGCACGCCTCGGACGCACTGGCGGTCGCGATCTGCCATGCACTCGCACCGCCGCTCCTCGAGGCTGTCGGATGATCTCGCGGCTGCGCGGCAGGCCTATCGCGCGGCGCCCGGACAGGCTCGTGCTCGACGTGAACGGAGTCGGCTACCTCCTCGCGGTTACCCCGAGCGCCTTCCGTCTCGTCCACGGTGACGACGAGATCTCGCTCGAGACGTATCTGCACGTGCGCGAAGACGCCCTCCAGCTCTACGGGTTCGCGGATGCGGCCGAGCGCGAGCTGTTCGAACACCTGCTCTCGGTCAGCAGCGTCGGGCCCAAGGTCGCCCTCGCGATCGTCTCGGGGTCGAGCCCGGCCGAGCTTCGGCGCGCGATCGTGCTCGAAGACACCGCGCGGTTCGAGGCGATCCCCGGGATCGGCAAGAAGACGGCGCAGCGAGTGGTCCTGGAGCTGAAGGAGAAGATGGACATCGGCGCGACCGCTGGCGCGGTCGCGCCTAGAGACGATCATCTAGCCGCGAGGGATGCTCTGGTCGAGCTTGGCTTCTCAGTGGTTGAGGCCGAGCGTGCCTTGTCGGACGTCGATCCTGAGCTCGCTCCCGAAGAGCGTGTACGTCACGCGTTGAGGAGAGCAGCATGAAGAGCGAACTGCTAGTCCCCGTCCTTCAGGACGGGGACGAAGATCTCTCGCTGCGGCCTCACCACCTGGCCGAGTTCGTCGGTCAGGAGCGACTCAAGGAGCAGCTCGAGGTGATGCTCACCGCGGCGGTCACGCGGGGCGAGGCACTCGATCACACGCTGCTCGTCGGCCCGCCGGGGCTCGGCAAGACGAGCCTGGCGTACATCATCCGCGAGGAGCTCGGCGCGGGGATCCGCACGATCGCCGGGCCGTCGCTGGAGCGGAAGGGCGACCTCGCCGCGATCCTCACCTCTCTGTCGGCGCGCGACGTGCTCTTCATCGACGAGATCCATCGGCTGAACGCGGCAGTCGAGGAGATCCTCTACCCGGCGCTCGAGGACTTCCGGCTCGACATCGTCGTCGGGCAGGGGCCGGCCGCACGGACGCTGACGCTCGACCTGCCACCGTTCACGCTCGTCGGCGCGACGACGCGCACCGGGCTGCTGACGACGCCGCTCCGCGACCGGTTCGGGATGACCTTCCGGCTCGGCTACTACACACCGGCCGAGCTCGCGCAGATCGTGCGCCGCTCGGCGGGCATCCTCGGCGTCGAGATCTCGGACGACGCCGCCGACGAGATCGCGCGGCGGTCGCGCGGCACCCCGCGGGTTGCGAACCGGATTCTCCGGCGCGTGCGCGACGTTGCCGAGGTGCGCCACCAGGGCGAGATCACCGCCGACGTCGCCGACGAAGCGCTCGAGCTGCTCGAGGTCGACGCCGAAGGGCTGGAGCGGACCGACCGCGAGCTTCTCGAGTCGATCGTGCACAAGTTCGGCGGCGGCCCGGTCGGGCTCTCGACGCTTGCAGTATCGCTGGGTGAGGAGCCCGACACGATCGAGGACGTGTACGAGCCCTATCTGCTGCAGCTCGGCTTCATCCAGCGCACGCCGCGCGGCCGCATCATCACCGCCCTCGGCCTGGAGCACGTTGCAGCGGCCCAGGCAGCCCGAGCGGATAGCCTCTTCTGAAAGGCGCCCGCCGCTAATGCCGCCCGAGCTGTGGGTTCCAGGGTACGCGGGCCCGCTCGACGACCTGATCGACCGCATCCACCGGCGGATCGAGCAGGTTGCCGGTGAGGCGGGCGTCGAGCAGGCGTTCGTCGAGGTCGAACTCGTGGACGGGGTCAGGTACACGGTCGAGTCGCTGAGCCCCGAACCGGGCTACGGGTTCGTCACCATCCGGCCGCACCCGGCAGACGGGACACCGGCAGAGGTGATCCTCCCGATCGGCTCGATCAGGCGAATCGAGCTCAGCGGCACCGCGGAGCAGCCCACGGCGCTCGGCTTCTCCGTCCCTGTGACGTGATCCGCCGGCTCGGGCCCGGCGACAGCGAGGAGCTTCGGGAGCTCGGCCGGCGGTTCAAGGAGCGCGTCCCGTCTTTGGAGGCCGCCGAGGCGTTCATCGCCGATCCCCGGCACGTCGTCCTTGTCGCGAGCGAACTGGACGGATTTCTGCTCGCTTGCGTCATGGCGCGGATCGACGGCCGAACGGCCGTCTTCCTGTACGAGATTGAGGTCGCGGAGGGAGCGAGGCGGCGCGGGATAGCACGAGCTCTCGTCGAGGAAGCTAGGCAAATCGGGCGAGAAGAAGGCGCCTTCGAGATGTATGTCCTGACGGAGTCCGACAACACCGCCGCAAACCGGCTGTACGAGGCGACCGACCGGTGCGGGCGCGGCCCACTACCGCTTGCCCGGAGCACAGCGCGAATGCCGGAGCCGAAGGCGAGCGGCAGAGCGGGGGAAGGGGGATCACGGGGGAAACCGGCTGTTTCCCCCCTGCGAGCGAGCAAGCGACGTTAGTCGCGCGAGCGGAATTGGAGCTCGTGCCAGCTCGGCACGGGCGCGAGCTCGAGCAGGGCGCGCCCGCCGCGGGGATCGCGGTAGGCGAACTCGGAGCTGTCGTCGTCCCACACGACCTCGAGCAGGTTCTCCTTCACGCGATGGTCGAGCCAGGCACCGCGGAAGATCAGCTTGCGCAGCCAGTAGACGAGCGACTCGCCCTCGACGAGGGAGATTCGCTCCCAGTGGCGAACGAGGTAGCGGCCGAGCGGGCTACGGGCTTCTTCGATGCGGCCCTCGGCCGCCAGCTCGACCAGGTCGGCCGTCTCGTCGCCGTCGAGCTCGTTCACCTCGAGGAGGCCGAGCTTGACGGCGGCTGCCGTGACGCGCTGCTCGAAGTCGGCACCGTTGAAGCTGAAGCGGTAGCCGAGGAACTCGACCACGTAGTCGTCACCCGACGAGTAGTTGGTGCCGTTCATTCGGCGCCGCTCTCCACGGCCCCAGGATAACAGCGGGTCTGGCGACCCTAAACTCAACGTCGATGCGAACCCGGCTGCGCCCTGCTCTGCTCTGGCTCGCCGCCTGTGCGGGCCTCGACGCGCTCGCGGCATGGCTGCTCGACTGGTCGTTCGAGCGAGCCGTGGTGCTCGCGCCGGTGGTGGTGGCCGTGGCGGGGGCGAGCGCGTTCCTGGTCGTCCTCTGGTCGCGCGTCGTCTGGGATTCGCTCCGGCATCGTCGCTCACGCTGACTGTTTGACGCCGCCGCCGCGACCGACATGGCGGTCGCGGCCGCTCCCATGGCTGAGGTGCGAGCAGGGTTAGGGAGGGGGGCACACGGGGGGAACCGGCTGTTCCCCCCGTGAAGCGAGCGGAGCGAGCGTTCCGTCCGGTGCCGCGCGTACCGTCGCTTGTCCATGGTCGAGGCCACCTGGACGATCCGGCTCTGCGACCCGCAACAAGCGGCGGGGCTGGCCCGCGCGCTCGGCGTCAGCGGCACGACGGCGAGCGTGCTTGCCCGGCGTGGCTACGCGGAGCCGGCCGCCGCGGAAGCTTTCCTAGCCGGCCTGGCGCCCGGGCATGACCCGTTTCTGCTCGGGGACATGCGTGCAGCGGTCGAAGGCATCCGCACGGCAGTGGCCGACGGCACGAGGATCTGCGTCCACGGCGACTACGACGTCGACGGCATCTGCGCGACGGCGCTCGCCGTCCTCGTCCTCCGAGAGCTCGGCGCGGAGGTCGACTGGCACCTGCCGAGCCGCTTCGAGGAAGGCTACGGCGTCGCCGGCCAGACGCTCGCGCGCCTGACGGAGGAGGGGTACGGGCTCGTCCTGACCGTCGACTGCGGGATCACCGCAGTCGAAGAGATCGCAGCCGCCAGGCAGGAGGGACTGGACGTGATCGTCACCGACCACCACCGGCCGGGGGACGAGCTTCCCGACTGCCCGGTGGTCGCCACGCGTCCCTCCGACTACCCGTTTCCCGAGCTCTGCGGCACGGGCGTCGTCTACAAGCTGGCGGAGGCGCTGCTCGGGCCGGGGGACGAGCGTCTCGGGCGTCACCTCGATCTCGTCGCCCTCGCGACGATCGCCGACGTCGTCCCGCTGGTGGACGAGAACCGCGCGCTCGCCATCGCCGGGCTCCGCAGGCTCGCCACCACGACGCGCCCGGGACTGCGCGCGCTGATGCGCGCCGCCCGCGTTGACCCGGCGACCGTGGACGAAGGGGCCGTCGGCTTCCGGCTCGCCCCGCGCATCAACGCCGCGGGCCGCCTCGGCCGGCCGACTGCGGCGCTCGAGCTGCTCCTGACCGACGACGAGGACGAAGCCGCCCGCGTCGCCGCCGAGCTCGAGGAGCTGAACCGGGAGCGGCAGGCCGTCGAGGAGCGAATCCTCCGCGAGGCGAGCGCCGCGATCGAAGCGTGGCCGGAGGCCCGCCGCCGCCGGCACGGCTACGTCGTGGCCGGCGAGAGCTGGCACGAAGGCGTGATCGGGATCGTCGCCTCGAGGCTCGTCGAGCGCTACCACCGCCCGGTCGTCCTGATCGCGGGCAGCGGGGCTGGAAGCGCCGACGGCGAAGCCGTCGGCGCCCGGCCGGAAAGCGGTGGGGGCGACTTGAAGGGCTCTGCTTGCTGGAAAGGCAGTGGTCGCTCGATCCCGTCCTTCGACCTGCACGCGGGTCTCGCCGCCTGTTCGGCCCTCCTGGAGCGCTTCGGGGGCCACCGCGCGGCCGCCGGGCTCTCGATTCGGCCCGAGGCCGTCGACGACCTCGCGGAGGCCTTCGCCGCGTACGCCGACGAGCATCTCGACGAGGCCGACCTGCGACCCGTGACGACCGTCGATGCGATCGTGCCGGGTACCGCGCTGACGCTCGAGCTCTGCTTCGAGCTCCGCAGGCTCGCGCCGTTCGGCCTGGGCAACCCCGGGGTCAACCTGCTGGTGGCCGGCTGCGAGCTGAGCGAGCTGAGCACGGTGGGGGAGGGCAAGCACCTCCGCTTCCGCGTTCGCGACCGCGGCCGGCCCGCCGGCACCGCGATCGCCTTCGGCCTCGGGACGCAGCTCGACCGCTACCGGCGTGCCGGGGCCTACGACCTCGCATTCCGCCTCCAGGAGAACACCTGGAACGGGACGACGGCGCCGCAGCTCGTGATCAGGCGGATCTTCGAGACGCCGGACCGCTACGCCGAGCTGCGCGAGCGCTTCGCGACCGAGTGGCGCTCACAGGAGCTGAGCCCGGAAGGGCAGGCGGTTTTCGCGGAGCTCGGGCTCGAGGAAGGCGGCGGGTGGCGCAGCCTGCTGGAGTCGGAGACGTTCCGGCGGCTGCTCGAGGATGCCGTCGAGCTGCGTCGGGCGGCCTAAACGGCCGGCCGGCCCAGGAGCTCGACGAGCAGCGCGGCGAGCGCGTCGGCCCGCCTCCGCCTGGTGAAAAACCGTTTGCGCAAGAAGAGCATCTTCTGCATCCGAACCGCTCTTCCTTTCGGCGCCGTCACCCGGAAACTGAAGCTTTGCCCCGGAAAGCCCGAAGTACACTGTGATCATGACCGTGCTCGACGTAGCCGAGCGACACCAGGAGCTCGTCAATGAGCTGATCGACGCGGTCGAGGGGTACAAGCCCGAACTCGACCGTGACCTGATCGCGCGCGCCTTCTCGTTCGCGGCGATTGCGCACGAGGGCCAGCAGCGACGCTCGGGCGAGGAGTTCATCAACCACCCCTTCGGCGTCGCGAAGATCCTCGCCGAGCTGCATCTCGACGAGCAGACGATCGCCGCGGCGCTCCTTCACGACGTGGTCGAGGACACGGACGCCGACCTGAAGGCGGTGAAGGACGAGTTCGGCGACGAGATCGCCCAGCTCGTCGACGGTGTCACCAAGCTGACGCGGATCCAGTTCCAGAGCCGCGAGCACGCCGAGGCCGAGAACTACCGAAAGCTGATCGTGGCGATGGCCCAGGACGTGCGGGTGATCCTGATCAAGCTCGCCGACCGGCTACACAACCTGCGCACGATCGAGTACCTCGGCAAGCAGAAGCAGGTGCAGAAGGCGCGCGAGGCGCTCGAGGTCTACGCGCCCCTCGCGCACCGCCTCGGCATCCACGCGCTCAAGTGGGAGCTCGAGGACCTCGCGTTCGAGACGCTGCATCCGAGGAAGTACTCGGAGATCAAGGCGATGGTCGCCGAGCGACGCGCCGACCGCGAGGAGCACGTGCGGGAGGCGAGCGTGGTCCTGCAGCGGGAGCTGGACAAGGCGAACATCCCGGCTCAGATCTCCGGCCGCGCGAAGCACTTCTACTCCATCTACGACAAGATGGTGAAGAAGGGTCGCGAGTTCAACGAGATCTACGACCTGACCGCGATGCGCGTGCTCGTCGAGCGGACCGGCGAAGAGGGCACCCGCGACTGCTACGGCGCGCTCGGCCTGATCCACTCGTTGTGGAAGCCGATGCCCGGCCGCTTCAAGGACTACGTGGCAATGCCGAAGCTGAACCGCTACCGGGCGCTGCACACGACCGTGATCGGGCCGCAGGGCCGTCCCCTCGAGATCCAGGTCCGCACCCAGGACATGCACGAGACCGCCGAGTACGGGATCGCAGCGCACTGGGTCTACAAGCGCGGCGGCAAGGCGAAGAAGACCGATGACGCCGAGTGGAACGCCTGGGTCAAGCAGCTGATGGACTGGCAGGCGGACGAGGCCGACCCGCGTGAGTTCATCAAGACCCTCCGCACGGACCTGTTCGACGACGAGGTCTACGTCTTCACGCCGAAGGGCGAGGTAAAGACCCTCCCGGCGGGCTCGACCCCGATCGACTTCGCGTACTCGGTCCACACGGACGTTGGCCACCGCACCGTCGGCGCCAAGGCCAACGGGCGTATCGTCCCGCTCCACTACCCGCTGAAGAGCGGGGACATCGTCGAGATCATGACCTCGAAGTCCGGCCGCGGCCCGTCGCGCGACTGGATGGCGATCGCGACCTCGTCGCGGGCGCGGAACAAGATCCGGCAGTGGTTCTCGCACGAGCAGCGCGCGGACGCCGAGCAGAAGGGCCGCGATGCGCTCGAGCAGGCGCTGAAGGGGCAGAAGCTCCCCTACCGGAAGATCGCCGGCTCGGCCGTGCTGGCGCAGGTGATCCGCGAGACGGGGTTCAAGAAGGCGGAGGACTTCTACGTCGCGCTCGGCTCGGGGAAGCTGCCTGCGAGCCAGATCGTCAACAAGGTGATCCAGCGCCTGAAGACGGCCGAGGTGGTCGAGGAAGAGGCCGTCATGCTCAAGCCGCCGAAGGCGAAGGACACGGCGGCGAGCCAGAACTTCGGCATCAACGTCGCCGGGATCGAGGACGTGCTGGTGCGGCTGGCGAAGTGCTGCACGCCTGTGCCAGGTGACCCGATCGTCGGCTACATCTCGCTCGGCAAGGGGATCACGATCCACCGCGAGGACTGCCCCAACGTGCGCGCGCTGAAGAAGAATGCCGAGCGGTTCACCTCGGTCGACTGGGAGGGAGGCGCCTCGCAGAGCTTCCGCGTGCAGATCGCGGTCGACGCCTGGGACCGCCCGCGGCTGCTCGAGGACGTCGCCCGCACCTTCTCCGAGCACGGCGCGAACATCGTCGCCTACGGCGGCGGCGTCCAGGATCAGCTGGCCAAGAACTGGTACACGGCGGAGATCGGCGACGTGAAGTCGCTGCGTGCGCTGCTGACGGCGCTCCGGAACATCGAGGCCGTGTTCGACGCCTACCGCGTCACGCCGAACTAGCCAACCCCCGTTTCCACGGCGTCCCTCGTCCGAGGACGGTTTCGGAGAAAAACCTGCAAACAGGCCACTTTTGAGGACCCCTCGAACGAGGGATCACTGCGTCGCCGGGCAGGGTACCTCGATCGGGGGATTGCGAACGATCCGTCCTCGCCTACAAGACGAGTGCGGGTCACGACGGGAGATGGCGACAAGGCAGCAGCGCCCATTCGCTCGGGGGAGCGGGTGGGCGCGCTCCGTTTTAAGGGAACCCAAAGGGTTCAGGGAACCTAGGGCTCGCCGCCTCGAGCACGCCGCTAGACGATTGATCGATAAATCGACCAATCGTCTAGCTGGCGCGCCGAGCGGGATGCTGCTCGCTCCAAGAGAAGTCTCCGCCTGGAGCTGCCGCCTGCACCCTGGGCGCATCCACGGCACAGCTACAGCCACTGACGCTCACTACGCGCGGCGGCGTTGCAGTGAGCAACCAGCTAGATGATTGATCGACGAATTTCCGATCAATCATCTACCGTCGACATCTGCACTCTCGAACTCGCGGATCTTCTCTCGCCACCAGTCGGGCACCGGGCACGGCTTGCGTTCGGCGAGGTCGACGAGGACGAGCGTCTGCGCCGCCGTGACGGCGAGCGTCTCGCCTTCGAGGTAGGCCGCGAACTCGTAGGTGACGCTCGACGTGCCGATCCGGCTGACGCGAACGTCGACCTCGATGGGGTCGTCGAAGCGGGCCGGCGCGTGGTACTCGACCGTCATCGCGCGCATCACGAACTGCCGGTCCTGCGGCTCCGTGCGCAGCATGTCCAGGTGCCGGTGGTACTCGACGCGCGCCAGGTCGAAGTACGGCATGTAGCGGCCGTAGTAGACGACGCCCTGCGCGTCCGTGTCCGAGAACCCGACCCGGGTCTCCGCCGAGAACTTGAAAGGAGGCCTAGGGCTCATTGATCACCCCGAGCACCTCGTCGCGCTTCTGCTCCATCAGCTCGCGGGAGCGGGCCTCGAGGTTCAGCCGCAGCAGCGGCTCCGTGTTCGACGGGCGCACGTTGAAGTGCCAGTCGTCCGCCGTCACCGAGACACCGTCCAGATGCGACACCGTCCCCTCCGGGCCGAAGCCCTCCTTCAGCTCCTGGAGCTTGAGCGCGACGTCAGCGACGGGCGTGTTCAGCTCGCCGGTGATGAAGTAACGGTCACGGTACGGCGCGAGCAGCTCCGAGAGCTTCGCGCCGCCTTTCGAGATCCGTTCGAGCATCAGCAGGAACGGGACGACGCCGGAGTCGGCCTGCGTGAAGTCCCGGAAGTAGTAGTGCCCGGAGACCTCGCCCGCGAAGGCGGCGTCCTCCTTGCGCATGCGCTGCTTGATGAACGCGTGGCCGACCCGGCTGACGAGCGGGACGCCGCCGGCGCGCTCGATCGTCTCGGGCACGGCCCAGCTCGCGCGGACGTCGTAGATCACCTTCGCGCCGGGCTCCTTCTCCAGGACGCCCTCGGCGAGGAGCGCCGTGGCAAAATCGCCGGGAACGAACTCGCCCGTGTCGTCGACGAAGAAGCAGCGGTCGGCGTCGCCGTCGAACGCAACGCCGAGGTCGGCGTGCTCCTCCAGCGTCTTCGCGACGATGAACTCGCGGTTCTCGGGCAACAGCGGGTTCGGCTCGTGGTTCGGGAAGGTTCCGTCGGGCTCGAAGTAGAAGCGGACGGCGTCGATCGGCAGCCGCTCGAGCACGGGCGGCAGCATCGCCCCGGCCATGCCGTTCGCCGCATCGATGACCACGCGCAGTGGCCGCAGCGCGTCCACGTCGACGAACGAGAGCACCCGCTCGACGTAGGCGGGCCAGATGTCGTGCTGCGTGACGTTCCCGCGCTTCGAGGGGTCTGACCCCAAGGGGTCAGACCCTGCGAGCGCCCGATCGCGCACGTCCAGGAGGCCCGAGTCGCCGCCGACCGGCAGCGCGCCGCGCCGGACGATCTTCATCCCCGTGTACTCCTTGGGGTTGTGGGAGGCGGTGACCATGATCCCACCGTCGAGCCCGAGCTCTCCGACCGCGAAGTAGGCCATCTCGGTGCCGACCAGCCCGATGTCGACCACGTCCGCGCCTCCCGCGATCGCGCCCTCGATCGCCGCCTTCGCCATCGTGGGCGACGACAGTCGCATGTCGCGGCCGACGGCGATCGTCTTCGGCTCGAACTGCTCGACGTACGCGAGCCCGATGGCGAAGGCACCCTCCTCGTCTAGCTCGACCGGATAGAGGCCACGCACGTCGTAGGCCTTGAACACCTTCGGGTCGAGCACGAGCGGGATGCTATCCGGGCCGTCATTCGTTTCTACACTTGAGGGATGGAGCGCAAGCTCGCAACGGTGCTGTTCGTCGATCTCGTCGGCTCGACCACCTTCCTCGCGGCAGCCGACCCCGAGGTCGTGCGCCGCCGTGTCACGGGCTTCTTCGATCAGGTTTCCCGCTGCGTGACCACCCACGGCGGGATCGTGGAGAAGTTCGCCGGGGATGCGGTGCTGGCGGCCTTCGGCGTCGCCCAGGCGCACGAGGACGACGCCGAACGCGCGGTTCGCGCCGGGATCGGGATCCTCGAGGCCGTCGCCGAGCTGGACCTGGAGGCGCGGATCGGGATCGAGTCGGGCGAGGTCGTCGTCGACACGACCGAATCGACCTTCGCCACCGGGGAGGCCGTCAATCTCGCGGCCCGCCTCCAGCAGTCGGCGGCGCCCGGCGAGATCCTGATCGGCCCGGCCACCCGCAGCCTGGCGCTCGACACCGTCGAGGTCGAGGAGATCGAGCCCCTCCAGGTGAAGGGCCGCGCCGAGCCGCTGCCCGCCTGGCGCGTGGTCTGCGCCGCCGACCGCGCGCAGCACGTGCGCCCAGCCGTGGTCGCGCCGCTGATCGGCCGCGAGTCCGAGCTCGAGCTGCTCGCGAACACGTTTGACCGCGCGGCGCGTGACCGCCGCGGGCACCTCGTGACGATCTACGGCGAGCCCGGAGTGGGGAAGAGCCGGCTGGCGCGCGAGTTCCTCGCCTCGCTCGAGGGCGCCACGGTGCTGAGCGGCCGCTGTTTGCCGTACGGCGAGGGGATCACCTACTGGCCGCTCGCGGAGATGGTCAAGTCGGCGGCCGGGATCTCCGACGACGATCCCGTGAAGGACGCGATGGAGAAGCTGCGCGAGTGCTGCGAGGACGAGGCCGTCGCCGACCTGCTCGGGCTCGCAGCAGGCGTCCTCGAGGCCGTCGAGGGTGACCGCAGCGGCCAGGAGATCGCCTGGGCGGCGCGCGGGTGGGCCGACCAGCTCGCCGACGTGCAGCCGCTCGTGCTCGTCTTCGAGGACATCCACTGGGCCGAGGAGCCGCTGCTCGAGCTGATCGAGCATCTGGCGACCTGGGTCCGCGAGGCGCCGCTCCTGCTCGTCACGCTCGCGCGCCCCGAGCTGCTGGACATCCGGCCGGGGTGGGGCGGAGGGCGGATGCGGGCGGCCGCGATCGAGCTGGACCCGCTCCGGGAGAGCGAGAGCGAGCAGCTGATCGAGGCGCTGCTGCCGGGCAACGGCCTATCGCCCGACGCCCGCCGGGATCTGCTCGCGAAGACCGAGGGCAACCCGCTCTTCGTCGAGGAGACGATCAGGATGCTCGTCGAGACCGACGGCGACTATCTCCCCGGACGCATCCCCGACACGCTGCAGGCGCTGATCGCCGCGCGCATCGACGGGCTCCCGCCGGCGGAGAAGGCGCTCCTGCACCGGGCGGCCGTGATCGGGCGGGTCTTCTGGCACGGCGCGCTCTCGCACGTCGCCGGCGACCTCGAGGTGGACGAGCTGCTGGACGACCTGCTGCTACGCGACTTCGTGCTCGCCGAGCCGCGCTCGACGATCATCGGAGAGCGCGCCTACCGCTTCAAGCACATGCTGATCCGCGAGGTCGCCTACGGGGGCCTGGCGAAGGCCGAGCGGGCGCAGCTCCACGCACGCTTCGCCGAGTGGCTGCAGGAGCGGGCCGGCGACGAGCTGCTCGAGATCCGCGCGTACCACCTCGACCACGCCGCCCAGCTTCTCGGGGAGCTCGACGGAGCGCCGCCGGAGGAGCTCGCGCGGCAGGCCGCCGCGGCCCTCGAGGACGCAGGCAAGCGCGCGCTCGCGCGCGAGGCGAACCGTTCGGCGCGAAAGCTGCTGCTTCGGTCGGTCGAGCTCGAGCCCACGCTCGGGCGCCGCTACAACGCGGCCCGGGCGGCCTGGCGGATGAGCGACCTGCCTGCGGTGTCGGTCGAGATGAAGCGCGTGCTGGAAGGAGCGCGTGAGGCGGGCGAGGCGACGATCGAGGGGAAGGCGTTGACCGCGCTGGCAGAAGTTGCGCTCCTGCGCGAGGCGGATCTGCCGAAGGCGACCGATTTGATCGACGCGGCGCTCGAGGCGCTCCCGGAGGACGGACGCTTCGCCGCATTGAGCGTGCGCGGTCGCATTGCGTGGTGGGTGGGAGACTTCGAGACCAGCCGCCGAGTCGCGGAGGAGGCGCTCGAGATGGCCCGGCAGCGCGGTCGAAAGGATCTCGAAGCCCAGGCGCTCAACGACCTCTGGAAGGTCTACCGCTACGAGAACCGCACCGACGAGGCAGAGGACCTGATGTCGCGTGCCCTTGAGCTGGCCGAGGCGAGCGGCAGCATCGTCGCGCGGGCCGAGGCGCTGCATTCTGCCGGTGAGTTCCACCTCGAGCGCAGCGAGCCCGATCAGGCGCTGCCCTTGCTGGAGGAGTCGCGCACGCTTTTCGAGGAGACCGGGGACGCATGGATGCTCGGTCGCACGCTTAACTCGCTGGCATCGGCGGCCCAGCAGCGAAACGACGAGGCGGCAGAGGAGCGCTTCCTGCGCGACGCGATCCGCCTGCTGAAACCGCTCGAGGATCGCGGCGCGCTGTGTGAGAGCCAGCGCGCGCTGGCCGAGGTCCTGATCCGCAAGGGGAAGCTCGACGAGGCGGAGCGCGTCGCCGTGGAGGCGACGATGACGGTCGGCGACGACGACCTCAGCTCGCGGGCGACGACGACAATGACGCTCGGGCTCGTTCGCGCGGCCCAGGGCCGGGACGAAGACGCCGAGGCGCTGCTCCTCGAGGCTCTGGCCCTGGTCGAGCACACCGGATTCCGTGGGCTCGAGGCCTGGATCACGACGCGGATGGAGGAGTTCCTCCGCGAGCGGGGACGCGACGCCGACGCGGCGCGCTACCGCGAGCGTCTGACCGAGCTCTCGCCGGCGGTCGGCCTTGCCACCGCCTTCGCCAGCAGGATCGAACGAATCTCGTAGGGGAACCCATGGTTCCCCTACGAGACCCCTCCTTCTTGGTGCGTCTGTACGACCGGGCGTTAGGGCTGCGCTCGGGCAAAGCCCGGCTCCGCCCGCGACCCGTAGCTCCTTTAGGACCTTCTTAGGTGTTTGCGGTCGCTCCGTCGAGCAGGATCGAGCGGATTTCCTGAGACGACTGCTCGTCCGGCGACTCCGAGATCACGGTCGCCGGGCGCTTGAAGCGTCCCAGCGCTTCCGCCAGCGGCTCGGCGCGCAGCGTCCCCTCGCCGTAGGGCAGGTGCTTCGTCTCGTTGCGGTTCGCGTACTGGATGTCGCTGAAGTGGATGTGAAAGGGCGCGCCCCTTTGCAGGATCGAGTCGGCGACGCGGAGCACGGCGGCGAACGTCTTGGCATCGGTGAAGGCGCCGTCCGTGACCGCATGCAGGTGCGCGAAGTCGATCACCGGCCGCACCCAGGGCAGCTGCGCCGCGATTGCGAACACGTCCTCGGCAGTCCCCAGCTCGCGTACCCGGCCCATCACCTCGACGCCGAACGGAACAGCCCGCCCCTTTCCCTCGAGCCGCTCGCGCAACTCGCCCAGCTGCTCGACCACCGCCGCCAGCGCCTGCTCACGCGAGCGCTCGAGCAGGAACCCGGGGTGGATGACGACGAGCTCGGCGCCACAGGCTGCCGCAACCCCGGCCGAGTGGTCGAGCATCCCGATCGCCATCCGGTGCTTCTTGTCGCGCTCGACCTGCCCGAGGAAGCCCGCCAGCGGTGCGTGCACCGAGAGCACGATCCCGGCCTCGCGGGCGACCTGCCCGAAGCGCTCGGCCCACGGGTAGTCCATCCAGAACCCGCCCTCGAAGTCGATCTCGCACGCCGTGTAGCGGCGCTCGAGGAGGAGCTCGACGGCGCTCTCCGGGCTCTCCCGCGACGGGACGCGGGCCGGCCCGAACCGGATTTCAGCCATCGCCGCCAGCCTAGCGGGCCGCGCGGGAATGCTGTCCGGTCCGGTCCGTAAGGTGATTCGCATGCCGCGCCGACCTTCACGTATCGACCTGCTCGAGCTCGATATCGATCTGCGTCTCGCCGACCTTTGGCGGGAGGCCAACGACATCTCCGAGTGGAACCTGGAGGTCGTCGGCGCCTTCATCAGGGCCGCGTACGGCAAAGGCTATTGCGACGCCCTGACCGAGGACGCGCCCGGCTCGCTCTGCGTCGAGCATGGCTACCGCGTGCCCGAGCGGCGCGCGATGACGCCCGAGCCTTCCGAGCGCTCCTAGCGCTCCGCCCGGCTAGAATCGCCGCTGTGGCTGGCGATGCTGGTCCGGCGAGACCCCCGGCCCGCGGGCGTAGCCCGGCGCGGCTCGTCATCGCGCTTTCGGTCGCGGCGGTGCTCGCGGTCTTCCTGCTCTACTCGTCCATCGCTGGGGGCGGCACGCCCTCGCTCCGGCCGAGCTCCCTCGCGGGACACACCGGCAAGGTCTCGCTGACCGGCTACGTGCTGAAGCCGGTGACAGGCGACGCCCACGGCGCCGGCCTGCACTTCCGGCTTCGCGACGTGAAGGGAACCGCAACCGTGCCGGTCGTCTACACGGGCTCGGTGCCCGACCTCTTCCGCCCCGGCCGCGACATCGTCGTCGAGGGCCGGTTCCAGAACGGTGTCTTCGTCGCCGTCCCCGGGACGATGGTGACGAAGTGCCCTTCGAAGTACACACCCAAAAAGACCTAGAGGACGTAGACGCCTGTGCCCGAGCTCGGTAGGGCAGCGCTCGTCGTCTGCTTCGGGCTTGCTCTGTACGCGGTCGGTGCAGGCTTCTGGGGGGCGCACACGCGACGTCGGCGCCTCGCGCTCTCGGCGCAGAACGCGCTCGTCGCGGCCTTTCTCTCCGCCGCGGTCGCGGCCGGAGTGCTGCTGGTCGCCCTGATCACGAGCGACTTCTCTTTCACGTACGTGTCGGCGTTCACGAGCCGGGAGCTGCCGCTCACGTACAAGATCACAGCCCTCTGGGGAGGTCAGGAGGGGTCGCTGCTCCTCTGGCTGCTCGTGCTGACCGGCTACGGCGCCGCGGCGGTGCTGCTCGACCGCAAAGCGGGGCGTGAACTCATCGCCTGGGTCGTTCCCGTGCTCGGCGTCGTGGCCGCGTTCTTCTCGATGCTCGTCGTCTTCGTCGCCAGCCCCTTCGCGACGCACGCGGCGCCCGCGGACGGCCTCGGGCTGAACACGAGCCTTCAGAGCCCGTACATGCAGGCGCACCCGCCGCTGCTCTACCTCGGCTACGTCGGGCTGACCGTGCCGTTCGCGTTCGCGATGGGCGCGCTGCTCTCCGGCCGCACCGACGAGCGCTGGATCGTCGCCACCCGCCGGTGGACGCTCGCGGCGTGGATGTTCCTCGGCATCGGCCAGTTGCTCGGCGCGAAGTGGGCCTACGAGGAGGTCGGCTGGGGCGGCTACTACGCCTGGGACCCGGTCGAGAACGCGGCGCTGATGCCCTGGCTCGCCGCCACCGCCTTCTTGCACTCGGTGATGGTGCAGGAGAAGAAGGGGATGCTGAAGGTCTGGAACATGCTGCTCGTGATCCTCGCGTTCTCTCTCTCGCTGTTCGGGACCTTCCTGACCCGCTCGGGCGTGCTGAGCTCGATCCACTCGTTCACGGAGGGCTCGATCGGGCCCTGGTTCCTCGGCTTCATCTGCTTCGTCGTCGCCGGGTCGCTCGCGCTGCTCTTCCGGCGGCTGCCGCTGCTCCGCTCGAAGACCAAGCTGGAGTCGCTGGTCTCCCGCGAGGCCACGTTCCTCTACAACAACCTGCTGCTTGTCGCGCTCTGCCTGACGATCCTCTGGGGGGTGACGTTCCCGATCCTGTCCGAGGCGGTTCGAGGCGAGTCGGTCACCGTAGGGAGGCCGTACTACGACTTCTTCCTGCGCTCGTTCGGCCTGCCGCTGCTCCTGCTGATGGGGATCGGCCCGCTGGTTGCCTGGCGCCGCGCCTCGCTCCGTTCGCTCGGCCGGACGTTCCTCTGGCCGTTCGCGTTCGGGCTCGTCGCCGGGGGCGGTCTCGTCGCCGCCGGCGCGGGCTCGTCACTGCCGGGGTTGATCGCCTACACCTTCGCCGCCTTCGTCACTGCCACGATCGTCCTGGAGTTCGCGCGCGGAACTGCCGCCCGGCGGGCGCTCGCGGGCGAGCCCGTGCCCAGGGCGTTCGCCTCGCTCGTCGCCCGTAACCGCCGCCGCTACGGGGGCTATGTCGTGCACGCGGCGATCGTTCTGCTGGCGATCGGGGTCGCGGGCTCCAGCGCCTACGACACCTCGCACACAGCCCGGCTTGCGAAGGGACAGTCCCTGAAGGTCCGGGACTACACGCTCGTCTACCGCGACCTTCGCCGCACCCGCGCCCAGAACGCCGTCGAAACCCGGGCGACGATCGATGTCTATCGCGGCGGCGACCGGATCGCGGTCATGCACCCGGGCAAGAACAACTACCCGGTCGAGCAACAGATCTCGAACGAGGTTGCGATCCGCTCCGACTGGCTGACCGGGGAGGACCTGTTCCTGATCACCGAGCAGGTGAACCCGAACGGGACGATCGACTTCAAGGCGATCATCAACCCGCTCGTCAACCTGATCTGGCTGGCCGGGGTCGTCTTCCTGCTCGGGTCGGTCGTCACGCTCTGGCCCGACGCGCGCGAGGAACGACGGCTCGCCGTGCGCTACGGGCGTCTCGCTCCGGAGACCTAGATGCTCACCACCGCCGCGCTCGTGCTCGGCGGCCTGCTGGCGGTCGCGGCGGTCTGGTTCGTCGCCCGGCCGTTCCTGCGCAGCCCGGCGAGCGAGGAGCCGCTGGTCGAGCCCGGCCGGGCCGAACGCGAGCGGCTCGCGCTCGAGGAGGAGCGCGACCGGGCGCTGGCTGCGTTGAAGGAGCTCGAGTTCGACCACCGCACCGGCAAGGTCTCGGACGACGACTACCGGAGCCTCGTCGGCGAGCTCAGGCGCGCCGCCGCCGATGCTTTACGCGCGCTCGATCGGGGAAGAGGACAAATCGATGTTCGTTCCCGCGAAGGCTAGGTACTTCGGCGTCCCGCCCGGACGGCGGCTCTTCCGCACCGTGCGGACCCAGCTCGTCCACCTGTGGGCGCTCGCGCTGGCACGCGTACGGCTCACCCGCGCGGTGCTCTCGGCCGCCGCACGCGAGTGGATCGACACACTCAGGCTCGAGCGGGAGGCCGCGGCGGCCTGGCGCGCCCGTGAACGGGCTCTGCGGTCGCTCGGCGAGGCCGTGTACCACGACGGGGCCGAGGAGACCGAGCGGGCGAAGGCCCGCGTGGCCGAGCTCGATGGGCAGCTACTCCGGCTGGGCGAGCGCGTGCGCCAGGTGCAGGAGGAGAGGCAAAGGCGCATCGAGCATGCCTGGCATCAGGAGGGCCCAACCGAGATCGAGGTCCCTCCGGTCGAGCCGCCCGGGCCGGTGATCGTTCCGGAGCCGGAGCCCGTTCCCCACGAGCCGCCCGGGCCGGTGATCGTTCCGGAGCCCGAGCCCGTTCCGCACGACCCCCCGGGGCCGGTGATCGTCCCCGAGCCGCGGCCGCCGCAGGCTCGCTAAGCCCTCCAGGCAGGGTCGCCGCCCGGCTCGCCGAACCTTCAGCGGCATGCGCCGCTTTGCAATCGGTCTGCTCGTGACGCTTGCGGCCGCCGCGCCCGCAGGCGCCGACGTGATCGAGAAGAAGCACTCGGTCGACACCCGCATCGCCCAGCTGCGCGACAAGGTGCAGGCTGCCCGGGAGCAGGAGGCGGCGCTGCAGCGTGAGATCGACTCGGTCTCCATGCGTATCCGCGGATTGGCGCAGCAGGTCGGCGACGTGTCGGAACGCCTCGCGCCGCTCGAGCGCGAGCTGACGCTGCGGGAGCTGAAGCTGAACCGTCTGAACGCGCTGTTTCAGGTCCAGAGCGAGCGACTCGCGTTCCTGCGCGCCGAGTACCGGACGGCGATCGAGCGCCTCAACCGTCGGCTGGTCGCCGCCTACGAGGCGGAGTCGCCGGACGAGCTCTCGTTCGTGCTCTCCGCCCGTAGTGTCTCGGACCTGCTCGACGGGCTCTCGTACATCCGTGCGATCGCGGATCACGACAAGCAGGTCGCAGAGGAGGTCTCCATCGTCAAGCAGGACGTAGCCCGCGCGCGCGCTCGGACCAGAATCGCCCGCGACGGCATCCAGAAACAGGCGGAGATCGTCGCCGTCCGCGTGCACCAGGTGCGCGTGCTTCGTGACGCGCTGGTGGCGAACAAGGGCAAGCTCGAGGCCGAGCAAAGCCGCAAGAAGGTGAGCCTTGCGTCGCTGTCGGCGGAGGAGCGCGCGGACGCGAGCGAGCTCGACGCCTTGGAGAAGGTGAGCCTCGAGCTGATCGCGAAGATCCAGGCCGCCCAGTCGCACTCGACCGTCCGGCGGTCAGTATCGGCCGCCGGCCTGATCTGGCCGGTGAACGCGCCGATCACGAGCCCCTTCGGCCCCCGCTGGGGTCGCATGCACATGGGGATCGATCTCGGGGCCGCATACGGCACGCCGATCGCGGCAGCCGCGGCGGGCACCGTCATCTACGCGGGCTGGCTCGGCGGCTACGGCAACCTGACGGTCATCGACCACGGCGGTGGTCTCGCGACGGCCTACGGGCACGAATCCCGCATCGCCGCCGGTGTCGGCGAGCAGGTCGCTCAGGGCCAGACGATCGGCTACGTCGGCTCCACCGGGCACTCGACCGGACCACATCTGCACTTCGAGGTGCGCATGAACGGACAGCCGGTCGACCCGCTCGGATACCTGTAGCGCATCTTTCGAGGCCCCTTACGCGTTACAACTGAGAAAGCGACCCAAAAAGGGGGTCTCTGATGCTCGCTCTGATAGCTGTGCTGCTGCTCGCCGCCCTGCTCTTCGGGATCGGGTTCGCGTGGCACCTGCTCTGGTTCATCGCCGCGGTCGTGCTCGTCATCTGGCTGATCGGGTTCATCGCCCGCTCCGCGGATGCCGCGTGGTTCCGCTGGTAGTGGTGGGCTAGGGCTCGTGCCGCAGGACGTGGAGGTCGGGCAGGTTTCGGTACCGCTCGGCGGCGTCGAAGCCGTAGCCGACGAAGAACTCGTCCGGGACCGTGAAGCCGACGTAACGCACCGGCAGGTCCTGGACGAGCCGTCGGTACGGGCGGTCGAGGAAGGTGACGGCCGCGAGCGAGCGCGGCGAGCGCAGCGTGAAGGTCCTGCAGAGGTAGTGCAGCGTCAGCCCGGTGTCGATGACGTCCTCGACGATCAGCACGTCCCGGCCCTCGATGCTGGCGTCCAGGTCCTTCAGAAACCTGATCGCCGAGCTGCCCCCGGTCTGGTCGGAGCCGTAGCCGGCGAGTTCGACGAAGTCGATGTTGTGCAGGATCGGCAGGGCCCGCGTCAGGTCGGCGAGGAAGACGACGCTCGCCTTCAGCGAGCCCACCAGGAGCGGCTCGCGACCGGCGTAGTCCCCGGCGATCTCGGCGCCGAGCTCTGCGACCCGCGCCGCGATCTCGTCCGCCGAAAGGTAGACCTCGCCGACGCGGTCGTCCATCGGCTGACGATGTCCCGGAGCTATAGAGCCGGGGCCGGCTATGAGGCGAGCTTCAGCCCGTATCGCTGGCCCAGGCGCTCGATGTCGCGCTTGTAGAAGAGCTTGATGTTCACGTCGGGGTACCGCTCCTTCAGCTTCCGCAGCTTGCGGTTCTTGCGGGTCACGAGCGACTGCTTCATCACCGTGATCTCGAGGTAGAGATCCTGCTCGGGGAGGTAAAAGTCGGGCGCGAACGCCTCCAGCACCCGGCCGTCCTCATCGCTCTCGAGCACGAACGTACGTGGCTCGTAGAGCCAGGGCACACCGTGGTAGTCGAGCACCTTGGCGCACTCCAACTCGGCCTCGTTGGCGAACTGGGGGGTGTCAGACCCACGATATGCCTGGAAATCAGGCGTCTCGGACTTCAACGGAGGTCAGGATACCGACCAGTCCGGACGCCCCTAGACTTCCTGCAATGGCGGCGCGAGACCAGTTCACGATCGCGCACATCTCGGATCTGCACTGCGGAGGGCCCTACTTCGTGCCCAACCTGATGGAGCGGGCGATCTCCGAGATCAACGACCTCTCGCCCGATCTCATCGTCTGCTCGGGCGATCTGACCACGTTCGGCTTCAAGCCGGAGTACCACCAGGCCAGGGAGTACCTGGACCGCTTGACGTGCGAGTCGCTCGTCGTCATCCCCGGGAACCACGACGCCCGCAACGTCGGCTACGTCCATTTCGAGGAGCTGTTCGGGGAACGCAGCTCGGTGCTGCGGATCGGCGGCGTCACGGTCGTGGCGGTGGACTCGACGGAGCCTGACCTCGACCATGGCCAGATCGGTCGGGGCCGGTACGACTGGATCGAGGAACAGTTCGCGGACGAGTCGGACCTCCGCATCTTCGTCCTCCACCACCACCTGCTCCCCGTCCCGGGCACGGGACGCGAGCGAAACGTCGTCTACGACGCCGGCGACGCGCTCGAATGCCTCCAGCGCGCGCGGGTGCAGATCGTTCTCTCCGGGCACAAGCACGTCCCCTACGCCTGGCGGCTCGAGAACATGTTCATCCTCAACGCGGGGACCGTTTCGTCGTTGCGCCTGAGGGGCAACACCAGGCCCTGCTACAACGTGATCGAGGTCGAAGGGGCCCACGTCTCCGTGTGGCGCCGGTACCCGTTCCACGGGCAGGAGCGGATCATTCAGTTCTCGACCGAAACGCTGGAGTTCGAGAAGTACACTGCGCGGATCGAGGGGGAGCTCTCGTCGCGCGGCTGAGTCGGGCTCTGGCCGTCATCGACGGGGAGCACTACGCGCCCGTCGTACGCGACGCGCTGGCCGAGCTGCCGTACGAGTTCGTGGCCGCGCTCCTGGTCGGGGGGACCGAGAAGCTCCGGGGTGGGGAGGATTACGGCGTGCCGCTGGCCGGGAGCCTCGCCGAGGCGGTCGCCGCCCACGAGCCGGAGATCGTCGTCGACCTCTCTGACGAGCCGGTGCTGGGGCCGCGGGAGCGCCTGCACCTGGCGAGCCGCGCGCTCGCCGCCGGGTTGCCCTACGTCGGCGCGGACTTCCGCCTCGACCCGCCGGCGTTCGAGCCCTTCGAGCTCCCGTCCCTGGCCGTGATCGGGACGGGCAAGCGGGTCGGGAAGACGGCCGTCACCGGTCACCTGGCGCGCCTGCTGGCCGTCGAGCTCGAGGTCGTCGTCGTGTCGATGGGCCGCGGCGGGCCGCCCGAGCCCGAGCTGATCGAGGTCCCGCCGACGGTGGAGGAGTTGCTCGAGCTGTCGCGGGCCGGGCGCCATGCGGCCTCGGACCACCTCGAGACGGCGGCGCTCACGGGCGTACCGACGGTCGGCTGCCGGCGCTGCGGCGGCGGCCTCGCCGGCGCGACGTTCCTCTCGAACGTACTGGAGGGCGCCCGCCTCGCCGCCGCGTGCGCGCCCGACGTGGTCGTCTTCGACGGGAGCGGCGCGGCGATCCCGCCGATCGCCGCCGGCGCGAGGATCCTCGTCGCGCACGACCTCACCTCCGGCCTGAACCCGTACCGCGCGTTGATCAGCGATCTCGTGCTGGCCATGGACGAGGGCGTCGTCGAGGCGGCGGGGGCGCTCGGCGTCGCGGCGCTGCGCTTCGACCTCCGGCTGCGGCCGGCGCAGCCCCTGGGCGGTCGCGCGGCGGCGGTCTTCACGGCGGGTCCCGCGCCCCTCGACCATCTCGACGGGGTCGTGTTCTCGTCCCGCAACCTCGCAGACCGCGAGCTTCTGCGTCATGACCTGGAGGCGGTCGACGCGGACGTCTACGTCGTCGAGTTGAAGGCCGCTGCGATCGACCTCGTCGCCGAGACCGCGTCGGCGAGGGGTGCCGAGATCGTGCTCGCGGACAACGAGGTCGTCGCTCCCGGCCTCGACGATGCCCTGCTCGCACTCACGGACCTGGCGGTCGGGGCCGAAGCCCGCGACAATCTCCTGCGATGACAGAGCCACGCCACGCCGACCCCCTGCCGCTGGGCGGCGGTGACGGGCTGCCCTACTCGAAAGGGCTGATGGCTCGTGCGCTGATGGCGGTCGGCGTCACCGCCGACCGCGCCTACGAGCTCGCGCTGCGTGTCCAGGACGACCTGACGGTGCGTGAGGAGCAGACGGTGGACATCGACCGGCTCGAAGAGCTGGCGCACGAGGTGCTCGGCGAGAACGAAGGGGCCCAGGCCGTTCGCCGGCTGCGCCGCCACGATTTGCTCCGCCACCTCGACCTGCCGATCATCGTGCTCGTCGGCGGCGCGACAGGCACGGGCAAGTCGACGGTCGCGACCGAGGTCGCCTACCGGCTGGGAATCACGCGCGTGACCTCGACCGACTTCGTCCGCCAGACGATGCGCGCGTTCCTCTCCCAGGAGTTCATGCCCTCGATCCACTACTCGAGCTTCGAAGTGCCGGGCGAGAGCGGCCTCGGCGGCGTGGTCGACGGGTTCGTCGATCAGACCCGCAACGTGCTGATCGGCGTGAGGGCTCTGATCGAGCGCGCTCTCCAGGAGGGCTGGTCGCTCGTGCTCGAGGGTGTCCACCTCGTTCCCGGCATGCTGCCGCCGGTCGAGGGGGCGATGGTCGTCCACTGCGTTCTGGCGATCGAGGCCGAGCAGCTGCACGAGTCGCATTTCTGGGTGCGCGACGCGAGCTCGGACGGCCTCCGCCCCGTCCAGAAGTACCTCGATGCGTTGGGAGACATCCGCATGATCCAGGACTTCATCCTCGACCAGGCGCGCAGCGCAGCCGTGCCGGTGGTCGAGAACGGCAGCATCGAGCTCTCGATCGGAACGGTGATGGAACTGGTCCTCAGCAGCGCGGAGCGCTACACACGGGTCTGATGGCGATCGAGGAGAGCGTCGAGCGGCAGGAGACCGGCGAGCGGCAGGTCGTCCCGTTCTGCCTGTGCGAGACGTACCTGCGGGCGACCGAGCGGGCTGCGCTTGCGGGCGCCCGCTGGCTCGGTCGCGCCGACCAGGAGAGCGCCGAGGAGGCCGCGTTCTCGGGAATGGAGGCGGTGCTCGCCGGACTGCCGATCAGCGGGCGTGTCGTGATCGGCGGGGGCGACGCGGAGGGCGGCTCGGCGTTGAGCGGCCCCGTCGGAGCCGGCGGCGAGGAGGTCGATCTCGCCCTCGACCCACTCGAGGGACGCGGCGTCGTTGCGCGGGGTGGAAACGGCGCGATGTCGATGATCGTCGCCGGCGAGCCCGGGCGGCTGCGCACCCTCCCCGACATGTACGTGCGCACGGTCGCCGTCGGCCCGCGTGCGCGGGGTCAGATCAGCCTTTTGCGGCCGGTTGGGGACAATGTTCGGGCGATCGCGGAGGCGTTCGGGCGGAAGGTCGGCGACGTGACGACGATCGTCCTCGACCGGCCGCGGCATCACGACCTGATCGAGGAGATCCGCGCGGCCGGCGCCCGGATCAAGCTGATCCAGGACGGCACCGTCACCGCCGCGATCTCGGCGGCAATCCGGGGCACCAACGACCATCTCGCGATCGGGATCGGCGGCACGCGGCAGGCGATCCTCACTGCGGGAGCGCTGCGGTGCCTCGGCGGCGAGCTCCAGGCGCAGCTCTGGCCGACCTCCCGTCGCGAGATCGAGGCGGCGCACGAGCACGGGGTCGAGGACGTCGAGCAGGTTTTCACCACTGAGGACCTCGCCGCGGGAGAGATCATCGTCGCTGCGACGGGCGTCTCGAACGGCGATCTGCTGCGCGGCGTCCGCTTCCTGGCGGACAGCGCGCGGACGCACTCCCTCCTCATGTGTACGCGCTGCAACTGGGTGCGTTTCGTGGACGGGATCCACTTCTTCGCCCGCGACCGGCGCGAAGAAGTGCGACTACTCGGGTACTAGCACGGAACCCCTGGTTCCCCCGTGCGGGGTCTGGGTACACTCGATGGCGTGCCCACCAAGGACGAGGTGATCGAGGCGCTGCACGCGGTCGAGGACCCGGAGCTCGGGATGGACATCGTCGAGCTCGGGCTTCTGTACGACGTGGAGGTCGACGGCCCCAAGGTGAAGGTGATCCACAGCCTCACCTCGATGGGCTGCCCTGCCGGCCCGATGATCCAGGAGGACATCCACAACGTCGCCGCCGCGGTGCCGGGCGTCGAGGACGTCGAGATCGAGCTGACGTGGAACCCGCCGTGGACGCCCGAGCGGATGTCCGAGGACGCCAAGTTCATCCTCGGCTTCGGCTAGCGCCAAAGCCTAGCTAGCCATTCCGGGCGCTAGCCCGGAATGGCAAGAAGGATTTTGCCGAACTGATCGCCCGCTTCGAGCCGCTCGTGCGCGGCGCGGGCGTCGGCCAGCGGGAAGACCGAGTCGATCACAGGCTTTGCACCGGCCGCGACGAGGTCGTAGGCGCCCTCGAAGTCCGTCCGCGTCCCCATCGAGGAGCCGAGAATGTCGAGCTGCTTCCACCAGATCCGGTGGAGCGCTGCAGGGGGGTTCGGGCCGGACGTGGCGCCGCAGACGACGATCCGCCCGCCCCGGCCTGCCGCGTCGAGAGAGCGCTTCCAGGTCGCGTCGCCGACCGTCTCGACGACGACGTCCGCGCCGCCCCCGCTCGCCTCCTTGACCGCCGCGACCACGTCGCCTGTCTCGTGGTTGACGGTGAGGTCGGCACCCAGAGCCGCCGCCTTCGCCAGCTTCTCGTCGCTCGAGGACGTGACGATCGTGCGGCCGCCGAGCGCCTGGGCGATCCGAAACGCTGCCGTCGCTACGCCTCCGCCGATGCCCCAGACGAGCACCCACTCGCCCTCGCGCAGGTCTGCCCGCGTGACGAGCATCCGGTACGCCGTCTCGAACACGAGCGGGAACGCCGCCGCCTCCTCGAACGAGACGCCGTCGCGCAGCGGATAGACATTCGTCGCGGGGATCGTCGCCAGCTCGGCGTGGACGCCCTGCGTGTGCTCGCCGATGACCTGGATCGCCCCGCCGTGGTGCTCGATGCCGGGGTTGATCACGACCGGCTGCCCCGGCTCGAAGCCCTCCACGCCGGCGCCGAGGGCCTCGACGACTCCGGCGCCGTCGGCGCCCAGGATCCGCGGCTTCGGCACGGAAGGGAGCCCTTTCCGTGTCCACACGTCGAGATGGTTCAGCGACGCCACACGCATCCTCACGAGCACCTCGCCCTCACCGGGTTCCGGATCGGGGACGTCCTCGTAGCGGAGCACCTCGGGCCCGCCGTCCTCGTGGATGACGATCGCCTTCACCGTGGCGATCGTATCCGGCGCTACGCTCCGTGACCGTGATAGGGAAGCGGTCGGCCGCGGTCGTCGTCGCTGTGCTCGTCCTCGCCGGCTGCGGAAAGACCGCCGGCAGCGGGTCCGGGTCGGTGCTCTCTCAGAGCGAGTTCGTCGCGGAGGCGAATCGGGTCTGTCGTGACGTGACGGCCCGCGCCGCGCGGGTCGCCGCGCTGGGCCGCATCCGGCCGCCCGCAGCGGCCAAAGACCTTTACGCCCACTGGCTGGCGGCCGAGCGCGAGGCGCTTGCAGCGGCGAAGGAGCTCGAGAACCCCACCGAAGAGCCCGAGGGCGATCCGCTCGTCCCGCTCACGATCGCCGAGGGCAAGATCGCCGGCTATGCGCACCGGCTCGGTGCGCATGAGTGCTCGGAGCCACAAGCGGGCACAATGCCGCCGTGACGACGGCTGAGCTGAGCCGGATCGCCCGGCGGCTCGGGATCGACGCTGTCGGCGCGGCCCGCGCCGCGCCGTACGAGCAGACCGAGACGCACATCAACGAGCGAAAGGCGCGAGGGCTCTTTGCCGATATGCGTTTCACGATGGCGCAGCCGGAGGTGTCCTGCCATCCCGAGTCGTTGCTGCCGGGCGCGCACACGGTCGTCTCCGCCGCGCTCTGCTACTACGCACCGGCGCCGCCGCCGGGGCCGGGGGAGGGAAGACTCCCGCGGTACACGTGGCACGACGCCTACACCGCCCTTCGAGAAAGGCTCGACGCTCTCGGGCGCGAGCTCGGCGGCTCCTACCGCGTTCTGGTCGACGCCAACCAGCACGTCGACCGGGAGGGCGCTGAGCGGGCGGGCATCGGCTTCTACGGCAAGAACACGATGCTGATCACGCGCCGCCACGGCTCCTGGGTCGTCCTCGGGACGCTTGTCACCGACGTCGAGCTCGATCCTTCGCCGGCGTTGGAGCTGGACTGCGGCGACTGTCGCCTGTGCATCGACGCCTGCCCGACCGGGGCGCTCGACGAGCCCGGAACGCTCGACGCGACGCGTTGCCTGTCGTACTGGACGCAGGCCTCCGGCTCGATCCCGGAGGAGTACCGCGAGCCGATGGGCCTGATGGTGTACGGCTGCGACATCTGCCAGGACGTCTGTCCCTGGAACCGCGGGATCGAGAAGCGGCGCGGCGGAGAGCCGCTCCCGGAGGGCGCAGAGCCGAACGTCTCGCTCCTCGAATGGCTGCGCGAGGACGGCAAGGAGCTCGCCCGCCGCTACGACCGGCTGTACGTGCCGCGGAACGATCCCCGGTACCTGCGCAGAAACGCACTGGTGGCGCTCGGGAACGTCGGGCGTCCGGAAGACGCCGCCCTCGCGGAGCCGTACGCCGCCGACGACGACCCGCTGCTCCGCGAGCACGCCGCGTGGGCGCTCGGCCGGCTGAAGGAGCGGGCGTGAGCGAGCTGCAGCGGCTGCGGCGCGGCGAGCGCTGGCTCGCGTGGATCCGGCTCGGCGCGATTCCGTTCGCCGTCTTCCAGTCCGCGGTCGGCCGGCCCTATCCGCCCGGCCACGAGGCGTGGGCCTGGGCCACGACCGGGGCCCTGGCGGTGGGCGGCGTCGTTCTCTTCCGGCTCTCGCGCAAGGAGCTCGACCCGAAGGCGCTGAGCCGTGTGGGCCTGGCAGCCCTCGCGTTCGACTTCGCGATCGTCTCCTCGTACGTCTTCAACCTGACCTTCGAGCCGGGGACGCCGATCCGCCAGATCCTCGTGATCGTGCTGATCGAGGCGGCATTCCGCTACGGGATCCGCGGCGGGCTCGCCCTGGTCGCCGCGAGCGCCCCCGTGCTCGCGATCTTCGAGCAGCTGCGGGCCGACGACTTCAACCAGAGGTTCAACTACGAGAACGTCACACTCCAGCTCGGGATCGAGGTGATCGTCGCGCTCGTCGTGGGCTGGCTGGTGCTGCGGATGAGGGGCGAGGCAGCGATTGCCGACGCGCGCAGGCTGGAGGCCGAGACGCTGCGCGACGAGCTCGGCCGGCGGGCCGACCTCCTGGAGGCTGCGAACCGCTGTGCGCACGCGCTCGGGTCGTCGCTCGAGCTCGACGAGGCCTTCGGCGCGTTCATCAGAGAGCTTCGCGGGCTGATCCCGTTCGACCGAACGGCGATCATCCTCTACGAGGAGGGGCGCCTGCGCGTGATGGCGACGGCCGGCATCGCTCACGACGAGGTGCTCAGGCCCGGAGAGGCCCTGCCCCCCGGCGCGCTGATCGAGGAGGTGCTTCGCACCGGCGAGACCGTGTACCGGCGCGACATGAGCGATCACCTCTACCCGGAAGAGGTGACGCTGACGAGTATCGGCCTCCACTCGCGGGTTGCGACTCCGCTCCTGCTCGGCGCGGAGCCGATCGGCATGGTCGCGATCCTGCGCAAGGACCCCGAGGCCTTCGGACCCGACGAGATCGAGCTCGCCACCCTGCTGGGGCGACTGGTGGCCTCGGCCGTCCAGAACATTCGCGCCTTCGAGCTCGAGCGGGACACGGTCGAGGAGCTCCGGCGCCTGTCCGCGCTCCGTGCCGACTTCGTCTCGCTCGTCTCGCACGAGTTGCGCAGCCCGATGGCGGCGGTGATCGGCGCAGCGCGGACGCTCCAGGACCGCTGGCGGGAGCTGTCTCCGGACCAGCGCACGTCGTTCCTCGCCCTGATCGGCGACGAGACGAGCCGCCTGGCGATCCTGATCGGGGACGTGCTCGACACGTCGCGGATCGAAGCGGGGACGTTCACCTACTCGTTCGCAGACGTGGATCTGGCCGAGCTCGTCCGCGACACGGTGGCGACCGTCAGTCTCGGGCAGGACGAGGTCCCGGTCGTCGCCAGGACGCTGGGACCGGTGCCGCACGTGCGGGCCGACCGGGAGCGGCTCAAGCAGATCGTGATGAACCTGGTCGAGAACGCCGTCAAGTACTCGCACGCGGGCGAGGAGGTCGCGGTCAGCGCCTGGGCGGAGAACGGGCAACTGCTCGTCGCCGTCGAGGACCACGGCCCCGGGATCCCTCGCGAGCATCACGGCCTGATCTTCGAGAAGTTCGGGCGTGCGAACGTCGGCGGGGGGAAGCCGGGCTCCGGCCTCGGTCTCTTCATCGCGCGCTCGATCGCGGAGGCCCACGGCGGCACGCTGGAGGTTCGCTCCGCGCCCGGCGAGGGCGCAACGTTCACCCTCGCATTGCCGCTCGGCTTGCTCAGTTCCTAGGCGGAGGCCGGGGCGCGCAGCCGCGCGACGCCCAGCTCCCTCGCCAGCGCCTCGGCCCGCTTGGCGATCGCGCGCCGCAGCTCGGGTGGCTCCAGCAGCTCCGCCTCGCCGCGGTAGCGGAGCATCTCGCCGACCAGCCACTCGGAGCTGCCGATCTTCTGCTCGTTGATCGCCGAACCGTCCGCGAGCGGCCGGGCTCCGCGCTCGACCTCCCACCGGGCCACGGCCGGCGAGTAGAGGACACGTGCGACCAGCGCATCGCTGAGGAGCGCAGGCTCGAAGCCGACGCGCGGCTCGAACTCCTCGTCGCTGAGGGTGGCGCTGCGCATCCGGTCGAGGCGGAAGCTGCGCTCGTCGTCTCGCGTGCGGTCCCACGTGTGCACGTACCAGTGCGGCAGGCGGCGCTCGATCGTGTACGGCTCGACGAGGTGGGTGGTCGGCGTGCCCTCCTCCTCCTTCAGGTACTCGATCTCCACGAGCCGCCGCTGCCGGATCGCGTCGGTCAACGTCGCGACGAACTCCTCCTCGGCCTGCTCAGCTCCGAGCTCCGGGCGCCGGGAGAGCTCGAACTCGCCGAAGGTGTCCTCGAGCTTCTTGCGCACGCGGTCGAGCGGACGGTGGGCCTCCGCCGCGATCAGCGGCCCAACGAACTCGAGGGCCAACCGGATCGCGCGGGCCTCGAGCGGGGTCAGCCTCGGGGCCGAGCGGAAGGTGTCGCCGAACAGCTCCTTGTCGACCTCCACGACGTCGCCGTGGAGCTCGGCGTAGACCGCGTAGCAGCCCCCCCCGAAGTTGACGAGGTTGAGCAGGGAGAGGTGCTCTTCGAGCTCCTCGTACGGAATCTGGAAGCGCTCGACGATGTCGGCCGCAGGAATCGTTGTGTCGCGGTCCTCGCCACAGGCGGCCAGGAGGTACGCCAGCAGCGCCTGGAGGAGGCCGAAGCGCTCCGGCGTGACCGGGCCCGACGACCGCTCGGCGACCGCCTCCGCCTCTTGCTGCGGCGCTTCGCGGGCGGGCTTCGACGGCGGGCCCTCGTGCCGGTGGCGCACCCGGCGCAGGCTGTCGGCCACCTCGCGCCGCAGGTCCGGCGGCGAGACCGGCACCGCGCGGCCGTCCTGGCGGAGCACCCACGAGGCCAGCATCGGCAAGCTCGAGTAGTCGGTGACGAACACGCCGTCCTCCAGCCGGCCGCTTCGCCCGAACGCGCGCTCGACCCACCAGGCCGTCTCCGGTCGCACCTCGATCCGCGCCTCGCCCGTGGGATCGCCGAACTGCCACGAGGCGCGGCCGCGGAAGGTGTCGATGTCGAACTCCGGCGGGATGCGGAAGTCGCGCTCGCGGCGCGTGGCGAAGCGGATGTCTCCGCGGATGCGCGAGACGCGGAACGTTCGCATCGCATCGCGGTCGAGGTCGGCGCCGACCACGTACCAGACGCCGCGGTCGTGCAGGAGCCCGTACGGGTTCAGCGTGCGCTCGCCCACCTTCCCGGTGGTCATCGGCCGGTAGGAGAACTTGACGGTGCGCTGCTTCGAGATCGCCGTCTCGAGCTTGGCGAGGCGGCCCGGCATCTCCGGCGAGTAGTCGGGGTCTCGCATCTCGACCCGCACTGCCGTCCCCGAGGGGGCCTCGTCGGCCAGGCCCGGGCGCCCGAGCGCCAGGTTCTGGAGCGCGAGCCTGAGCGGCTCGGCGTACGCGAACTTGCCTTCGAGCAGGTAGAAGCACGTCTGGAGCGCCGCCAGCTCGTCGTCCGTCAGCTCGAGCTTCGGCAGGAAGTAGTTCTCCGACCGGAGCGTGTAGAGCTCCTCGCCGGTGAACTCGTCGCGCTGCGAGTGCAGCGGCACGCCCAGGTCGCGCAGCTCGGCCCGGTCGGAGTAGAACCTGCGCGCGAAGGCCTCGTCGGACATCTCCGAGTAGCCCTCCACGTTCCCCTTCACATCTCTCGCGGTCAGCGGGCGGCGCTCCGCCATCAGGAACGCAACCAGCGAGAGCTGCCGGATCAGCTTGTCGGTGTCATGACTCATGCGTTCGTCGAGCTTATCGCTCGCCGAGCGCTAGCCGCCGAAGTCTTTTTCTAGCCCAACGCCGCAGGCGTCAGGCTGCGACTTTGGAACGCTCGAGGTGCTGGTGCGAAGGGCAGTAGTCGCGCTCCGGCAGAGGCGTCCGCTGGCACGGCTTGCCCTTGCGCGTCGTGGCCCGACAGCGCGCGACGCCTCCGTCGAAGGCTCCCGCCTCGATCTGGGTCTGCACGAAGGCGACGGCGGCAGCCACGCCCTCCTGCACCGCCCAGGCGACCTGCGCCTGCTGCGTGATCGGGAAGTAGCGGCGGATGTCCTGGAAAAGCGTCTTGTCGGGGTTCGCGAAGTAGTGCGGGTCGCTTGCGAGGCGCTCCATCGTCTCCTCGCAGTGCAGGAGCACACTCCGCCGGAACTCGAGCTGCTCCTCCGGATCCGCGTACGGGTCGATCAGATCCTTGATCGAGCGGTAGATGGCTCTCGAGTACTGATACATGCAGGTACGAATTTGAGCGCTCAACTCGTCCATATCCAGTATCCCGGTCTCCTGTTAAGTCGCGGAAAAGCTTTGTTACGGCGCTGTTAAGCGTCGTAAGGCGCCGCCTCGGCGGCAGTCTACTCTTTTCCCGGGCCTGTTACAAAGTCGCGCCCGCTGTTGCCATCGTCGTTAACTGACACGTCCGTACGTCGAGGACGGCCTGCCCGAAACCGACGCTCTCTAACCATCTAGCGGGTGATCTGACGTGCGTAGGCGTTCGGGTAGCGCCCAGAGAGCCGGTTCGCGGCCGTCTGCGCCTCCTCCAGCGATTCGAAGACGCCCGCGAAGACGACGTAGTAGTCCGGATGGAGGCTCGCGAACCGGGACGAGACGAGGATGCCGACGTCGCGCACGCCGCCGGAGCGTGCGGTTTTCGCCTTCGAGCGGGCGTCGTCCAGGCCGGTGCCGCGCGCCGGGATCGAAGCCAGGACGACCGTGTAACCGTCGCGCGCCGGCCATTCCGTCAGCTGCTTGGGCGGCGCGGGAGCCGGAGCCGGCGTGGTCGTGGGAGTGGTGCGCGGCGTGGGTTGTGGCTTGGCAGCCGGCGGAGCAGGCGGCGCCGTCACGACCGGGGAGATGGCGACAACGGTCTCCGAGCCGCCGGTGCCGGTGTCGCGGCCGGCGACGATCCCCGCGGTCGCCGACCCTGCGGCGACCAGCAGCAGCAGAAGCGAAGCCCAGATCCAGTCACCCGGATACCGCCCGAACCGCCGCTCCCATGCGTGTCCCACCGCGCTGAAGCGCCGGGCCGGGACGATTCGGGAGCCGCACTCGAGGCAGTAGTCCTGGGGTGGCTCAGCCGGCGCTCCGCAGGTCCCGCAGGCGTCAGGAGGAGCCGGCACCGGGCTCCTGGACCTCCACGAGCGGGTCGGCCGTCTCCTGGGCGTCGCCGCCCTCCTTGGCTTCACCTGCCGGTGCCCCGCAGCTCGCGCAGAAGCGCGCGTCGCCCGGCAGCGGATGGCCGCACTCGTTGCACGTGATCACCGGCCGCTCGCCGGCAGGCCGGCCGCAATGTGGGCAGAAGTGCGAACCCCAGGGCAGGGGTGCTCCGCATTCGCACCGCCCCGCCGGGATCCGGCGTCGTGCCGCCGCGAGCATCTCGTCGAGCTCATGCAGCCTCGCGTCCAGGCCGAGCAGCTCGTTGCAGCGCTCGGAGAGCAAGTCCTCCCGGAAGCGGTCGCGCCGGTACATCTCGAGCATCAGCCCGCCGAGGTCACGGAGCTTCTCCTCTCTCGTTCGCCCCAATAGGCGACGCTCGCGGCGAATCACGCCGGGTGGCGGAAGCGCCCGGCGGGAAGGGTGGGGCGAGGCCGCGCGGCGGAAGCGGTCGAGCAGGGCCACTAGAGTTGCAGGACGACGACGCGCTCCTCGGTCAGCGTGCTGACTGCGTACGCCGGCCCTTCCCTGGTGTTGCCCGAGTCCTTGACGCCCCCGTAGGGCATCTGGTCGGCGCGGAACGTCGGCGCTTCGTTCACGGTGACGCCGCCGAACTGGAGGGCCTGGGCCGCCCGTAGAGCGGTCTTGACCCTGGCCGTGAAGATCCCGGCCTGGAGCCCGTAGCGGGTGCCGTTCGCGAGCTCGAGCGCCTCGTCGAGCGAGTCGTACGGAGTGATCGTGCAGACGGGGCCGAAGACCTCCTCGCATGAGACCTTGGCGTCCGGCCTCGGGCCGGAGATCACCGTCGGCCGGATCAATCCGTCTTCGGTCGTATCGCCGCCGGCCAGCACCTCGCCGCCCGACTCCGCAATCCACGCCAGCACGCGGTCGCGTGCCTCGGCGTCGATCAGCGGCCCGACGTCGGTCTCTTCGTCGGCCGGGTCGCCGACCTGGAGCGCCTCGACCTTCGGCAGGAAATGCTCGAGGAAGCCGTTCCACGCGTCGCGGGCCACGTAGATGCGCTGGACGGAGATGCAGCTCTGCCCCGCGAACGAGAAGGCGTTGCCCGCGAGCCGGGTCGCGGCATCCTCGAGATCGGCGTCGGCCTCGACGATCACAGGGGTCGCGTTGCCGAGCTCGAGGGCGACGTGTTTGCGCGGGGCACGCTCCCTCAGCTTCCAGCCCACGTCTCCCGAGCCCGTGAACGTGAGCGCGGCGACCCGTTCGTCCTCGACGAGCACGTCGCCGATCGCGGAGGCGGGGCCGGCAACGACGTTCAACCAGCCCGGCGGCAGCCCCGCCTCGGTCTCGAGCTCGGCGAGGAGCAGGGCGGAGAGCGGTGTCTGCGAGGCAGGCTTGAGCACCACGGCGCAGCCTGCTGCCAGCGCGGGCGCGATCTTGTGCGCGACGAGGTTGAGCGGGAAGTTGAACGGGCTGATCGCGCCGACGACGCCGACCGGGACGCGCAGCGTGAACGCCAGCTTGCCCTCGCCGGCCTGGGAGGCGTCCATCGGCACGACGTCGCCGGCGAGCTTGCGCGCCTCGACCGCGGCCATCGTGTACGTCGACATCGCGCGCGCCGCCTCGATGCGGGCGGCCTTCAGGGGCTTGCCGGCCTCGGCGCAGATCGTCTGTGCAGCCTCCTCGTGGCGGCGCCCCAGGTAACCCGCGACGCGGACGAGGATCTCCGCGCGCTTGTGGGCCGGGAGCGGCTCCTCCATCGCTTCCGCGGCCGCGTCGATCGCGTGCCGCGTCTCCTCCTCGCCCCCCTTGGCCACGCGGCCGACGATCTCGCCCGAGTAGGGGGACCGGACGTCGATCCAGGTGCCTGTCTCGACCCACTCTCCGCCGATGAGAAGCCGCTTCTCGAGGGCTGTTAGGGCCACCAAGGAAGTCTAGGCTTCCCAGCGTGCAACCTGACGTCCAGTACTCTGGGTGAGTCAATGCGTGACGCGCTGATCATCGAGGCGGTTCGCAGCCCGATCGGGAAGCGGAACGGGACGCTCGCCTCCGTCAGGGCGGACGAGCTCGCCGCGCAGGTGCTGAACGGCCTCGTCTCGCGGGTCGACGTCGACCCTGGGACGATCGAGGACGTGCAGATGGGCTGCGTCACTCAGATCGGCGAGCAGGGGCTGAACGTCGGCCGCGTCGCGTCTCTGATCGCCGGCTGGCCGGAGACGGTCGCCGCGACCACGGTCGATCGGCAGTGCGGCTCCTCGATGCAGGCGGCCATGAACGCCGCCTCGGCGATCCAGGCCGGCCACCTCGACCTCGTCGTCGCCGCCGGGATCGAGAACATGTCGCGCGTGCCGATGGGCTCCAATCTCGGCGAGGCAGGCTGGTCCGGCTTCTCCGACAAGCTGCTCGACCAGTGGCAGATCGTCCCGCAGGGGATCTCCGCCGAGGTGATCGCCGAGGAGTGGGGGCTCTCGCGCGAGGAGCTCGACGCATACTCCTACGAGTCGCACATGCGGGCCGTGCGCGCGATCGACAAGGGCCGGTTCGAGCGGGAGATCGTCCCCATCGAGGTCTCCAACCCGCACGTCGGCGTGCTGTTCGCGGTCGACGAGACCCCGCGCCGCGACACGACCCTCGAGAAGATGGCGACCCTTCCGCCCGCGTTCAAGGAGGACGGCGTCGTCACCGCCGGGAACTCGAGCGCGATCGTCGACGGCTCCGCGGCGATGCTCGTCGCGAGCCCGGAGCGCGCTTCCGAGCTCGGCCTCGAGCCCCGCGCCCGATTCGTCTCCTTCGGAGTCGTCGGCGTTGACCCGTACCGGATGCTGCACGGCAATCCGCAGGCCTGCGAGCGGGCGCTCGCGAAGGCGGGCCTCGGGTGGGACGACATGGCCGTGATCGAGGTCAACGAGGCGTTCGCGTCCGTCGTGCTCCAGTTCGTCAAGGACACGGGGCTCGGCGAGCGGATGGAGGACGTGAACCCGAACGGCGGCGGTATCTCGCTCGGCCACCCGCTCGGCGCGACCGGGGCCCGGATCACCGCGACGCTGCTGCACGAGCTCGACCGGCGGGACGCGCGGTACGGGATCGCGACGATGTGCATCGGCCAGGGCCAGGCCATCGCCGCCGTCATTGAACGAGTCTGAACGGCCCAAGGACGTCGTAGCGCGGGGCTACGACGCCGGCGCCGACGCGTTCGCCGCCTGGCAGAAGCAGATCATCGGGTCGACGCGGCTCGAGCAGCTCGACGAGCTGCTGGCACTGTTGCCGGACCGTCCTGACGTCCTCGAGCTGGGCTCCGGGGCCGGCGTCCTCTCGACACGCCTGCTCGCCGAGCGCGCCAACCTCGTCGGCGTGGACATCTCGGCGGAGCAGGTGCGGCGCGCCCGTGAGCGGGTCCCCGGCGTGCGCTTCCTGCACGCCGACTTCACCGAGCTCGACCTCGAGCTCTCAACGTTCGATGCCGTCGTGTCCTTCTACGTCTTCAACCATGTGCCACGCGAGGGGCTCGGGTCGCTGCTCGGGCGGATCGCCGCGTGGGTGCGTCCCGGCGGCTACCTGCTCGCCTCGTTCGGGGCTTCCGATCTCCCCGACTGGTACGGCGAGTGGCTCGGCGGGGTAGAGACCTTTTTCAGCGGCTACGAGCCCGATGTGACGCTGCGGCTCGTGCGCGAGTCCGGTCTCACCATCGTGCGCGAGGAGCTGGAGACGACCGTCGAGCCGGAAGGGCCGGTGACCTTCCTCTGGGTGCTCGCGGGTAAGCCCAAGTAGGATCGCGCGCCGTGGAGATGCGCAAGGTCGGGGTCGTCGGGCTCGGCACGATGGGTGCCGGGATCGCGCGGGTCTGCGTGCAAGCCGGCTTCGAGACCGTGGGCCGCGAGGTCACGGAGGAGCTATGCGAGCGGGCGCGGGAGATCACGAGCACTACCTCGCCCGCGCAGCCGAGAAGGGGCGATTGACGGAGGGGGAGCGCGAGGCGGCGCTCGGCCGGCTGACCACCACGACCGACCTCGCCGGCCTCGCGGACTGTGACCTCGTGATCGAGGCGATCGTCGAGGAGGTCGAGCCGAAGCGCGCGCTCTTCGCCGAGCTCTCCGCCCTCGCACCGGACGCCGTACTGGCGACGAACACCTCCGCGCTCTCCATGACCGAGATCGCGGGCGCCGCGGCCAAGCCGGAGCGGGTCGTCGGCCTGCACTTCTTCAATCCGGCGCCCGTGCTCCCGCTCGTCGAGGTCGTCCGCACCGAGGTGGTCGACGACGTCGCGTACGAGGCGGCGTACGTGTTCGCCGCTGCGCTCGGCAAGGAGCCGATTCGCTGCCACGACACGCCCGGCTTCGTCGTCAACCGGATCCTGATCCCGCTCCTGAACGACTGCGTGCGCGTGCTGGACGAGGCACGCGTCACCCCGGAGGACCTCGACAGGGCAATGCGGTTCGGCCTGAACTGGCCGATCGGGCGTGTGCGCTGATCGACCTGATCGGGATCGACGTCTACGTGCACGCGTCCGAGGCGCTCTGGCAGGCGCTGCGCGAGCCCCAGAATGGTTCCTCCGCCGCGCCTCGTCGCGATGGCGAAGGCCGGGCTGCTCGGGCGCAAGAGCGGCCAGGGCTTCTACTCCTACGTGTAGCCGGATCGGCCGCACGGGCGTCCGCTTCGCCGCCGCGACCGGCATGGCGGGCGCGAGCACGATGTGCCTTCCGGGGCGCAGGTGCCGTCGGGCGCGCATCGTACTCTGTCACCATGATCACGTGCTCGCTCTGTGCACGGAGCATGCTGCTCGGCGAGGCCTTCGGACACTGGCGAGAGGACGGCGCCGGCAGCGAGCAGGTCGTGTGCTGTCTCTGCGAGGAGGAGGCCGAGCGCCTTGGCTGGGCCCGTCTCGACCGCCCGCCCGAGCGCCAGACGACGGTCGGATCGACCTGGCACGCGCGCAAGTGGCGTAAGCCTCCGCCAAAGGGCCTTGTCTTCGGTCGAAGGCTGTGAGGCAGCGCTATCATTCGGCCCGCTCCGTGCTCGCCGACAGGACAGACCGCGCGGTTTCCGAGTCCGGCGAAGACGGCTCTCGCTCTGTGACGCCGTCACAGAGCCGAGGCCTGCGCATTCTCTTCGTCGTTCAGCGAGGGACACTGCTTCGATTCGCGCTGTTGCTTCCGGCACTGGCAGAGCGCGGACATGACGTCCACATCGCATTTGCACCGGGTCGCGATTGGAAGAAGAGCAAGGCGGGAGAGTCGACTCCTCCCTCGCCGCGGGTGTTGTCGCTCGTGGAGGACCTCTCCTCGCGGTTCCCACAGCTGACCCACGGCCCTGCTCCGCGGGTTGACGAGACGGACGGCTGGCGCCAGGTGGCGTGGATGGTCCGCGGGATAGCCGACCTCGCTCACAGTGCGCACCCGCGATACACCGGCGCAGACGTCCTGCGGCGCCGCGCCAAAAAGCGTATCCTCCAGCGCCTGCGGCAGGACGACTTCGAGCCTATGGCGCGGCGGCTGGCGCTGAAGCTGGGTCGGCGGCTCAGTTCGAGGACGAGCGTGGGCCTCTCACGGTCCGTGCTTCGGATTGCGGCGCGGCTGGAGGATGCGATCCCGACGAGCAGCGAGGTCGATCGCTACGTTCGTGAGCTCGCACCCGACATCGTGGTGGCGACGGGGCCGTTCCGGCATGTGTCGAGTGAGGTCGAGCTGTTGAAGAGCGCCCGCCGGCTCGGGATTCCGAGCGGTGTCTTCGTCGCGAGCTGGGACAACCTGACCAACAAGGGATGGCTGAAGTTCACGCCGGAGCGGGTGTTCGTCTGGAACGAGGTCCAGGTGCAGGACGCGGTTGAGATGCATCGGATCCCGCGCGAGCGGCTGGTTACGACGGGCGCCCACGTCTTCGACGAGTGGTTCGAGCGCCGTCCGACGCGCTCGCGGGAAGAGTTCTTGACCGAGCTCGGACTCGACACCACCCAGCCCTATCTCCTCTACCTCTGCTCGAGCAACGCCGTCTCCCTGCGGAGCGAATTCAAGTTCGTCGGACGCTGGATCGAAGCCCTGCGCTCGAGCAGCGACGAGCGGCTCCGCCGGATGAACGTTGTCGTCCGCCCGCATCCGAATGCCATCGGCCAGTGGGAAGGCGTCGAGCTCGGCCTCGAGAACGCTGTCGTTTGGCCTCTCCAGGCGACCCACCCGGTCGCCGCACAGGCGCGTGCCGACTTCTTCGACACGCTCTACCACAGTTCCGCGGTCGTCGGCATCAACACGACGGCGATGATCGAGGCGGCGATCCTCGGCAAGAGCGTGTTGACCGTGCTCGTCCCCGAGTTCCGGCAGGAGACGACCCTGCACTTCCACTATCTGGTGGCGGAGAACGGTGGCTTCGCGCACGTCGGGGAAGACCTCGACGAGCATCTCGAGCAACTCGGCCGCATGCTCGACGAGGATCCGGCCGACGCCGAGCTGCGGCGCCGGTTCGTCGAGTCCTTTGTTCGCCCCGGCGGTCTCGACCGGCCGGCGGCGCCGATCGCCGCGAGCGCGATCGAAGAGCTCGCCGACATGCCGGTCCAGTCGACGATGGGGCTCGGAACCCGCCTGCTCAGGCTCGCCCTCTCCCTCGAAGTAGGACTGAACACCGCCTACAGCTCCTACCGGGGCCTACGCGGGCGGAAGCGCCGCGCTGGCAAGCTCGCGCCCGAGCCGCGCGAAACGCCTGGCTAGATCTGTTGCCTACACACCTGCGAGACGGCTGATTGCGTCCGGGCCTCCGGCGAGTCTGGCGGTTGTCGATACCCCAGCTCGCTGAGGAGGCCCGGAATGCTCAACGCTACGCAGCCGCCGCGACGGATGCGCTTCTCGTTCGAGTCGCGTTGTCGTCTCGTTTCGCTCGTTCTCGCTGGCCAGAGCCCGCAGGCGGCCGCGGCCGCCTGCGGCGCCAGCCGTGCGACCGGTTACCGGTTGTGGCGTCGCTTCCAGGAGGGGGTGGGCGGCGCTGGTTGATCGGCCGCCGGTGCCGAGGCGCCAGCCGCGCCGGCTTCCGCTCGAGTTGGAGCAGCGGATCCTTGCCGCGCGTGAGTACGCGAAGGCGGGGCCGTTGATCGTTGCGGCTCGGCTTGCCAGCCTCGACTGTGTGGAAGGTGCTCCGCCGCCACGGCGTCTCTCGCCTGCGCCTGCCTGCGCGTGAGCCGGTGCGCCGCTACGAGCGCGACCGGGGGGGAGAGCTCGTCCACGTCGACATCAAGAAGCTCGGCCGCTTCTGGACGCTCGGCAAGCGGGTGCTCGGCAGCGAGGTCGGCACCCGCAGCCGCCGCGCCGGCTGGCAGTACCTGCACCTGGCGATCGACGACCACTCCCGGCTCGCCTACGCCGAGCTGCTCGCAAGCGAGAGCCCAGCCGCCTGCGTCGCCTTCCTCCGCCGAGCAGCCGCCTGGAACGCCGAGCGCGGGATCACGATCGAACGGGTGCTCACCGACGGATGAAAGTCAAGTGGACGTCCAGGGTGGCTGGTGGGATCCTTTCGGTGGGTGCGGGTGACTGACGTAGCGAAGAGCAGACGGTTGGGGCTTCATGGAGTCTGTCGCGCGGCTTTGCCCTTCGAGGGCCTTGAAGATGCGCGCCCCGGTGTCGCGCCCGCACCCGTTTTCGCTGGGCTGGCAGCTTTCCAGTCGGCGACCGTTCGTCGATAGGCGGTCTCGGCGCGGCGGGCGAGCTCGCGTTCGGCCTGACGCGTCTGGGCGTTTTTGTTGCCGGCGATCCCGCGTACGCCCTTGCGTGGTGGGGCGCCGGCGGCGAGCTCGAGCCGGCGGACCTTCGCGCGAGTCATCGAGGGACGCGCGTAGGCGTAGTCCTCCTCGCGGTCAGCAGACACCAAAACAAGCAGGCGAGCTTGCGGGCGGTCGCGGTCGCGGCGACCTGCGGCCCCTTGCGCGCCCGGATCCGCTCGAAGAACGCCCGCAGCGGTCCCGGTGTCTGGGCGACCGACCAGGCGGCCTCGCCGAGCATCCCGCGCGCCAGGCTGGAGCCGGCTTTGCTGATCCGGCCGTGGCGGGCCTCGGCGTTGCCGGACTGCCGCCGCCGCGGGTCGAGGCCGAGTTAGCCGACCAGCTGCCGCGCCGAGGCGAAGCGGCAGATGTCGCCGACTGAGGCCATGAACGCCGCCGCGGTCTGGAGGTTGACACCGGGCACGGTCATCAGCCGCAGGATCTGCGGCGAGCCGAGCGCCTGCGTCGCAAGCGCCGCCTCGAGCGTCCTGATCTCGCTGTCGAGGAAGTCGATTTGTCGCAGGCAGCCGTCGAGGGTCAGCCGCTCGTCGACCGGCAGCCGCAACTCGGCCAGCCACGCCCGGCCTTGCCTGCCGAAGCAGTCGGTCACCGGCGGCCGGCCGCAGAGGTTGCGCGCCGGGACCGCATGCGCCTCGTTCTTTGCACGCGTGCGAGCACGGACGAGCGCCTCACGTCGCGCGCATAGCCGCCGTAGCGCCCGTGTCCGCTCGTCCGGCGCCCACACCGTCTCCAGGAACCCCGACGCAGCCAGCCTCGCGAGCGTCCGCGCGTCCAGCCGGTCGGTCTTCGCCTTCGCCTTGCTGATCTGCGGCAGCTTGCGCGTGTTGGCGACCACGACCGCCGCAACAAGCGGCTCGATGATCTCAGCGATCAGTCCCGCGCCGTCGGTTGCCTCCAGCGCCACTACGTCGTCTGCCGCGAGGCTCCCCGCGAACCACTCGAGCTCCTCCAGCCTGCTATTGATCCGGCCCGCCGAGGGCACCCGGCCGTCCGGTTCGGCGATCGCGATCTCGCAGAAGTCGCGATGCACGTCCATGCCGATGAACCTCACCGATCCCTCCCTCCTCGACGTCGATGCGGGAAGCGGGCGGGCGAAGCGACAATGACGGATACGTGCTCACGGCACACCCGGGCAGGTCGCAGGGTCGGCCACGAACAACGCCGGGCTCGCAGCCCATCGGTTACCGGCGGCCTGCCCCACCGCGCTTCCCAGGAACAGCCCCTGTCCCGGGACACCGATCCTGCCCTAGACCCCGGACGGCTCCACTGCCACAGTTTCATCCCCGGACAACGGAACGGCTACCGCTCACACGCCTGGGCGAGAACCTGTGCCGAGCTCGGCATCAGCCGCCGCTGCACCCGGCCGAGACGACCGCAGACCAACGGCAAAGCGGGGCGCTCGTCAAGACCCTGCTCCGCGAGTGGGCCTACCGTTTCGCCTACCCCACAAGCGCACACCGCGCCCGAGCGCTCCCCGGCTGCCTCCACTGGTACAACAACCACCGACCGCACAGCTCGCTCGGCGGCCGCCCGCCAATCAGCCGCGTCTCACAGGTCCGTGGGTCCCACAGCTAGACCGGGCCCGTGCCGGCACAGCGGCTGTTCCAAAGGAGATTAGACTCCGCCGGTTGGCCAAGACGAAGAGACGGGGCACCATCGAGGAGCTGCGCGCCCGGACTGACGCCCGACGAGAGGCGGGGCACGAGCGGGATGCCGCCAGGTACCGCCTCGCAGCCGAGCTGGCCGACCTGGCACGGTTCTCGATCCCGGAGGACGCCTATGAGCTCGGCTCGCCCTTCCTGCGGTTTGCGCTCAGCCAGGACGTGGTCGCGCCGGTCGCGGCCTACCTCGGTCTCGTCCCGATTCTGTTCGGGATCGACGTCTGGTATTCACCCCCCGCCACGGAGTCCGGCTTTCGAAACGCACAGCTATGGCACGCCGACGGTGACGACACCGCACAGGGTCAAGGTCTGGGTGCACTTGAGCGACATCGGGCCTGAGTCGGGGCCCTTGACGGTGCTGCCTGCGGCGCGCACGGAGGCTTTTGCGGACGAGATCGGCTACGACACCTCGGTCGAGTATCGCCTCCCGGACCAGACGGTTGATGCGTTCGTCTCCGAAATCGATATTGTCCAATTCGCGGGCCCGGTCGAAACGGTCGACTTCGTCGACACAAGCGGTTGTCTGCACCTCGGGAGCAGCGTGGAGCCGGACGCGCCGGCCCGCCGCGTCTTCACGGCCCAGTACCTGACGCCGTACGCCTTCAAGTTCGAGCGCGACCATCGGGAAGAGGCCCCCTTCCGCGATCTGGCCTCGTCCGCCTCGTCCGACTCGAATCGCTGGTCCTGGGTGCTGCCTGACCTGACCGCGATGCTCGATGGGCGCCCGCCGCGCCGTCGACCTCAGACCCTCCAGTCGTACGCGCCGAGGTCGACGCCGATCAGCTTCGCCGTCGCCCGATTGCTCGCCGCGTAGCGATCACCCACCACCTCCGCGATCTGGTCCCGCAAGCGCTTCGCGGAGGGCAAGCGCGCGCGTGACAGGAATCTTTCGCGGATCCACGCTCTGCAGGCGTCTCGTCAGGCCGAGGACCAGGTTCGACTCGAGCACCGGCGACAGGTTGACGTCCGTAGCCGGGCACAGGTGGTTCAGTGGACGTGTCGCGGCGATCGCCAGCGCTGATCGGGCCTTGTTCCGGCGCCTGAAGGGCATGCGCTCGAGAACCTCAGGCGGAATCGGGCTTCCCGCGAACTCGGCGATCCTTTGCACGAACGTCGGTCCGTCCTCGACGAACTGCTCGTACGGCAACGCGAGCACGGCGTCGCGGCCGAAGAGCGAGTAGTAGTGGCCGATCAGACGGTCGTACTCGAAGTGTCCGAAGTCGAAGGCCGGTACCCGCCATTTCGGCGGCGGCTCGAGGAACCGGCTCAGCTTGCATGCGCCTCCGGCCTTCACGTACTGCTTGTAGGTGGAGACGATCATGCTGCGCTGCTCACGGATCACGATCAGGACGCGCGCCTCGGGGAACACTTGCCTGAGATGCAGCGGGTCGAACGCTCTGCGCAGCGCGACGGCGTCGAAGTCCAGCGGCCGCTCCATGAGCAGGCGCCGCACAGGGTGATCCGCCGGGTCTTTCCCGAGCCAGCGAAACCCGGCCGTAGGATCGTTGAACACGACACCCCGCAGCCACTTCGTGGCCGTCTTGCGGTAGCCGATGTGCACGAGGACGGGCACCATCGGGACCGATCCTACGCAGCCACGATCACCTCGTCGCCTTCCTCGAGTCCGTCGAGCCTCGGCCCGACTCGGCGATGCGCATCGGCACGCCGAGCCGCGAGGCGACGAGCGGGAGCGAGGTGCCCTGTACGACAACCGAGAAGAGGACGACGACGAAGACGATTCCGTAGATCCGGTCAGCGCCCTCGGCCTTCGCGATCACCGCGAACGCCGCGAGCAGGATCGGCACGGCGCCCTTCAGCCCTCCCCAGAGCACAAAGAGCCGCTCACCCGGGCGAAGCCGGGCAGGGATCAGCAGCGGGCCGGCCACGAGCGGCCGCACGACGAAGGCGAGGATCACCGCGAGCAGGATCCCGTCGAGCCAGACCCGGCGCCCGTCGAGGCTGCCCAGCTCGATCGTCAGCCCGAGCGCGACGAAGACGACGATCTCGGCGAGGCTGGCCAGCGAGGTGTGGAACCGCTCGATCTCGGCCTTGTAGGGAGCGGGAGCGGCTCCGACGAGGAGGCCGGCGACGAAGACGGCGAGGAACCCCGAGCCGTGCGCGACCGACGCGGTGCCGTAGATCACTCCGGCCGCGGCCAGGGTGCGCAGGGGGTAGTGCGCCTCGTTCGGGAGCGAGACGCGTCGCATGAACGGCAGCAGGACCACGGCACCGGCGACGCCGATCGCTAGCCCGACCGACATCTCCACGGCGAACTCCCGGACGACCGTCCAGAAGCTTGAGCCCTCGTGGGTCGCGAAGGCGAGCATCCCGATCATCAGGGCGATCCCGACCGGGTCGTTTGTGCCCGACTCGCCCTCGAGGATCGTGCCCGTGCGGCCACCGATCTCCCGCTTGCCGAGGACGGAGAACATCACCGCCGGATCGGTCGGCGCTAGCGCGGCGCCGAGAATCCCCGCAGTCGTCCAGCCGAAGTCGAAGAGCCAGTGCGCGGCGAGGGTGATCGCGCCCGCGGTCGCGAACGTCCCGAGCACGCCGAGGACGGTGATCGGCACCGCCGAGGCGCGGAAGCGCGTCCAGCCGATGCGCATCCCGCCGTCGAAGAGGATCACGATCAGGGCGACGACGGCGATCCGCTCGACGTCGACGGTCGAGAGCCGGGCGAGCCCCGGCCAAACGTCGGACGAGATCGCCGCCGCGACGAGGAAGATTGCCGGCGCAGGCAAGGGGAAGAGCTCGGTCAGCTTGTGCGCGCCGAGCGCGATCAGGAAGGCGCCGGCGACGACGAGGACGATCAGGCCGAAGTCGGTGAGCTCGCTCACAGCGATACTCTCGCACCCCGTGAGCACGTACTCCCTCGTCTCCGGCCTGCCGCTCGTCGTCGACGGCTACGAGCTCGAAGGGCTGGTTCAGCCCGTCTCCAGCGACTTCGTCCGGCACACGACGGTGATTCACTTGCTCGGGGCTGGCGAGGAGGGCGTCGGCGAGGACGTCACCTACGAGGCCGAGGAGCAGGCGCGGTTCCAGGGGGCGGGGCCGAGCCTCGATCTGGCCGACGCCCACACGCTCGCGTCGATTTCGGAGCGCTTCGAGGGGATGCCCGACTACCGTCGCTGGGGCTTCGAGAGCGCCGCGTTGGACATTGCGCTGCGGCAGGGAGGACTGTCACTGCACGAAGTGCTCGGTCGCACGCCGCAGCCGGTGAATTTCGTCGTCTCGACCGGTCTCGGCAGCGAGGGGGTGGATCGCCTGCGTGGGCTGCGGGAGCAGCACCCGGGCTTGCGCTTCAAGCTCGATCCGACGAGCGACTGGGACGAGGCGCTGGTGGCCGCGCTGGCCGCGCTCGACTGCGTCGACGTGGTCGATTTCAAGGAGGCGTACACCTGGCGTGAGCCCGAGCGCACGCCCGGCCCGGACGTGTACCGCCTGGTCGTCGAGTCGCTGCCGGCCGCCCTGATCGAGGATCCCGACACCGCCGATCCCGAGAAGGCGGCCGTGCTCGAGCCGCACCGCACCCGGGTCACGTGGGATGCTCCCATCCACTCCGTGGCCGACATCGACGCTCTGCCGTTCCCGCCCCGGACGCTGAACTCGAAGCCGTCCCGCTTCGGCAGCGTCCGCGGGCTCTGCGACTTCTACGGCGCCTGTGCGGAGCGGGGGATCGAGCTCTACGGCGGCGGCCAGTTCGAGCTCGGGCCGGGTCGAGGACAGATCCAGTACCTCGCCTCGCTCTTTCATCCCGGCTCGCCGAACGACGTGGCGCCGGGCGCGTACAACCGGGTGCCCGTTCCCGACGGACTGCCCGACTCTCCCTTGCCTGCCGCGCCCGAACAGATCGGATTCCGGTGGTTGCAGGCCTAGCCCGGCAGGCGTACGGTTAAGGGTTCGGTGCCTACGTACGTCCACCCTCGCCTCGATCCGAACGAACGCTTTCGGGAGCGGCGGCGAGAGACGATCAGAAGGCGGCGCCGTCGGCGGCTTGCCGCGCTGACAATCGTACTCGGGGTCGGGGCCGGAATCGGGCTCGGCGCGACGCAGATCACGTCGAAGCACACGACGACGCCCGCGCTCTCCCGGGGCCCGATCCGGGTGGACAAGGAGCTCCCACGCGCCTACCCGCGCGAGGTGCGGGGCGTGCACGTGACGATGGCGCTCGCGGGGCTCGACGGAAAGATCGACGAGTACGTCGCGCTGAAGGGGTACGGGCTGAACACGCTCGAGGTCGACATCAAGGACGAGAACGGCAAGATTGGGTTCGTCTCGTCCGACCTGCCCAAGCTGGCGCGGGAGACCGGCGCGGCGCAGGCCTACTACGACGTGACGTCCGTTGTCGACAAGGTCCACGCCGCGGGGATGTACCTGATCGGCCGCGCGGTCGTCTTCGAAGATCCCATGCTGTCGGCCGCCCGCCCCGACCTGGCCGTGCTCCGGTCCGACGGCTCTCGCTGGCTGAACAACGGTGGTCTCGGCTGGACGAACCCGTACGACAAGCGGGTCTGGAGGTACGTGGTCGGCATCGGCCTTGCCGCGGCCAAGGCCGGCTTCGACGAGATCCAGTTCGATTATGTGCGCTTCCCGAGCGACGGCGACCTCTCTCAGATCGTCTTCCGGCACAAGCGGGCGGAGCCCAAGGGCACGACGATCGCGAGCTTCCTCCGCTATGCGTCCGGGCAGCTGCACCCGCTCGGTGTCCGCGTGTCGGCGGACGTCTTCGGTCTTGCCGCCACGCACGACCTCGGGATCGGCCAGGTGCCGAAGCGGATCGCGCCGTACCTCGACGCCATCTACCCGATGGTGTACCCGTCGCACTACGGGTCGGGCGAGTACGGGATCACGGAGCCGGACGCCTACCCGGGTCGCACGGTCGCCCGGGCGCTGCTCGACTTCCGTCGCCAGTTGAAAGGCCAGCACACCACGCTGATCCCCTGGCTCCAGGACTTCTCGCTCGGGAGGCTCTACACCGTGGTCGAGGTGACCGACCAGATCGCCGCCGCGCGCAGGCAGCACACGGCCGGCTTCATGCTCTGGAACCCGGAGGGCCTGTACACCCGGGAGGCGCTTACGGACTAGATGATTGAGCAAAAAGGCGCTCAATCATCTAGCTGCCGCCGGAATTCGAGGCCGACAAGACAAGAAACGAACGCCACGGCAGTATCCGGCGCGCAAACAATGGAACCACGTCACCTGCTAGACGATTGATCGACGACTCTCCGATCAATCGTCGGGATGTGGCCGTCGTCCTCTCGGGCGGCGGCATGAGCGGGGTCGTGATGGAGCTGGGCTTTCTCCAGCGCCTGCATGCGAGCCCGCTCTGGGAGCGCGTAGGGGTCGTCTTCGGAACCTCGGCCGGGGCGCTCGCGGGCTGCATGGCCGTCCTCGACCGGCTCGACGATCTTGACCGGTTCCTGCTGCGGCTGCGGCCCGAGGAGGCGTTCCGTGCGAACCGGCTCTGGCGGCTGCCGCTCCTCGGTACGCACGACTACGTTCTCCCGAGGACGGTCGCGGAACGCCTCGGCGACCCGGCAGGGATGGCGGTCGAGCTGGCCGAAGCCGAACGCGAGCTCGTCGTCATCGTCACCGACGTCACGACGAGCACGGACGACCGGACTCCCGACCCGTTCTTCGAGCGCGCCTACTCGTCGCGGACGACTCCGCCGCAGGAGATGGCACAGGCGGTGCTCGCCTCGGCGGCGATCAGCGCGCTCGTGCTCCCGCTCGAGGTCGGCGACCGCATCGGCACGGACGGCAGCTGGGTGCGGAACTATCCGCTCGGCTACGCGTACGAGCGTCCCGAGGTCGAGCTGATCGTCGGCTTTCGCTACGTGCCGCGCTATCCGGTGCTCGGGGCGGGCGTCCTCCAGGCGGTCATCGAGCGGCTCCGCCGCTACTCGCGGCTTCCGGCCGCACGCACGCTCGTTGCGGAGCTCGAGGAAGCCGTCGGCCGGGAGGAGCGCGGGCTGCCGGCGCACATCGCGGACATCTTCTCGCGGCTCTCCCGGGTCTCGATCATCCGCAACACCCAGCTCGAGGAGCTCGTCGCCGACTGGCGCGACCAGTCCGTGCGCGAGCTCCAGTCGCTGCGGGAAGAGGTGCGCGCGCTCGTGGCCGCCGACGGCCGGCCGCAGCTCGCCGAGGCGGTCGATGAGCGGTTCGGCAGCGCCCGGTTCCCCTTCCGGCACGATCGCGCCGTGCCGCGGATCACGGTCGTCGGGACGCCGAATGGGCTCAGCCTCGACCCGGGCTTCCGCAATCCGAAGCCCTGGACCGAGGAGACGAAGCGCGAGCTGATCGCGCTCGGCTGGAACGCGGCCGACGCGGCCCTACGCGAGCATGGCTTCGCCTAGCGCGCACGCCGCGATCCACCGTCCGGCAGGATGCGGCCGTGCTGCTCGCCGCGCCGTCGCTCCCGCCACCACCACCGCTGCCGCTCGCGATCGTTGCCCCCGCCGAGCGCGAGGCCTCGTTTGGGCGAATTGCCGGACGTGTGCCCCGCGGGCGGTGGGTTGTGGTCGTGCGGGCGCGCGCGCGGACGCTGGGAGTACGGAGCGTCATTGGGGGCAGCTTCGACTTCTCGGTCGCGCTGCCCCGGCGCGACACGACGATCCGGGTGACTGCCTACGCCACCCACCGCCGTGCGAGAACAGCCGTCGTCCAGCATGTCTTCGGCTTGCCGCGCTCGGCGCGCCCGCGTGCGGTCGCAGGCGCACAGGACCCGGGGCTCCAGAGGGCAGTGCGTGCACTGGCCCGGTCCTTCCCCGGGACGAGCGGCGTCTACGTCAAGGATCTCGTCACGGGCCGCGGTGCCGCCTGGAACGCGCGTGCTCGCTTTCCGGCCGCCTCAACGCTGAAGGTGGCGATCGGAATCGAGGCGCTGCGGGCGCACGCCGGCAAGCCGGAGACAGGCTCGTACCTGGACTCGCTTCTGCGGCGGATGCTGATCGAGTCCGACGACGGAGCGGCGAACGACGTCGAGGCAACATTCGGCGGCGGAAGCCGGGTCGACGCGCTCCTGCGCGGCGTCGGGCTCGTCGACACATGGATGGCGGGCGGATACCTCCGGGAGACGCAGGGACGCAAGCCCATTCCCGCGCGCGTCGAGAGCCAGCCATCGTTCGGCTGCTGCAAGTACACGACGGCCTACGACTTGTCCCGGCTGCTCACCTTCGTCCATCTCGCCGCTGGGGGCCGTGGCCCGTTGATCCGACACTACGGGCGCGAGTTCACCTCCGCGGACGCCCGGTATCTTCTGTACCTGCTTGCGCACGTGCCCGACCGCGGCAAGCTCGGCCGCTTCCTCGCTGGCAGGCCGTATGCGCTCCTCCACAAGGCGGGCTGGATCTCGAGCGCCCGTCACGACGCCGGGCTCGTCTACTGGCCGGGTGGCGTCTTCGTCGCGGGAGTGATGACGTGGGGGAGTGGCGTCGGGGCCTCGTCGGACGTGCTCGCCGGGCGGGTCGCGAAGACGACGCTCGCGAAGCTCCAGCCCCCCAAACCCTCCTAGCTACTCTGGCGGGGTGCATGCGCTGCTGATCGGGCTCCTGCTCGCGGCGCCGGCGCCGCCCAGACCTGCGATCGTCTCGAAGCCGATCCCGTTCGGCCCTCAGCGGCGAATCGAGATGCAGGCCTACTCGAAGCGCCACTACGGGATCGACACCTGGCGGCTCGTCCGCCCGCGGGTGGTCGTCGAGCACTACACCGCCTCGGAGAGCTTCTCGTCGGCGTACAACACGTTCGCCGCCGACACGGCGGATGCGGAGCTCCACGAGCTGCCCGGAGTTTGTGCGCATTTCGTCATCGACCGTGACGGAACGATCTACCAGCTCGTTTCATTGACGACGATGTGTCGCCATACGGTCGGCCTCAACTACACCGCGATCGGGATCGAGCACGTAGGGACGAGCGACGCCGAGATTCTCGGCAATGCGCGGGAGCTCGAGGCGTCGCTCCGGCTGACGGTCTGGCTGATGCATCGTTTCGGGATTCAGCTCCGCAACGTGATCGGCCACAATGAGAGTCTGACGAGCCCGTACCACCGCGAGCGTGTGGCCGCGTGGCGCTGCCAGACCCACGGCGACTGGCGGTACGCAGACATGCAGATCTACCGCCGCCGGCTGGCGGCCCTCGCCCGCCGCTACGCCGTCCCGCTCGGGCCGGCAGCCCGTCCGGAGGCCTCGGGGTGCTGACGCCGTGTGCAGGGGGTAGTGGGTCAGTTTGTTTGTAAAGAGCCAGGCTCGCCCGCATAAAACCCCTGCAAATCGTGTTGTCCGCTACGGACTCTACGCTGGTCCTTCGAAAAGCACAAAGCCCGACGGCTGTAACCGATCGGGCTTCGTTAAATGGTCTGACGACGAGGATTGGATGTCGCTGGCAAGTCGCATCCTGCCAAGGGCGTCGGACAGCAGACCCGGAGGAACCACCGATGCCCACGTACATGACAATGACGGACCGGCAGGGTACGAAGGTCACGATCTCGGAGAAGAGTTGGCAGCACGTAACGGACGGCCACCCGGAGCTGATGGGATGCGAGGATTTCATCCGCAGGACTGTCGGGGACCCCGATCTTGAAGCGAAGTCAGCCACCCCTGCTCGAAATCCCGATGGTGAGCGTTGGGTGTGCTCCCGCCACGAGCCGACAATCAGGCGATCTAGACCGCACCTATGGGTAGTAATCGAGTACTCTCCGAGAGGGAACTGGGTTCCTACGGCGTATCTAAACGCCCTTCCGCCGCCCGGTGAGTACCGATTTGTCCGCCTTCTCTCCGCCAGATAAATGGAATTTCCGGCTTGACGGAAACGAGTCGTTGGGCTTCTCATACGACGATACAGCGGACGTTCTCTACCTGTGGCGTGGGGATGCTCCCCGGCCAGCGATCTCACTGACGACGGATGAGGGAATCGTCGTCAGATTCGATGAGGACAGCGGAGAGCTTGTCGGTTTCACGATCTTGAACTGGCTTCAGGTTTGGGCTCTACGTGGAACCCCTCTTGAGATTGAAGTACCCGACCTTGAAGTGGCCGCTGGGAGCCTTGCTGGGGAACGTCACGAGCTTGAGCTAGTCCCTGCCTGATCGCGTACACTGCAGAGGTCATGCCTGACCGGTCACGCAAGCGCCCCACCGACGTAAACGAGCGCGCCAAGCAGATCGTTGCCGAAGCGACTGGTGAAGCGCCGAAGTACGACCCGGACGAGGGCAAAGACCCGGCAGCCGTCGCGCTCGGCCGCAAGGGTGGGCTGAAGGGTGGGAAGGCGCGGGCGGCCAAGCTCACCCCGGAGCAGCGGTCAGAGGCTGCGCGGAAGGCTGCGCACGCTCGCTGGAATAAGTGAGTCTCTGCGCGTTCTGCGAGCAGCCAGGTAGCAGCGAAGAAGACGTCTTTGCGAAGTGGATGGTCGACGTCGTTGGCGGCAAGGGAATGTTCAACCTCCGTCGGGCGCACGGCCGGAGTAAGACCAACCTCCGCTACTTCGGCATCAAGTCTCGCGCCCCGTGCGAGCAATGCAACAACGGGTGGATGAGCAGGTTCGAGGAAACCGCGAAACCCTTGATCACGTCGGTAATCCAAAGTAAGCCGACGAGCTGGGCGTCTGTTTCCGATCGAACGACCGTCGCACGCTGGGCGTTGAAAACCGCACTGATGTTGGATCGACAGGGACGGCCGGAGACATGGGTAGCTCCGGCGAAGGACTTTCGCTACTTTTCACGCGCCAAGAGCCACCACCCTCAGTCACCATCCTTCTCGGCCACTACGTCCCGATCCGCGGGGAGGAGTTCTTCGCCTTCTGGGGTGGAACGGTGAAGAACAACCGGGTCAAATTTTCGGACGGTCGCGAAATCGACAGCTATGGAATTGCCTTTAGCGTCGGTCACGCGATTTTCCAGACGTATGGGCAAATCGGGACTGATTTCCAGGAATTCATCTGGGAAGGACCGGCTCTGGGCGGTGGCCCACCGCTTGAGGATGCGTGGCGACGCCTTTGGCCACTTGACTCGAAGCCTCATGAGTGGCCCCGCGCGGAACTCGTTTCTCGTCCACAGGTCTCGAACTACTGATCCCATCACCGGAGGTGCAGCCAAGACCAACAGACCCTTGACAATGCCTGACCGCTCTAGCATAATAGTCAGTATGAATAAGTTGTCGGCCGACAAGCGCCAGCAGGTCATCGCCTGTCTCGTTGAGGGCAATTCGATCCGTGCAACCGTCCGCATGACCGGCGTCGCCAAGAACACCGTTGTGAAGCTCTTGGGCGACATTGGCCTCGTCTGCTCGATCTACCAAGACCGGCTGCTCCGTGACCTGCCCTGCGAGCGCGTCCAGTGCGACGAGATTTGGAGCTTCGTCTACGCCAAGAAGAAGAACGTCCCCGAGGACAAGCGCGGCGAGGCAGGCGACGTGTGGACGTGGGTCGCGCTCGACCCGGACAGCAAGCTGGTCATCAGCTACCGAGTCGGCAGCCGCGACGTAGCCGAAGCAATCGACTTCATGACGGACGTGGCCAAGCGCCTTCGCAGCCGCGTCCAACTGACCACGGACGGATACCACGCCTACCTGCAAGCCGTCAGACACGCCTTCAAGGATCAGGTCGATTACGCGCAGCTGGTCAAGGTCTATGGCAACAGCGCCGATCCGCGCAGCCCCGAGCGCCGATACTCGCCGGGTGTCTGTCTCGAAGCGAATCCCGTCCCGATCAACGGCGACCCCGATCCCGACTACATCAGCACGTCCCACATCGAGCGCCAGAACCTGACCATGCGGATGAGCATGCGGCGCTTCACGCGGCTCACCAACGCGTTCAGCAAGAAGGTCGAGAACCACGCGGCAGCCATCTCGCTGCACTTCGCGCACTACAACCTGTGCCGTCCCCATCAGTCCCTCGGTAAGCAGACTCCGGCGATGGCTGCGGGCCTCACCGATCACGTCTGGCCCCTGGCAGAATTGGTGGCGCTTCTAGAGGACGCGGAGCGGGTACCAACCCTCCGTGGCCCGTACCGCAAGAAGACGGCAAGTTCAAACTGACCCACTGCCGTGCAGGGCTACTAACACTTTCCTTACAATCCGATTAGACCGTTCACAACACGGACGGCGATACTTGGGAACGTGATGCGGCGACTGGTCGTGTTGGTCGGGGTATTGGCGCTCGCGCTCCCGGCGGGGGCGGGAGCGCTGAAGCGTGGACCCGGTG
>Ga0137369_10000102_pt1 | contig 58322 bp, 44 predicted proteins | sample SagtaG_12_FD_104918 | JGI IMG/M metagenome (GOLD analysis project Ga0137369, IMG submission 104918) | Vadose zone soil microbial communities from Sagehorn Ranch, Mendocino, California, USA - Sage1_L_113_16 metaG | ecosystem: Environmental > Terrestrial > Soil > Vadose zone | place: USA... | reverse complement strand
TCGCGCTGGCGGGCGCGTTGCTCGCGGCGCGGCAGCATCCCGCCACCGGGCCGGCCATCGGCTGGATCCTCGTCGCGATGGTGTCGGCGCGGAGCGCGGCCATGGGCTTCAACCGTCTCGCCGACGCGCGACTCGACGCGCTCAATCCGCGCACGGCGAATCGCGAGCTGCCGCGCGGCACGATGACCCCGCGCGAGGCGACCCTGTTCGTCGTCGTCGCCTCGGCGATCTTCGTGTACGCGGCGTGGCGGCTGAATCCGCTCTGCTTTGCGCTCTCCCCGATTGCGCTGGCGATCGTGTTCTGGTACTCGCTGGCGAAACGTTATACGACGTGGACGCAGCTGTTTCTCGGTCTCGCGATGGCGGTTGCGCCGGTCGGCGGGTGGCTGGCGATGGGCGGCCGCGGCGGCTGGGCGCCATGGCTCCTCGCGCTTGCGATAGGCGCATGGGTCGGTGGCTTCGACGTCCTGTACGCGTGCCAGGACCTGGACTTCGATCGTGCGCACGGCCTGCGATCGATTCCGGTGCGCTTCGGCGTGCCGACATCGCTCGCCATTTCCCGAGTCATGCACGTAGTCGCCATCTGCTGCCTCGTGGCGCTGGGGTTCGTCGCGCCGCTGGGACGCCTGTACCTGGGTGGCGTCGCTGTCGTCGCGGCGCTGCTCGCCTACGAACAATCGCTCGTGCGGTCCGACGATCTGTCGCAGGTGAAGCGCGCGTTCGACCTGAACGGCTACGTCGGGATTCTCTATCTGCTGGTGCTCGCCGCCTCGCTGTATGGCCACTGAGCGCGGGTCATCTGTCGCGATTGCGATCACGGGCGCGAGCGGCGCCGTGTACGCCACGCGGACGCTCGCGGCGCTCCTCGAACGAGGGACGCGCGTCGAGCTGATCGTGTCCGACTACGGCAAGCGGCTGCTGCACGACGAGCTCGGCGACGAAGCCGCGCTCGATCGGCTCGTGCCGTTTCTCCAGGCGAAATACGGCCCCGGCGTCACCGCGGGGTCGGTAACCATCCACAGCAACCGCGATCTCGGCGCCACGCTTGCCAGCGGCAGCCACGGCTGCAGCGGGATGGCTATCGTGCCGTGCTCGATGAAGACGCTGGCGGGAGTCGCGCACGGACTATCGAGGAATCTCGTCGAGCGCGCCGCGGACGTCATGCTCAAGGAACGGCGGCGCCTTGTCATCGTGCCGCGCGAGACGCCGATGAGTCTGCCTCAGCTGCGGAACATGGTGCTGTGCGCGGAAGCCGGAGCGATGATCCTGCCGGCGATGCCGGCCTTCTATCAGCAGCCGAAGACCCTCGATGACTTGGCCGACTTCATGGCCGGCAAAATCCTCTCCGCGCTCGGCTTCGAGCACGAGCTGTACCCCGCCTGGACTGGTCGCGCCGACCGGTCGTGAGCGACCCGGGGACGGAGCAGGGACGCAGGCGGGACGGAGCCCCTACTCCGTCCGCAGCGCGCGCATCGGATTGACACCGGCAGCCCGCCGCGCCGGCAGATACCCGGCGACAACCGTCACCAGCAGGAGAGTCGCCGCCGCGGCGGCGAGCGTCAACGGGTCGCGCGGCGTCAGCCCGAAGAGAAACGTCGAGACGACCTTCGTGGCCGCGATCGCGCCCGCGAGGCCGATCGCGATACCGGTCATCGACAGAAGCGTCGTCTCACGCAGCACACCCCAGAGGATCGTGGCGCGCGCGGCGCCGAGTGCGAACCGGATGCCGATCTCGCGGCTGCGCCGGGCAACGGTGTACGACATCACGCCATAGAGGCCGACCGCCGCGAGCACGAGCGCGAGCACGCCGAAGGCCGTGGACAATGTGGCCAGCACCCGTTCCTGAATTAGCGCTGCGTCGAGTTGCTCGTCCATCGTGCGGACATACGACACCACGGCGTCCTTGCTCAGCGCGCGCGCCTCGTCGCGCGCCGCCGCGGGGAGCACGGCCAACGCACGACCATCGTCGCTGACGCGAATCTCCGCCGTGACGCGCTGCAGCGTTGCCGCGGCGCTGCTCAGACCCCGTCCGCCCTGCGCAAGCGGTGTATAGACCATCCGCGGCGGCGTCGTCACTCGGAGCCGCTCCTGGCGGACGTCCTGCACGACGCCGACAATCGTCAGCGTTTCCCGCTGGCTGCCTCCGCCGAGGATGACGGAGCGGCCGATAGGATCGCCTTGTGCGAAGAAGAAGCGCGCCATCGATTCGCTGACGAGCGCCACCTTCGGCATGTTCGTCTGATCCTGAGCGGTGAACGCACGACCGCGAACCAGACCGATGCCGAATGTCGAGAAGTACTCGGGCGTGACGATGTTGGTCGTGACGCCGAGAATCTCTTTTGTCGTCTGCTGAAACCCGGGGACTTCGATTCTCCGGTACTCGCTGCTGAAATCAATCGGACTGCGCCTGGACAGCGAGGCCGACACCACTCCCGGCCGCGCGCGCAGACGCTCGAGCAGGTCCGCATAGAAGCTCGCCCGGCGCTCTGCGGGAAACCCGACCGCGCCAGTGTCGACGTTGAACAGCAGCACGTTCTCTTTCCTGAAGCCGGCATCCAGCGTCTTGAGATTCTGCAGCGTGCGAACGAGAAGGCCCGCGGCCGCGATAACGAGTACGCACAGAGCCAGCTGCGACGCCACCAGCACTCTTCCCGTCGTCCAGCGCCGGCCGTGCGCGAGCGCGCCGCCGTTCTCCTTCAACGCCGGAGTCAGGTCCACGCGCGTGGCCCGCAGTGCGGGGACCAGGCCAAAGGCGATGCCGGTGAGCAGCGAGACGAGTGTCGTGAACGCCAGGATGGTGGCGTTCGGGCTGACATCGAGCAGGACCGAGATCGGGCCCGCGTTGAACAGCGAGAGGATGGCGGCCGTTGCCGGGAATGCCAACAGCAGTCCCAGTACGCCGCCAGCGAGCGCGAGCAGAACGCTCTCGGTCAGAAACTGCCGGATGAGCCGCGGCCGCCCCGCGCCCACGCCCAGACGGACGGCTACTTCCTTCGTCCGCGCGGCCGCGCGAGCCAGCAGCAGGTTCGCCACGTTCGCGCACGCGATCAACAGCACAAGGCCCACCATCGCCATTAGGACGTTCAACGGTTTCGAGTACTGCTTCCGCAAGTCGCCCGATCCGCGGCCGGCCGGTAGCAGCGCTGCCGCCTGGAACTGCTTCGACGCTTCGTAGACCCACCGTTGCTCCGGATCGGACATGAACTGATGGAACACCGTGTCAACAGCAGCCCCTGCCTGCACGTCGCTCACGCCTTCGCGCACCCGGCCGACGATCTTGAGGCTGATGAACCCGCCGTGGTCGTCCAGAAATCCCGGTTGATCGAGCGCTCGAATCGACATCGGCAGCGTGACATCGACACGCAACCCTGGCTCCAGGCTGTAGAATTCCGGAGCCGTCACGCCGACAATCGTCACGGACCGTCCTCGAATCATCAACGTCTTGCCCAGCACATCGGGACTCCGGCCGAACCGCCGCGCCCAGTAGTTGTCGCTGATGACGGCGACGAGGCTTGGCGCTCCCGTCCGGTCCGGTTCGGAAGTGAAGCCGCGCCCGAGGACGAACGGCACCCCGACCACGCTGTGGTAGTTGCCGCTGACGAACTGTCCATCGACGGTTTCGACGCCGTCCGCAGTGCCGACTCTGAATCCTTGCGAGTGCGTGCTGTAGGCCGTCACGCCGCTGAAGACGTCGAGGCCGCCGTACCGCTCGAACATAGGATAGTTCGAGCTCGTGTTCACGTTCTCGCCGGGATCATGCGCGAGAAAATAGAGCTGATGCGGATCCTTGATTGGCATCGCTCGGAAAAGCACCGCATCCATCAGGGTGAAAATGGCGGTGTTTGCGCCGATTCCCAACGCGATCGAGACGACCGCGGTTGCCGCGAAGCCGGGCGCCTTGGCCATCAGTCGCACGGCGTACCGGAGATCCTGGCGCAGTTCGTCCACGATGCGCAGTCCGCGCGCCTGGCGGCATTCTTCCTTGACGCGCTCGACGCCGCCGAATTCGAGCCGCGCGCGCCGCGCTGCCTCGGCGCGCGGGACGCCCGCGGCGACAAGGGCATCGGCATGTGCGTCGAGATGAAACTGCATCTCGTCCGACATGGCGTCTTCGACATGTCCCCGGTGCAGCAGGCCGGCGGCGAAGGAGCGAATGCGGTCGAGCATGTCAGACCTCGTCGGGTGTCGCCGCGAGCGCGGACGTCATCGCGGCGGCCAGACGTTTCCAGCCGGCCGCTTCTTCCTTGAGCCGCCTTCGGCCGGCGGCCGTGACGGTGTAGTACTTCGCTTTCCGTCGATTCTCGCTTTCACCCCATTCGGCCGTGATCAGACCCTGATGCTCGAGCCGATATAACGCCGGGTAGAGCGAGCCTTGCGGAATGTCCAACGCGTTGCCGGAAATCTGCTGGATGCGCAGCAGGATGCCGTAGCCGTGGAGCGGCTTCAGCGATATCGCTTTGAGGATCAACAGGTCGAGCGTGCCGGGAAGGATATCGGCGGTCTTGTCCATCGAAGCTTGTCTCCTAGTCTGCCTAGGCAATCTAGGGCGACTCTCCTAGTTTGTCAAGGGGAGACTCGCTCGGAGTACGCTGGAGCTGGTGACCGACACGTCTGTCTCGAAGGCTCCCGATCGCATCGCGGAGATGTTCGACCGAATCGCAGGGCGCTACGATTTCCTCAACCGCGTGCTCAGCGCGGGCATCGATCGCCGCTGGCGGACGCAGGCGATTCAGTCGCTCCATCTGACGGGGCGCGAGCGCGTGCTGGATGTCTGCACCGGAACGTGCGATCTCGCGATTGCGGCGACGCAGGCGCAGCCCGCGGCCGCGCGCGTCGTCGGGCTGGATTTTGCCGCGGCGATGCTCGGCGTTGGCCGCAAGAAGCTGCGGCGGGAACGGCTCGAGCATCGGATCGTCCTCGTCCGCGGCGACGCGAGCCGCATGCCATTTGCTGACGCATCCGTCGACGCGATTACCATCGGGTTCGGCATCAGAAACGTGCACGACATTCCGGCGGCCTGCCGAGATCTGCTCCGCGTGCTCAGGAGCGGGGGCCGGCTCGCCATCCTCGAGTTCGCGGTGCCGACGATGCCGGTCGTGAGCGTGGTGTATTTGTGGTATCTGCGTCACGTGCTGCCCCGAATTGGACAGGCGCTGTCGCGTGACGACACCGCCTACCGGTACCTACCCGCCTCGATCGACGCGTTTGAATCGCCCGATGAGTTTGTGAAAATCCTGCGACAGGCGGGCTTCGTCGACATTTCCACAGTCCGGCTGACGTTGGGCAGCGTCTGTCTGTATACGGCTCGCAGGGGTTAGGGATTGGGGATTAGGGATTAGCAGGGACAGCGACGAGCCGTATTTCTCTAAGTTTTACGAATCCCTAACCCCTAACCCCTAATCCCTAACCCCTAATCCCTAACTGGTATACTGACACTGACTGTAAGTTCCTGATGTATTTCGATTTCGAGGATTATCGACCGGACATTTCGCCGGTCGGCGGTGCGATTTCGCTGCGTGAAGGCGTTCTGCTCGCCTTCATCGTCCACCTCCTCGCGGTGATCGTGCTTCTACTCTCGCCCAGGTTGTTTCCCGAAGACCAGCAGGCGCGCCGCGAGCGCATCGTCGCAGCCCAGCAAAAGCGCCTCGAGGATCAGGCGCGCTTCGTGTTCATTCAACCGCGTGTCGAGCGCGCTGTTCCGAAGCCGCCGGACCGCGGCGAGGCGTCCGACCGCGACCGCATGGCGCGCGCTCCCGAACGCGCGGATCGTCCGACAAACCCGCTGCCGTTCTCGCGCGGCAATTCGGCCGAGCGCGTCGACGAGCCGCGGACGCCACGCGAGAGGGCTCGCGGAGAGGGTCCACAGCCCGATCCGGCCGCCGGCCGCCCGACAAAAAGCGAGTCGCCCCCGCCAGATCCAAACGCACCGAAAGTGCCGGAATCTCAATCGGCGCTCCAGCTCCCGTCAGCACGGCCGCCAATCCCGCAGAACGGCGCGACCGGACGCTCCGCGGCCGCGGGAGGATCGCTCGGCGACGCGCTGCGCAACCTGCAGCGGTACGTGCAGGGCGAATCGTTTGAGAACCAGGGCGGCGGCGGCGGGCAGTTCGGACCGGAGATTCAGTTCGACACCAAAGGTGTGGAATTCGGTCCGTGGATCCGCCGCTTCATCGCCCAGGTCAAGCGCAACTGGTTCATCCCCTACGCGGCGATGTCGATGAAGGGGCATGTCGTCATCACGTTCAACGTCCACAAAGACGGCACGATCACCGACCTGGCGGTCGTGGGTCCGTGCCCGGTCGACGCGTTCAACAACGCCGCCTTCGGCGCGCTCTCGTCGTCGAATCCAACGCAGCCGCTGCCGCCGGAGTACCCGTCGGACAAGGCGTTTTTCACGGTCACGTTTTTCTACAACGAACCGCCGCGGTGACGCGCACGCAGCAGCTCGGGCTGGTCATCCTGCTGCTGGCGTTCATCGTGTACGTCGTGCTGCGCGTGCGGTAGGATTGTGCATTCGTGGCCAGACCGCTGGTCGTCGCCGTGCTCGGGCCCACCGCGACCGGCAAGAGCGCCCTCGCGCTCGCGATCGCCGAACGGTTCCAGGGCGAGATCGTCAACTGTGATTCGACCGCGGTGTATCGCGGCTTCGACATCGGCACGGACAAGGTGGCGCCCGGTGACCGCCGCGGCGTCCCCCATCACCTGATCGACATCGTCGACGCGACCGACGAGTACACCGCCGCGCAGTACGCCCGCGACGCGGCTTCAGCCATTCGGGCGATTCATGCGCGTGGCCACCTGCCCGTGATCGCCGGAGGTACGGGATTCTATTACCGTGCGCTGACACGCGGACTGTTTCCGGGGCCGGGTCGAGACGTGACGCTGCGGCGGCGATTGGAAGCGATCGCGGCGCGTCGCGGCGTGACATGCCTTCATCGCATGCTCGGAAGGGTCGATCCAGGCTCGGCTGCCCGGATCCAGCCGCGCGACCTGAAGCGGCTGGTGCGCGCGCTCGAAGTGTTTTTCCTGACCGGCCGGCCGTTGACGGCCCATTTCGCCGAGACGCGGTCGCGCATTCCCGACGTCGACGTGATGGCGTTCGCGCTCCGGCTGCCGGCAGCGCGGATCTCGGAGCGGGTGACGCGCCGCGTCGACGAACAGTTCCGGCGAGGGCTGCTGGACGAAATCCGGACACTGCTCGATCGTGGGATTTCGGAGACGGCGCGTCCGTTCGGCGGGCTGGTGTATCGGCAGGCGCTCGAGCAACTCCACGGCGCGCGCGACGAGGCGTCGACGCGTGCGCTCATCGCGCAGGAGAATCGCCGCTACGCGCGGCGCCAGTTGATCTGGTTTCGCAAAGAGCCTAATCTAATCTGGCTCGACGGTCCGGGCGAGTCGCCGGCGACAATCGCCGCTGCTCTCAGCGCGATCGACGAGCGGCTTCAGGAGCGAACCGGGGAGCTCCGCCCCCCGCCGTAAACACATGCCGCCCGCCTCGGAATCGAAATCTGCCCAGCCGAACATCCAGGACGTGTTTCTCAACTACGTGCGCCGCGAAAAGCTCACGGTGACGATTCGAATGATGGATGGCAGCGAGCTCGAAGGCCGCATCAAGAACTTCGACCGGTTCGCGCTCGTGCTCGATCAGAGCGGGACCGATCACATGATCTTCAAGCACGCGATCGCGGCCATCAAGACGCCAAGAGCGGTCTCGAACTACTTTTCGCATCAATAGGGCGGCGTGATCTCGCCCTTCAGACGCGCGATCGTCATCGTCATGGACAGCGTCGGCATCGGCGAGCTGCCCGACGCCGCGGCGTATGGCGACCAGGGCAGCAACACGCTGCGCAACATCGCGAAGCGCGTGCCGCTGGCGATTCCCACGCTTCGCGCGCTCGGCCTGGGCCGTGTGGCGGACCTGGGCGATCTCCCGGGTCCGTCGTCCCTCCGTCCCTCCCAGGCACCTCCGTCCCTCCCGGCGACCTCCGTCCCTCCCGGCGACCTCCGTCCCTCCCAGGCACCTCCGTCCCTCCCGGCGACCTCCGTCCCTCCGGGCGACCTCCGTCCCTCTCAGCCACCTCCGTCCCTCTCAGCCACCTCCGTCCCTCCTCCGTCCCCCGCAGCGGTGGGGCGCATGGCGGAAGCCTCGGCGGGGAAGGATTCGGTGACCGGTCACTGGGAGATGATGGGCATCGTCCTCGACCGCGCATTTCCCGTCTTCCCGCGCGGCTTTGCGTCCGACATCATCGACGAGTTCTCCCGTCGGACCCGACGGGGTGTCCTCGGCAACAAGGCGGCCTCCGGCACGCAGATCATCGACGAGCTTGGCGCCGAGCACATGCGCACCGGATCGTTCATCGTCTATACCTCCGCCGACAGCGTGTTCCAGATCGCCGCCCACGAAGACGTCGTGCCGATCGTCGAGCTGTACCGGGCGTGTGAGATCGCTTACACCCTTGTTGGCGAGGGGCTTGGCGTCGGTCGTGTCATTGCCCGACCGTTCGTCGGCACTCCGGGCCACTTCAGACGGACCGCAAACCGTCACGACTACGCGCTGCCGCCGGCCGGCGAGACGCTGCTCGACCGCGTCAAGGCGGCCTCGCTTCCAGTGGTGGCGATCGGGAAGATCGACGATCTGTTTGCCGGACGCGGCGTCACGGCGGCCTTTCACACGGCAAGCGACGAAGAGGGCATGGACCATGTCGAGCGCCAGATGGATCTGATCGATCGCGGCTTCATTTTCACGAACCTCGTGGATTTCGACACACAGTACGGCCACCGCAACGAAGTGGCCGGCTACGCCGAGAACCTCGAACGCTTCGACCGTCGCCTCGCCGCGATGCTCCCGCGCCTTCGAGCCGACGACCTGTTGATCGTCACCGCCGACCACGGCAACGATCCCACGACGCCCAGCACCGACCATTCACGCGAGTACGTCCCATTGCTGGCGGCCGGTCCATGCGTCCGCGCAGGCACGGATCTGGGCACCCGCAGCACGTTCGCGGACGTGGGTCAGACGCTGGCGGACATCTTCGGCGTCGAGCGACTCGCGCATGGCACGAGCTTTCTGCCGGAGATCACGACTTAGAACGCTGAGCACGCAGAGCGCGCAGAGTATGATTTCTCTGCGGGCTTCGCGAGCTCCGCGTTCCTCGTATGACCAGTCTCCGTGAACAACTCGAAGCGCGCGAGCGGGAGGTGCTCGCGACACGGGCGGCAAAGAGCGCCGATTCGCGGGGACGGCTTCGTCCGGAACCCGAAGACGACGTGCGCCCGGCGTTTCAGCGCGATCGCGATCGCATCATCCACTGCAAGGCGTTCCGGCGGCTGAAGCACAAGACGCAGGTGTTCTTCGCGCCGACCGGCGATCACTATCGCACGCGCCTCACGCACACGCTCGAGGTCTCCCAGATCGCGCGGACGATCGCCAAGGTGCTGCGGCTCCATGAGGAGCTCACCGAAGCCATCGCGCTCGGCCACGACTTGGGACACACCCCGTTCGGGCACGCGGGCGAACGCGTTCTCGATCGGCTCATGCCGGGCGGGTTCAACCACTACGAGCAAAGCCTTCGCATCGTCGACGTGCTGGAAAATGAGGGCCGCGGTCTGAATCTCACCTGGGAGGTGCGCGACGGCATTGCCAAGCACTCGAAAGGAAAATCTGGCGCGCCGGTGGGCATGGACGAATCGCTTCGAGCGAGCACGCTCGAGGGTCAGATCATGCGGGTGGCCGATCTGATCGCATACGTGAACCACGACATCGACGACGCGACGCGGGCCGGACTGTTGCAGGCCGAAGGGCTCCCGGTCGAGCCGGTGACGATTCTCGGCCAGTCCTCATCGCGGCGCATTGCCACGCTGGTCAAGGATGTGGTCACCGAAACGCTCGCGGGCGGGCTGTCGGAAATCCGAATGAGCGCCGTTGTCCTGCGCGCGGTGCTCGGGCTCAGGAGCTATCTGTTCGACGCGGTCTACGAGAACACGATCGCGACCGCCGAGTTTCGCAAAGCCAGCGACATCCTCAGCGGCCTCTGGGACAAGGTGCGCGAGCGGCCGGAGGAGTTCCTCGATCGGCGGACCATCGAAGCCGATGGCCTCGACGCCGCCACGCGCGACTTCATCGCGGGCATGACGGATCGCTATGCGGTGCGCCTGTTCGAGCAGCTGTTCATTCCCAAGCCCTGGGCAATCGATTAGGCCACTAGCCTCCAGCCTCTTCCCCAAGGTATATTGGGAGGTTCATGCTCCTCCTGAATCTCAACAAGATCCGGACGGCGCAGGATCGGTTCGAGCAGGTGTACCCGCCCGAGCAGATAGGCGGCGACGAGAACTTCAGGGTGGTTGCGCCGGCATCGCTCGCGTTCGACATCTTCAAGGACAAGGATCAGTTCCGGCTTGTCGGCCAGGTCCGCACCACTCTCGAGCTGCCGTGCGGCCGGTGTCTGGAGCCGTTCACCATGCCGGTGGACCAGAGCTTCGACCTTCGGTACCAGCCGCACGCGGCGAACACCGGGGAAGGCGAGCGTGAGATCGAAGAGGACGACTTGACGACGGCGTTTTACGAGAACGAGGAGATCGATCTCGGGCAGCTGATGCGCGAGCAGTTCTACCTATCGCTGCCGATGAAGCCGCTCTGCGGCGAGGACTGCAAAGGCCTGTGCCCCATGTGCGGCACGAATCTGAATCGGGGCACCTGCGACTGCAAGCGCGAATGGGACGATCCGAGGCTGGCGGCGCTGAAAACGTTGAAACGAGAATCGTAAACGCTCCACCACAGAGGACACGGAGGATCAGTTTTTCGCGGACAGGACAAGAAAGATTCTCCTCCGTGTCCCGTGTCCTCCGTGGTAGAGGTCTTTTATGCCAAATCCAAAACGACGACACTCGAAGACGCGCACGGCGAAGCGCCGCACGCATGATGCGCTGAAGCCGGTCGGCTTGAGCGAATGCCCGCATTGCCATGAGCCGAAGGCGCCGCATCGGGTTTGCGCGAACTGCGGTTACTACCGCGGCCGCCAGGCGCGAGCGGTAGACGAGGACTAAGCCGGGTGGTGGGTGGCTGGGTGCACCAGCACGTAGCACCCAGCACCTAGCACCCAGCACCTAGCACCCAGCACCAAGCACCCAATCTGATGATTTGGATCGCAGTCGATGCGATGGGCGGCGACTACGCGCCGCGCCACGTGGTGGACGGCGCGCTCGCGGCGGCCCGGCATTTCGATCTTGGCGTCGCCCTCGTCGGTCCGACTGCGCTGCTCGAATCGGAAGTCGCGCGGCACGGCGACGCGGACCCGAATCGGGTGCGGTTTGTCGACGCCCCCGACGTCGTGGCCATGGAGGAATCGCCGGCGGCGGCGCTGAGGCGCAAGCGTGGGGCGTCCATCAGAGTCGCGGCGGACGTCGTCGCCCGCGGCGACGCGGCCGCGCTGTTCAGCGCCGGCCACACGGGCGCCACCGTCATGGCAGCCCACGCGGCGTTCGGGATGCTGCCCGGCGTTGACCGCCCGGCACTCGCAGCAACGATTCCAAGGCGCGCCTGGCTCGGCGAAGCGCCGCAAGGCGCGAAGGCGGCGCCCGCTGTGCTGCTGGATGTTGGCGCCAGCGTGGAGTGCCGGCCGCAGCATCTGCTGCAATTCGCGGTGATGGGCACTGTGTTCGCGCGCGTCGCATTCGGTATCGCGACGCCGCGCGTCGGCCTCTTGTCGATCGGCGAGGAGGCGACGAAAGGCAACGAGCTGACGCGCGAGGCCCACCAACTGCTCAAATCCGCCCCCCTATCGTTCATCGGCAACATCGAGGCGCGCGACGTGTACAGCGGGCAGGCCGACGTGATCGTGTGCGACGGTTTCACCGGCAACGTGGCGTTGAAAATCAGCGAAGGGCTCGTCGACGTGATCGAAGGGCTGCTGGGCGAAGAGCTGTCGAGCACCATCACCGTGCGCGTCGGTTCGTTGCTGACCCGCCGTGCGCTCCGCCGCTTCCGTCGCCGCGTCGACTATTCCGAGTACGGCGGCGCGCCGTTACTGGGGGTCGCGGGCGTGGCCATTGTCGGCCACGGCCGGTCGAGCGCCAAGGCGGTCCGTAACGCTGTGGCGATGGCCTACCGCTTCGCATCTCAGCGGTTCATCCAGCGCGTCCAGGACGACATCGCGGCCGCGGCGGTGCCTCACTCGTGATCGCCGTGCTCTTTCCCGGACAAGGATCGCAGAAAGTGGGCATGGGAAGAGCACTCGCCGACGCGTACCCCGTCTGTCGCGACGCGTTCGCCGAGGCCGATGCCGCGCTCGGCGAAGGGTTGAGCCAGATCATCTTCGAGGGCCCAGAGGAGCTGTTGACGCTCACTGAGAACGCACAGCCGGCGATTCTCGCGGTCAGCATCGCCGCCTACCGGTTGCTGGCCTCCCGTGGCCTCTCACCGGCGTTCGTGGCCGGCCACAGCCTCGGGGAGTACTCCGCGAATGTGGCAGCCGGAACGTTTGGCTTTGCCGACGCGCTCCGCGTCGTTCGCCGCCGCGGCCGGTACATGCAGGAGGCGGTGCCCGTTGGCGAGGGTGCGATGGCGGCGATTCTCGGCCTGACGGCCGAGCAAGTGGCGCGCGCCTGCGCCGAAGTTGGTGACGGCGACGTCGTGAGCCCGGCAAATCTGAATGGGCCCGGTCAGGTGGTGATCGGCGGCGCGCGAGACGCCGTCAAGCGAGCTGGCGAACGCGCCAAGGCGCTGGGTGCCAGGCGAGTGATACCGTTGTCGGTGAGCGCGCCGTTTCATTGCGCGTTGATGAAGCCGGCGGAGGAACGGCTCGCGCCCGAGTTGCGGCAGCTGCGGACCGAAGATCCGCGTATACCGATTCTCGCCAACGTCGACGCCGAGCCGAAACGCGACGCCCGTGCCGCCATCGAGGCGCTCGTGCGGCAGGTGTCGCAGCCGGTGCGGTGGGAAGCGGTCGTGACGCGCCTTGCGTCGGAAGGCGTCACAACGTATGTTGAGGTGGGGCCTGGCGCGGTGTTGACGGGCCTCGTGCGGAAGATTCACCGCGACGCGTCCGCGGTCAGCTTCGGCAGCCCCGACGATCTCGCGGCGGTCGAATCGATCCTCGAATAGAATCGCCACACCGAATCAAATGCAACCACGAAGGCACGAAGGCACGAAACAACATTGGTCTTCTTCGTGTCTTCGTGCTTTCGTGGTTGCCTTGGTGAGTCCATCGGCGATCATTCGATCATCCGCTCGCCGATATGTTTGACTTATCCGGCAAGATCGCCCTTGTGACCGGTGCGTCACGCGGCATCGGGCGCGCGATTGCGACGCGCCTTGCCGAACAGGGTGCCACGGTGGTGGCGGCAGCGCGCGGCGATCATGCCGACGACTGTGTCGCGGCGCTGAAGGCGGACGGACGGAATGCCGAGGCATTGAGCCTCGACGTGACCGACGCCGCGGCGGTCGAACGGGCGCCGGGCGGCATCGTCTCCCGCCACGGGCGGCTCGACATCGTCGTCAGCAACGCCGGCATCACGCGCGATCAGCTGCTGATGCGGATGAAGCGCGACGACTGGGACGCGGTACTGGCGACCAATCTCACGGCAACCTTCGCGCTTGCGCAGGCGGCCATCCGCCCGATGCTGAAGCAGCGCGCGGGGCGCATCATCGCGGTGAGCTCGGTCGTCGGCCAGATGGGCAACGCGGGGCAGACGAACTATGCGGCGTCGAAAGCGGGCCTGATCGGGTTCGCCAAAGCGCTGGCCCGCGAGGTCGCGTCGCGCGGCATTACGGTCAACGTCATCGCGCCCGGGATGATCGAAACCGACATGACGCGCGCCCTCCAGCAGCAGACGCAGGTGGATTGGGCGGTCCAGATTCCGCTCGGCCGCCGCGGATCAGTGGACGATGTGGCCGCGGCCGCGTGCTATCTTGCATCGGACGAGGCGTCGTATATTACAGGGCACGTTCTCGCCGTCAACGGCGGAATGTACATGTAGGAGGATCGAATGGCCGTAGCCGACAAAGTGAAGAGCATCATCGTGGAGCAGCTCGGGGTCGACGAAGAGGAAGTGACGCCGGACGCCTCGTTCGTCGACGATCTGGGCGCCGATTCGCTCGACACGGTCGAGCTCGTCATGGCGTTCGAAGAGGAGTTCGGCATCGAGATTCCAGACGAGGATGCCGAGAAGATTACGCGGGTGAAGGAAGCGGTCGAGTACATCGAGTCGCACGCCAAAAGCAAGAAGTAGGGCATGACCACCTCTCGGCGGCGGGTCGTCGTCACCGGCATCGGCCTGGTGTCGTCGCTCGGGATCGGCACGGAGGCGAACTGGGCGGCGCTGACTGCCGGCAAGAGCGGCGTCGACACGATCACCAAGTTCGACGCGACGCAGTTTGCGACCCGCATCGCGGGCGAAGTGAGGGGCTTCGACCCGCTGAAGTTCATCGAGAAGAGAGACGTCAAGAAGATGGACGTCTTCATCCAGTACGCCATCGCCGCGTCGCAGTTTGCCATGGACGACGCGCACCTGCAGATCACGCCGGAGCTGGCCCCGAACGCGGGCGTCTTCATCGCGTCGGGCATCGGCGGGTTCACGACGATCGAGCGCGAGCACAAGGCGCTGCTCGAAGGCGGCCCGCGCAAGATCTCGCCGTTCTTCATTCCCTCAGCCATCATCAACCTCGCGGCCGGCCAGGTGTCGATCCGCTTCGGCGCGAAAGGCCCGAATTCGGCCACGTGCACAGCATGCTCGGCGTCGGCGCACGCGATCGGCGATGCGTTCGAGATCATCCGGCGGGGCGACGCCGACGTCATGATTGCCGGAGGGTCGGAGGCCGCCATCACACCGATGGGCATCGGCGGCTTCGGCGCGTTGCGCGCGCTCTCGACGCGGAACGACGCGCCGGGACGGGCGAGCCGCCCGTTCGACAAGGACCGCGATGGGTTCGTCGTTGGCGAAGGCGCCGGCGTCCTGATTCTCGAGGAGTACGAACTGGCCCGCCAGCGCGGCGCGCGCATCTACGCCGAGCTCGTCGGCTACGGCATGTCGGCGGATGCCTATCACATCACCGCGCCATCCGAGGACGGCGACGGCCCGTTCCGCGTCATGGGCCGCACGCTGAAGAGCGCCAACATCGAACCCCGGCAGGTGTCCTACATCAACGCGCACGGCACGTCGACGCCGCATGGCGACAAGATCGAGACGATTGCCATCAAGCGCTGCTTCGGCGACGCCGCCATGAAGGTATCCGTTTCGTCGACCAAGTCGATGACCGGGCACCTGCTCGGCGCGGCCGGCGGCCTCGAGGCCGGCATCACCGTGCTGGCGGTGTATCACCAGACGGCACCTCCGACGATCAACCTCGACGAGCCCGACGACGAGTGCGACCTCGACTACGTGGCCAACACGGCGCGACAGCTGCCCATCGACTACGCCCTGTCGAACTCGTTCGGCTTCGGCGGCACGAACGCGGCGCTGCTGTTCAAGCGTCTTGAAGCATGACAACGTACAACGCAGAACTCGCGGAACCCGCAGAGCCGCGGTTGTTCTGCGTGTTCTGCGGTTTCTACGTTGATTGTCGTGACGTCGTGACTCCATGAAGATCGCCGTCTGCATCAAACAGGTTCCCACCCGCGACTGGCACCCGCGCCTGAACGACGACAAGACGTGGATTCGCGAACAGGACGCCAGCTTCGAAATGAACGAGCCGGACGCCTACGCGCTCGAAGAGGCGCTGCGGCTGAAGGAGAAGCACGGCGGGGAGGTGGTGGTCTGCTCCGCCGGTCCTGCGCGAGTAGCGCAGGTGATCCGTGAAGCGCTCGCGCGCGGCGCCGACCGTGCCATCCACGTCGAAGACGATGGGCTGGCGAGTGCGGATGCATTCGTGACGAGCGCGGCGCTGGCCGGCGCGATGAAGGACGAACAGTTCGATCTGATCCTGACCGGTTTGCAATCCGACGATCAGGGCTTCGCGCAGGTCGGCGTCATTCTGGCGGAGCGGCTGGACAGGCCGCACGCGACGATCATCATGGAAGTGCAGGTTGCCGGGGACGGAGCTCGCCAGGAACCTCCGTCCCAGCGACCTCCGTCCCCGCTTCACGTGACACCCGGGTTGCGCGTCAAACGCGAGCTCGAAGGCGGCTGGTTCCAGTGGGTGGCCATGCCGCTGCCGGCGGTGCTGACGATTCAGAGCGGCATCAACCAGCTGCGATACGCCACGCTCAAAGGGATCATGGCCGCGAAGAAGAAAGAGATACGAAAGGCCGCGCCGCCTTCGGCCGCGTCGGGAGGGTCGGCGCCGAAACAGAAGATTGTGAGCCTGTACGCGCCGGAAAAAGGAAAGAAGACGCAGATCATCGGCGGATCACCCGCTGAGGCGGCCAAGGAGCTGGTGCGGCGTCTTCGAGACGAAGCGCGGGTGCTCGCATGATTCTTGTCATCGCCGAACAGCGCGACGGCAAGCTCAATCGCGCCACGTGGGAGACGATCGTCGGCGCTCAACAGCTGGCTGGCATCAGCGAGGCGCCAATCATGGTGCTCGTGCCCGGCACGAATACCGCAGGCGTGGCCGGCGATCTCGCCGCCGCGCACGTCGGCGACGTCATCACGTTGGAACATCCCGCGCTCGAGCCGTACACGCCCGACGGGTTCACCGCGACCTTTCACGATGCGATCGGCCAGTTGTCGCCCGCCTACGTGCTGCTGCCGCACACGTACCAGACGCGCGACTTTGCGCCGAAGCTCGCCGCGCGGATGGACCGCGCGATTCTCACCGATGTCACGGCGGTCAAGAAGGCGGGCGAGCAGGTGGCGTTTGTCCGGCCGATGTTCCAGGGAAAGCTCACGGCCGACGTGGTGCCGCAGGGGCCGCCGCCGCATTTCGTCACCTTCCAGATTGGCGCGTACCGCGTGGATCAGGTCGCGAAAGGCGCCGCGCCGGCGGGCGTGCGCGCGCTGACGGTCACCGTCGACGCCGCCGCTATCCGTGAGAAACCGGAAGCGCCGTTCCAGCAGGCGAAACAGGCCGTCGATCTCTCGCAGGCGGAGCGGATTGTGTCGGTCGGCCGGGGCATCAAGGAGCAGGCGAACATCACCGTCGCCCAGCAGCTGGCGGATGCGCTGGGCGCGGAGATCGCGGCGTCGCGGCCGATCTGCGACTCCGGCTGGCTGCCGATGGAACGTCAGGTCGGCAGCTCTGGTCAGACGGTCGCGCCGAAGCTGTATGTGGCGCTCGGCATCTCGGGTGCGATCCAGCATCTGGTCGGCATGAAGGGATCGAACACCGTCGTCGCGATCAACAAGGATCCGGACGCGCCGATTTTCGAGATTGCGGACTACGGGATCGTCGGCGATCTGTTCGAGATCGTCCCGGCCATCATCGAGGCCGTCAAAGCGTGACGACAGGGAACGCAGAGCTCGCTGAGCTCGCAGAGAACTGGTTTTCTCTGCGGATTCTGCGTGCTCTGCGTTGATCGTTGTGATCGAGACGCTGGCTTTCTGGCTTCTGTTCCTCACGTTCGTCGGCGCGTTCGCGGCGCAGGTCGCGCGCCGCGTCCAGCTCATCGCCGCCGCGCCGAACACGTTTTCGCTCGACAACCTCCCGTTTCGACTCACGAGATTCCTGACCGACGTCGTGTTTCAGGTCCGGACGATTCGCGAGCGTCCGATCGCCGGCCTGATGCACGCGTTCGTCTTCTGGGGGTTCGTCGCGTTTGCGGGCTATACGATCGTCGAGTTCCTGTACGGGCTGGGCATCGTCGACCTCACCCGGGCGCGATGGTTCGAGGTGTATCGGCTCGCGCTGACGCCCTTCGCCGTCGCCGTTCTCGTGGGGATCGTCTACCTGCTCATTCGCCGAGCGTTCGTCCGGCCGGTCGCGCTCGGCACCCATGTCTCGATTGAGTCGATCGTCATCGCGCTGTTCATCGCGACGCTGATGGTCACCTTCCTCCTCACGTTCAGGCTCGAGGATGGCACAGTCGCGGCGCGGACGAACTGGTGGGTGCACGCGGTCGTCATCCTCGCGTTCCTCGCGTTGATTCCGGCGTCGAAGCATTTTCATCTGGTGCTGTCGCCGGTCACGGTGTTCCTCAAGTCTCCGGAGCTCGGCAGCCTGCCGAACCTCGATTTCGAGAAGGAGCAGGTCGGGCTCGAGACCGTCAAGGACCTCGGCAGCAAGATGGTGCTCGACGCGTTCACCTGCGTCGAGTGCGGCCGGTGTCAAGTGAATTGTCCGGCGTGGGGCGCGGGCAAGGAGCTGAACCCGAAGACGATCATCCTGCAAACGCAGGAGGCGCTGCTTGCCGGGGACCGTGACAAGAAACTCGGCAAGGCGTATTCGGAAAAAGTCCTGTGGCAGTGCACGACGTGCGGCGCCTGCGAGAACCAGTGCCCGGTCGGCATCGAGCATCTGCCGATCCTCATCGGGTCGCGGCGAGGCCTCGTGTCGAACGGGGACGCCCCCGAATACCTCGGGGCCATGTACAACAACCTCGAGCGACGCAGCAACATCTGGGGGCTCGCCTACGATCAGCGCGCCAAGTTCGTGCAGTCGGCGGGCCTCGAGACGTTCGATCCCGCCAGGCACGACGTCATGGTGTGGCTCGGGTGCGCGGGGTCGTTCGATGCGGATTTCCAGAAGTCGCTGCGATCGCTCTTCGAGATCCTTCGCGCACGCAGCGTGACATTCGGTGTGCTGTCGAAAGAACGGTGCACCGGCGACCCGGCCAAGCGGACCGGGAACGAGTACATGTTCCAGGAGCTCGCGAACGCGAACATCGAGGAGCTCACAGCCGCCGGCCCGAAGAAAATCGTCACGTCGTGCCCGCACTGCGTCAAGACAATCGGCGACGACTACCGCAAGTTCGGCTACGACGTCGAGATCGTCCACTCGTCGGTGTTCGTCGAAGAGCTCACCCGCGACCTGTTGCGTCGTGCGTCGCCTTCGCCGAAGGCTTCGGTGAGCCCCGCTGACGCTCGCCCAGGATCGGATGCGAGCAAAGGCGGGACGGCGTCAGCCGGGCATCGGGAGACCGTCACGTTCCACGACCCGTGCTACCTCGGACGCTACGCCGGGAAGGTCGACGAGCCGCGCGCCCTCATGACGCGGTTCGGCGCCGAGATCAGCGAGCCGGTGCGGAATCGCGACAATCCGTACTGCTGCGGCGCCGGCGGCGGCCTGTTGTTCGCCGACAAAGAGGAAGAGCCCGGCAGCCGCATCAGCGACGTCCGCTTCAAGCAGCTGCAGGCCACTGGCGCGAACACCGTCGTCACCGCGTGTCCGTTCTGCTCGATTATGCTCAAAGGCGCGCAGGCGAGCGCGCAGGCGGACACGCAGTTCGTCGATCTGATGACGTTCGTCAAGGACAGGCTGTGAGAATCGGTAAGTGTTAAATATTTCGATGAGCGAAGCGACGTCGTGGCGATCGTCGCGATCGAGGCGGCTGCAGGCAAAGCTGATCGCGCTGGTGGGCTACCGGCTGGTCTCGATGCTGGGGTCCACGCTCCGCTGGAAGACGGATGGCCTCGAACACTTCGACCGCATCGTCCGCGACGGCCACCAGCCGATCATGGCGTTCTGGCACGGCCGCATACTTCCAGCCACCTATTACTTCCGCCGGCGCGGGATCGTCGTCATCACCAGCGAGAACTTCGACGGCGAGTGGATCGCCGGCATCATCGAGCGGTTCGGCTACGGTACGGCGCGCGGGTCGACGTCGCGTGGCGGACGCAGGGCGCTGCTGCAGCTGAAGCGGGATCTTGCGGAAGGGCGGCCCGCCGGGTTCACCCTCGACGGCCCGCGTGGGCCCGCGCGCGTTGCGCAACCGGGCGCGGTGTGGCTGGCAAAAGCGAGCGGCAACCCGGTGCTGCCGTTCCACCTCGAAGCCAATCGCTACTGGACGGTGAACAGCTGGGACCGTACGCAGATTCCAAAGCCCTTTGCGACCGTGGCGATTGCGATGGGCGAGCCGTTCACCGTGCCGGAAAATGCGGACGACGCGGCCATTGAAGCTGCGCGCCAGGCGCTCGAGCAACAGCTCGTCCGGCTCGAAGCCCGCGCGCGAGAGATGTTCGGCAACGATCGCGAAAAGCACCGATAGCTTACGCGTTTGCCGTGTGAGCGACGATTTCGTCACCCGATGAACACCCGCGACATCATTCGTCGCCGCGCCGGTGTCACGGTACGACGGTTGCTGCTGCCGTCGGCGTGTCGCCACGTCCGAACCGCGCGCTTCGCCTGTTTCTTGTCGCCTGCCTGATTCTCGCGGCGTCGACGGCCGCACGGGGCCAGTCCACATCACGGCAGCTGGGCGAGACCGGATGGCGGGCGGTTCAAGCCGGCGACGGGGACAGAGCCGCCGACGCGTTCCGGCAGGCCTTGGCACTGCAGCCGCGCGATCCGGTGCTCCAGTTCGGCGCGGGAGTCGCGGCGCACCTGCAGGGGCGCGAGCACGACGCGATCGTGATGCTGCAGAAGGCCGTGCAGGGCGAGCCGCGGCTCACCCAGGCCGCGGCGTTGCTTGGCGAGATCGCGTATCACGAGGGTGATCTCGATCTCGCGATCAAAGCCTACGAGCAGGCGATCGAACATGCGCCGGGCGAACTGGCAATGCGCCAGCGGCTCGAAGCGTGGCGGAGCGAATCGTCGACACATTCGGCCTACCAGGCGCTGAAGGACGACCGCTTCGCCATCATGTTCGACGGGCCGGTCCAGGAGAAGCTGGCAGCCAGGGCCACCAGCGTGCTCGGCTCGGCGTTCTGGCGAATTGGCAAGACGCTGGGCGCGTATCCGTCCGCGCCGATTACCGTCATCCTGTACTCGGAGCGTCAGTTTCGAGATATTACGGGCGCTCCGGAATGGGCGGGCGGCGGCTTCGACGGTCAGATTCGCATGCCGGTCCGCGGCGCGTCCCAGAATCTGTCGGAGTTCGACCGCGTGCTGACGCACGAGCTCACCCATGCGATGTTGAAAAGCGTCGCGCCTCGAAATCTTCCGGCGTGGCTGAACGAAGGGCTCGCGATGCATTTCGAGGGCCGCGATGCGGCGAAGTCCGAGCGCAATCTTGCCGCCGCTCGTGTGTTCGTCCCGCTCGCCGCGCTCCAGACCAGTTTTGGGAGACTGAATGCGGTGCAGGCCACGGTCGCCTACGAGGAAAGCGCATTTGCGGCGCGGGCACTGCTCGACCGGATCGGTCCTTCAGGGCTGGCGATGCTCATGCAGGACCTCGATACCGGTCAGCCGTTGACCGACGCAATCGGCCGGTTCGGATTTACGCTCGCCGATTTCGAGGGAAAGCTCGCACGCCGTGTCGGCGTGACGCTGCCGGCAGCGGCAACCAGGCCGTAGCCTGATCAGAAGCCCGCAGCACGTCAACATACCGCCGTACCGGTGGATCGCCGATCGAGGTCCTGGCGCGCGCCTCTCGCTGGCGTCTGTCACCGAGGATCAAGTTACTGGTGTGCTCGCCCGAGGGCCTGATCGTGAACAAGCTCGTGGCCGGCCGCCCCAGAGACCTGCTCGACGTCGAAGGCATCGTCCGACTGCGATGGCGGGATCTTGATCTGAGGCGGATTCGGTCGTACAGGCGTCAGTTCGCCGAGCGGCTCGAGGCGCCGCACCTGCTCCAGCCTTTCGAGGATGCCCTTCGCAACGCCCGACGCGCCTCTGCCCGTTGAAGCTCGACCATCGTCGCGCCGACATATCGGCCGCAGCTTCCATTGACGCTCGACTTCCTCCCGCGCGGCAGGAGTTGAGGGCGAAGGGCCCGCGGATCAATTGTGCGGCTCCCTTGTTGTACGCTAAGCCGAATCTGAAATTGGAACTCTGAACTGCTCTGAACTCTGAAATGTCTCTGATTCTGATCCACTCCATCCGATTCGCCGAGCACCAGACGCCGCCCGGCCACCCCGAACGCTCCGAGCGGGCGGAGGTCATGGATGTGATTGCGGATCGGTGGCGCGCGCGGCACGTCGAAATCGTGTCGCCGCCGGCGGCGACGCGCGAACAGCTTGCGCGCGTCCACGACGGCGACTATCTTCGCCGCATTTCGGAAACCAACGGCCGCGCGACGCAGCTCGATCCCGACACGTTCACGTCGCCCGACTCGTACGAAATCGCGCTGCTCGCTGCGGGCGCGACCGTAGATGCGGTGGAGCGCGTCATGGGCGGGTCGCACGCCGCGGCCGTCGCGCTCGTGCGGCCGCCTGGGCACCACGCCGAGCGCGACAAGGCGATGGGCTTCTGCCTGTACAACAACGTGGCGATCGGAGCGGCGCACGCCCGCGCGAGCGGCGCCACCAGGGTCGCGATCGTCGATTACGACGTGCACCACGGGAACGGCACGCAGCACATCTTCGAGGCGGATCCGCATGTGCTGTACATCTCGACGCACCAGTACCCGTATTACCCGGGGACGGGGGCGGCGAAGGAAGTCGGCCGCGGTCCGGGAGCGGGTTTCACGGTGAATATTCCGCTCGAGGCCGGCACCGTCGACGAGGACTATCACATCGTGTTCGATCAGATAGTCGTGCCCGTCCTGCGGCAGTTCGAGCCCGATCTCGTGATGATCTCGGCCGGCTTCGATGCCCATGAGCGCGATCCGCTCGGCGGCATGCGGCTGACGACGGAGGCGTTCGCGGCGATGACGGCGGCAGTGCGAGGCGTCGCGGAGGAGTGCTGCCGCGGACGCATCGTTGCGGTCACCGAAGGGGGCTACGATCTGCAGGCCTTCGCCGCATCGCTCGACGCGGCGATCGACACGCTCCACTCCGCCCCGGCCGATCCGCGGTGGCCGGCGGCGGGTATCGCGTCCAACCGCGGACGCGACACCGTCGCCGTATGCCGTCAGGCGCTCGCGGCGTTCTGGCAGATCAAATCGGACGCGCCCTGATCGGCGTGAGCCGCATCTCCGGCCGGAGGAACGACGTCACTTCGCCAGCGGATCGGGACGCAGCTGAAACCTCGTCACTTTACTGGTCGTCCCCTTGCCGGTTTCCATGTGGAACGGCGCGCGGGTGCTGACAGTCGACCAGAGACCACGCCCCTTCCAGCCGGCGTTGGGATCGTCGATGCGCCCATCCAGCCACTTCGTGTAATACCCCAGCGGATACGGCACGCGAAGCACAACCCACTTGCCGTCCTTCAGCACGAGAAGACCTTCGGACGCGTTGCCGGTATCGATGGGGATATTCCTGCCAAGACCAAGCGTGTCGAACTGATCGACCCACGTGTAGTAGCTGGCCTCGGCGCTGCCCGATTCCTTGACGCCCTGAAGTTGCGGCAACGGCTCCGGATAGAGCGTCCAGCCCTCGGGGCAGTGCTGGCCCGTAGCTTTCGGTCCGTTGAGCGGCCCCTTGCATTTGCGGCGATCGAAACTCGCCATGTGTCCGCTCGCGAGCGCCGCCCACGCCACGCCATTCCTGTCGATGTCCATGCCGCGCGGCGAGAATCCTCGCAGCGACGGGTTCTCGCTCTCGAACGGCGGCTCGTAGACCTCCGCGAGCGCCGTCTCCGGCGGACTCGAGCCGGGGTTCAACCGCACGACCGCTCCAGGAAAGCCGAGCACGGAACCCCAGATGGAACCATCGGGCGCGGGCGCGACCGAGTAGAAACCGCCGCCGAAGCGTTTGTCTTTCGTGGGATCGATCGGCTGGTTCGGCTCGACGTACGCGTCGCGTCGGCCGTTGCCGTTCGTGTCCATGACGAGGGTCGTCCAGCCCTGCGACTTCACCTCGTCGTGCGTCTCGTCGAACATCTTCGTGTTCAACCAACCGACGACCGAGCCGCCGCCGCTCGTCCAGAGTGTGCGGTTCGCGTCTTCCGCGAACATCAGGTGGTGCGTGGCGAAGCAGGTGCTGATGTGGGTCAGCTGTTTGGTCGCCGGGTCGTAGACAGCCAGGTGCCGGCCGGCATTGGCAATCGGAAACAGCTTCGCCGATGGATGACTCGATCCTTCCCTGCAGAAATCCGGGTTCGCTGGCGGCCGAACCGCCGACGTGATCCAGACGCGGCCCTTCTCGTCGAACATCGGATTGTGGACGTTGTTCTTGCTCGTCCAGAGCACGTCGGTGCCCCAATACGGCGACGGCTGCGGCATCTGTGCGGTCGATGCCGGCTGCGTGTTCGGGTCGCGGACCGTCAACTTCACCTGACTGATCGCGTGATGCACCGGATCGAGCACTGGAAGATAGTCGGCGCTCAACTCGAGTGACCCGTACAACAGGCCGTTCGCGTTCACCGTCGGGTTGCGCCGATCGGTCGACACTTCGTCGTGGAGGTACGCCTTGGGGTCCGCCCAATCCCATTCGGTGATGACGACGTTGCGCTCGACGCCCTGCGGCCGCGGGGGAGCGGGCGGCACTTCGCCGGCGGCAATACGGTCCGTCCAGTCCGCGAACATCGCGACCACCCGCCGCCGGCCGAACTGGTTGAGGCCGCCGCTCATCTGAGCGCCGGCCTGTCCCGCCTGCACGCGGTGCTCCCAGGCAGCGGCCGCCGACGGGAAGGTGCCCCACGCCTTCGGCACTTCACGAGTCGCCTTGTTGCCCAGTTGATGGCACGCGGTGCAGCCGCCGGACTTGAGGCTTCTGATCCACTCGGCCTGGGTCTTGATGTTCGGCGAGATCCCGTTGCCGGAGTCCCCCGTGCCGGGGAAGTCGCTCTTCTCCGGCACCTGAATGAGCGAGAGCCAGTAACCGGCGGGATAGTAGTCGGCGGCGGCGCGCGCACTGGGCGCGACGACCGCTATGAGATTGAGGATCTTTCCGGGCGCCGCCTGCACTTTTGGCGAGTCCACCAGCCCATAGCCGCGCACCCAGACGGTGTAGGTCGCCTTCGGCAGATCCGGCAGGACGTACCGTCCGTTGTCGTCGGTGACGACGATTCTCGCGAACTTCGTCGGGAGATCGGTGGTTTCCGCGATGACCCAGACGCCCGCTTCGGGGCCGCGCGGACCTCTCACGACGCCGCCGATGTCGTCGGCGTCGATGCGGACCGGTTCCGCGCCCTGCGGCGCGGTACGGGTTCCGGCGACCGTTCCTGGCCGCACGATGAAGGCGGTGAAGACGACGAAGGCCATGGCTACCGCGCCGATGTGAATCGTTCGTGTCGCGCTCATGCTTCGGCTCCTCTCGACGCGTATTGTATAGTCGATAGACGCTCACATGACCGAGTACAAGCCGCAGCACCTCGACAAGAAATGGCAGGCGCATTGGGCCGCCTCGAAGGCGTTCGAGGTCGACGTCGATCCGTCGCGGACGAAGTTCTATTGCCTGGAAATGTTCGCGTATCCGTCCGGCCACGCGCACGTGGGACACGTCCGCAACTACATCATCGGCGACGTCATGGCGCGCACCAAGCGGATGCGCGGCTACAACGTGCTGCACCCATTTGGCTGGGATGCGTTCGGCCTGCCGGCGGAAAACGCCGCCATCAAGAGCGGCACGCACCCGGAGACCTCGACGCTCGCCAACATCGGCCACATGAAAGGGCAGCTGCAGCGGCTCGGGATCAGCTACGCCTGGCAGCGCGAGATCGCGACCTGTCTGCCCGACTACTACAAGTTCAACCAGTGGATCTTCCTGAAGATGTTCGAGCGCGGGCTCGCGTACCGCAAGCGCTCGACCGTCAACTGGTGTCCAAGCTGCAATACGGTCCTCGCCAACGAACAGGTGATCGACGGCACGTGCTGGCGCTGCGGATCAGTGGTGGTCCACCGGGACCTCGAGCAGTGGTTCTTTCGCATCACGCAATATGCCGACGAGTTGCTGAGCGGCCTCGACACGCTCACAGCCTGGCCCGAGAAGGTCGTCGTGATGCAGCGCAACTGGATTGGGCGGTCGGAAGGCGCCCGAATCACGTTTCCCGTCGCGGGAGCGGATGCGGCGATCGAGATCTTCACGACACGCATCGACACCATCTACGGGGCGACGTTCGTGCTCCTGGCGCCGGAGCACGGGATGGTCGACCGGTTCGCCAACGAAAGTTCCGATCCGACCTCGTTTCGCGCACGGGTTGCCGCGTTTCGCGCGCTCGATCGGGAGGCACGGCGTACAGGAGCCGTCGAGAAGGAGGGATTCGACACCGGACGCACGGCGATCAACCCGTTCACACGGGCAGAGGTGCCCATCTGGATTGCGAACTTCGTGCTGGCCGAATATGGGACCGGCGCGATCATGGCGGTGCCGGCGCACGATCAGCGCGACTTCGAATTCGCGCGCAAATACAACCTCCCCATCCGCATCGTCGTTCGATCCGGCGAGACGCCTGCATCGGTCGTAGAGCTGATCGATGCGACGACGAATTACGGGCGGCTGGTCGATTCGGCAGAGTATTCCGGCCAGGAAGCACCCGCGGTGATGACCCGGATGACTCGTGACGCGGAAGCGCGCGGTATCGGCACTGGGGAGGTGCAGTTCCGGCTGAAGGATTGGGGCATCTCGCGCCAACGGTACTGGGGCACGCCGATCCCGGTGGTCCACTGCGAGACGGACGGAGTAGTCGCCGTCCCGTACGACGATCTGCCCGTCGAGTTGCCGAAGATTGCGACGTTCACCGGCCGCGGCGACTCACCGCTCGCACAGGTGCCCGAGTGGGTGAACGTGACGTGCCCGAAGTGTGGTGGTCCCGCGAGGCGGGAAACCGACACGATGGACACCTTCGTCGATTCCTCGTGGTATTTCCTGCGCTTCTGCGATCCGAAGAATGCCGGGCTGCCGTTCGATCCGGCGCAGGCGGCGTACTGGATGCCCGTCGATTTCTATAGCGGCGGCGTCGAGCACGCGATCCTGCATCTGCTGTACTCGCGCTTCTTCACCCGCATCCTGCGCGATGTCGGCCTGATCACCTTCGCCGAGCCGTTCACGCGCCTGCTCACACAGGGCATGGTGTTGAAGAACGGCGCCGTGATGTCGAAGTCCAAGGGCAACGTCGTCGATCCCGATGACATGCTGTCGAAATACGGCGCCGATGCGCTGCGCCTGTACGTGATGTTCGTCGCGCCGCCGGAGAAGGAGATTGAGTGGAACGACGCGGGGCTCGAGGGGAGCTTCCGGTTTCTGGTCCGCGTCTGGCGCCTCGTCGATCACTGGGCGGAAACCATCGGCGGCGAAGGCATGCCCGCGTGCGGCGAGGATTGCACCGGCGCCGAGCGCGCGCTGCGCCGGAAGACGCACGACACGATTCGGCGCGTCACCAGCGACATCGAGGAGCGGATGCACCTCAATACGGCGGTGTCGTCCCTCATGGAGCTCGTCAACGAGCTGTACGCCTTCAGCGAAGCGACCGCACACGGCGCGCCGAGCCGCGGCGAGCCGCCGGTCGGCCGGATCGAGCGGGCCCAGACGCTGGCTGTGCTGCGCGAGGCGGTCGACGCGCTGGTGATCATGATCTCGCCGTTTGCGCCGCACACGGCCGAGGAGCTCTGGCAGATGCTGGGACACGCCGACGGCCTGTCCACGGTCGCGTGGCCGTCGTTCGATCCCGCGGTCGCAAAGGCGGACGAAGTGGTGGTGCCCGTGCAGATCAACGGCAAGGTCCGGTCGCGGATGACGGCGCCGGCGGATGCCTCCGAGGATCAGCTCCGCGAGCTGGCGCTCGCCGATCCCACGGTGCGGGCGCATATCGCCGGCAAGGCCATCCGCAAGGTCGTGGTGGCGAAGGGGCCGCTGGTCAGCGTGGTGGTGTCGTAGACGCCACGTCTAACCACGAAGGACACCAAGGGCACGAAGGTTCAGTCTCTGAGCGAACAGGACAAGAAGGACACACCTGATGGTTCGGCATCGCGTACGAAGAGGATTGCTCCTTTGTGTCCTTAGTGTCCTTTGTGGTGGCTTGAATGCCAGCTGCGGCTACGCCCTCGCGGGTCGCGGCTCGTTCCTGCCCTCTTATATCCGCACGATCGGCATTCCGACGTTTGCGAACCGTACGACGGTTTTCAACCTCGAGACACTGCTCACGCAGAAGGTCCGTGCGGAATTCATCGGACGCGGGAAGTTCCAGATTCTGCCCGAGAACACCGGCGACGCCGTGTTGACCGGAGAGGTGACGGCGGTCACGATTACACCCGCGAGCTTTACCGCCGCCCAGCTCGCGTCGCGGTACGCGATCTCGATGGTCGCGCGAATCGAGCTGCGCGACATCCGCGAGAACAAAGTGCTGTGGGAAAACCCGAGCGTCGTCTTTCGACAGGAATACGAAGCGACGAGCGGTACCAGCGCGGTCGATCCGGCCGCTTTCTTCCAGCAGGACCTCAACGCGCTCGATCGCATGAGCGCCGAATTCGCCAGGACGATCGTGAGCGCGATTCTGGAGGCCTTCTAAATTGCGGACTGCGGATGACGGAATGCGGATTCAGCCCGCGATCCGCGATCCGCGATCCGCGATCCGCAGTCCGCAATCCGCAATCCGCAATCCGCGATGCCGATCCTGACCCCCGCAGCGGTTCGCAAGATGATCGCCGCCGGCACGGTCGATCCGATCTACCTGCTCCAGGGCGAGGACGACATCGAGAAGGCGGCGCTCGCCGCCGATTTCGCCGACCTCGTCGACGAGGGGTTGCGCGCGTTCAACGAGGATCGCTTCCACGCGGGCGATTTCACCACGGGCGAGAAGCTCGCCGACGGCGTCGGAGCGCTCATCGCGGCGGTGCGCACGCTGCCGATGATGGCACCGCGCCGCGTCGTTACGGTGCTGCACGCGGAGAATCTCTTCATCCCGAAACGGGAAAGCGAGGCGGCGGCGCGCGCGCTCGACCAGATCGAGGCGCTCCTGAAACAACCGGAGACGCAGACCACGCTGGTGTTCGTGGCAGCCTCGATCGACAAGCGCAGCCGCATCTACAAACTGCTGCAGAAGCACGCGACCATCGTCGAGTGCGGCGCGATTGAAGATGTCGCCGACGCGGAACGATGGGTCAGGACGCGCGCCGCGGCTGCCGCGGCCGAGATCGAGCCCGCCGCCGCCCGCATGATCGCGGAGCGCGCCGGGCCCGACGTGAAGCGGCTGCGCGCCGACGTGGACAGGCTCCTGCTTTACGCGCTCGGCCAGAAGCGGATCACGGTCGACGATGTGCGCGCGGTCGTGGGGCCGGCGGCGCTCCAGGACGACTGGGCGATGACCAACGCGATCGAAGCGGGGCAGGCCGGTGACGCGCTCCGGCAGCTCGCGCTGATGCTGGACGCGGGCGCGGCGCCCGAGAAGATTCTCGGACAGCTCGGATGGGTGGTTCGGGCGAAGTTCCCGGGCATCGCGCCGGGCGACCTGCGCACCGCCGTGGACGCTCTCTTCCGCACGGACCTGGATCTCAAGCGGTCGGCCGGCGACGCGCGCATGCTGCTCGAGCGTCTCGTCGTCGAATTGTGTGCGGGGAACCGATCGCGCGCCGCTGGCGCGCGGCGATGGTAGCAGCCGGGCCGGCGCTCGAAAAGGGATACGGCCCCTTTTCGTCCCGCGTCAGCCCCGAGCGGCGAGTCGGGTCGACAGCCGCGACTTGTAGCGGCCGGCCGCGTTTCTGTGGATGATGCCTTTGCTCGCCATCCGGTCGATGAGCGAGATGGTCTGCTTGAGCGCGGCTTTCGCAGCGGCCAGATCGTTGCCGTCGATGGCAACGCGAATACTCTTCAGCGCTCCTCGCAGGTGCGATCGGAACTGGCGATTGTGCTCGCGGTTCTTTAGACTCTGTCGATGCGCCTTCAGCGCGGATGCGTGCGTAGCCACGTAATCAGTAACCTCCGGAACTCCACATCTTAACAGCCTATGGCGATGTCTGTCGAGCATCTCGGCCGCTCTTATGGGACCTTCATGGCCGTGGACGACCTCTCGTTCGAGGTGGCCTCGGGTGAAATCGTCGGCCTCATCGGCCCCAACGGCGCCGGCAAGACGACCACGCTGCGATCGCTGGCGGGCATTCTCAGTCCGACCGCCGGCCGTCTGAGCATCGACGGCCACGACATCGTGGCGGATCCGCTCGAAGCGAAGCGGCGTCTGGCCTTCATGCCCGACGAACCGCATCTGTTCGAGTACCTCACGGTCGAGGAACATCTCCGGCTCGTGGCACGGCTGTACAACGTCGGAGATTTCGAGGGTCGTGCGCGGCCGCTGATTCAGGAGCTGGAACTGACCGGCAAGGAGAAGTCGCTGCCGGGCGAGTTGTCACGCGGCATGCGGCAGAAGGTCATGATTGCGTGCGGCCTCGTCCGGAACGCGACGACGCTGCTGTTCGACGAGCCGCTGACCGGGCTCGATCCAATCGGTATCCGGCGGATGCGGAACACCATCGCCGCGCGCGCGCGCGACGGCGCGGCGATCCTGCTCTCCTCGCATCTCCTGCACCTGGTTGAGGAAGTCTGCTCGCGCGTCATCATCATGGATCACGGAAAAAAAGTGGCCGACGGCACGTTCGAGGAGCTGGCGTCGCGCGCGGATCTCGCGACGGCCGGTTCGAGCCTGGAACAAATCTTTCTGCGCGTCACGGGCCACGATCGGCACGTCGAGCAGAGCTGACATGATCGCCGCCAGCCTGTTCATCATCGTCTCCAGCGCGCGAAATCGCCTGCGCGTGCGGCTGCGGCGGCTTCGCGAGCCACGGTATCTGCTGGGCGCCATCGTGGGCATCGCCTATTTCTATTTCAGCTTCTTCGCGCGCGCGCGGAGATCAGGCGCGAGCGCCGCTCGACGATCGGCCCGCGGCGCCGGTGGCATGCCGCCGCAACTGGCGGCGCTCGTCGCGGCCGGCCCCGCCTTTGCCGGCCTTGGGCTGCTCGCGGCAACCGCGCTGAGTTGGATCCTTCCGGTTGAGAGCGGCCTGCTCGAGTTTTCGGATGCCGAGGTGCAGTTCCTGTTTACCGCGCCGGTGTCGCGCCGCCAACTCCTGATTCACCGCATGCTGCGGTCGCAGCTCGGCCTGCTCTTCGCGGCGATCGTCTTCGGCATCGCGACGCCATCGGTGGGCGGCTTCACGCGGCTGCGCCTGTCGATTGCGATGTGGGTCCTGCTCGTGACCGGCAAGATCTATCAGGCCGGTATCACGCTGGCGCGGACGCGCCTGGGATCGCGGAGCGCGCACGCCCGGCGCATCGCGTGGACGCCGATCGTGGTGCTGACCGCCGCGGTCGCTGTCGTGACGATAGCCGTGGTCCGCGCGTTCGCGGCACATCCCCCGGTGCGCGTCGTCGATGCGCTGCTCCTCATCGGCCAGGTTCCGGCGCACGGCGCGGCCCACGTGGTGCTGTGGCCGTTCATGGTCCTGGCCCGGCCGATTTTTGCCGCGTGGCCGCAGCCGTATCTGTCCGCGCTTGCCTGGGCGGCGCTGGTGCTCGTGCTCACCGTCGCGTGGGTGTTGAAAAGCGACCAGGCATTCCTGGAGGCCACGGCAGCCGGAGCCGAACGGCGCGAGCATGCTCCAGCCGCGCGACAAGTGAGTTATCGCGTGCGCTCGGGAGGCTGGACGCTGGCGACGACCGGCCGGGCGGAAGCGGCGTTCGCCTGGAAAGCCGCGATGCAGACCACGCGAATGGTCGATAAGCGGAGCCTCGCCCGCCTGGCAGCAATCCTCGTGTCGTTGTCGGTGATCGCGATGTCGATGGGGCGCGCGAATGGCCTCGCGGCCACGCTGGGCATCTTCGCGTCGATAGGCACGGCCTTCGCCATCCTGCTCGCGCCGCAGGCGGTGCGCATGGACATGCGCCAGGATTTGCGCCACCTCGAGGTGCTCAAGACGTGGCCGGTGCCCCCGGCGGCTGTCGTGCGGGGCGAGATCATCTGGCCGGGCGCGCTCATCACGGTGTGCGCCTGGCTGTTCCTCGCCATTGCCCTATTGATGTCCGCGACGGCGTTCCCGACGTTCGCTTCGGCATTCCGGGTGTCGGTCGGCATGTCGATCGCGATCCTGACGCCCGCGCTCGTGTTCGCACAGCTCACGATTCACAACGGCGTCGCGTTGCTGTTTCCGGCATGGGTGCCGCTGGGAGGTCAGCGCCCGCGAGGCCTCGATGCGATGGGTCAGCGCATGATCATGCTTGCCGGCACGATGCTGCTGCTGATTGTGATGCTGCTTCCGGGCGCGATCGCGGGCGGCATCGTGTGGTTCGCGTTCACGCGATTCATTGGCGCGTCGGCGCTGGTGCCCGGCGCAGTCGTGTGCGCGGGAATCGTGGCGGTTGAGGTGCTGCTGGCGACCGAAGCGCTTGGCCCAGCCTACGAGCGGATCGACCTCATGGCGGTGGAACGGGCCGAGTAGTCATTGGTCGACGAACGACCAATGACAAACGACTAACGACCGATGACCTGGAAGGTGCCGCTCGAAGGTCTCTTGTCCGTGTAACGCACGATCTCGCGACCGTCGACCGTTTCGGTGACCTTGTAGATCCGGCTGTCGCGGACGGCGATAGGGCGCCCCGCCATCTGGTTGACCTGCTCGACGTAGTTCCGCGTCTCGCGGTAGGGCGGCACGCTCTGGCCGTGTTTGTCGACGGCGGTGGGCCCCGCGTTAAACGCAGCCAGCGCGAGGGTCTCGTCGTTCTGGTAGCGATCAAGCAACTCGCGGAGATAGGCGACGCCCCCGCGCACGTTTTCGGCGGGGTTGAACGCATTGGCCACGTGGTACTGCCGAGCCGTCGCGGGCATCAGCTGCATCAGACCCATCGCGCCCTTTGGAGAGCGCGCCAGCGGGTTGAACGCGGATTCCACTTGCATCACGGCGCGCACGAGATCGGGGCGGACGCTCTGCAGGCGCGCCTGTTCGTCGATCAGATCGTCGAACTGCCGGCTTCGTGACGCGGCGGCGGGTCGTGTGGCCCGGACCGCCTGCGTTTTCGGCACCGCATAGGAGCGGACCTGCGTGCCGCCCGCCTGCCGGTCCGACAAGACGAGATGACCGTTCGCGTCGCGCCAGGCATAGATTTGCGCGCTCGCGGGCGCGGCAGAGCCGAGCAGAACGCCCAGAAGACAGGCGTACGGCATCGCCGGGGCGGCAGCTGCGGCGACTCGGTCCAGTATCTCGCGCAAGGTCAACAGTTTACACCTCGTCCGTTTCCGGAGACAACTGTATGGGTTTATCGGCCGATCGGGGAGGAAACTACAGCGGCAAGGTAGGGCCGGACGGGCAGGAGGGTCGGGGACCTCGGTCCCTCCCAGGGACCTCCGTCCCCGGTCCCAGGGACCCCCGTCCCCGATCCAGGGACCTCCGTCCCCGGTCCCAGGGACCTCCGTCCCGGGTCGCGAGTCACCGACGGGCCGTTTCGGACCCTAACCGAGCAGCTTCGCGATCGCCTTCTCGCTGGCGGTCAGCATCTCGTCGATCTTCTCTGGCAGTTTCCCGCCCGCTTCCGCGAAATCCGGGCGGCCACCGCCACCGCCGCCGACGATGGGCGCGATTTCCTTGACGATCTGGCCGGCCTTCACGCGGCCGACGAGGTCGGGCGTCACCGCGACGACGATCTGCACTTTGCCGTCGCTCGCCGACGCGAGCACCACCACACCGCTTTTGATCTTCGCTTTCAATGAATCCGCGAGGCCGCGCAGCGCGTCTTTGTCGAGGTCGGCGACCTTGCAGCGCGCCAGCTTCACGCCGTTGACCTCGACGATGTCATCCTCGTCAGCGCTCGCGCCGCCACCCATTGCCAGCTTCGTCTTGAGCAGCGTCACATCGCGACCCAGCCGCTTGTTGTCGGTTAGCAGCTTTTCGATCGCGTCGACCGCTTGATCCGCCGGCGCGTGCAGCGCGTCGAGAATCGACGACACCGTCGCGCGCTGCCGCTGCGCCCAGGCCACCGCCCCGGCGCCAGTGAGCGCTTCGATTCGCCGAACACCCGCTGCGATGCCACTCTCGCCGACCACGATGAAGAAGCCGATGTCGCCGGTGGCGCTGACGTGCGTGCCGCCGCACAGCTCCATGCTGAACCCGGGTACGCTCACGACACGAACGCGGTCGCCGTACTTCTCGCCGAACAGCGCCATCGCGCCGGCCGAAATCGCGTCCTCGGTCGACCGCACGTCGGTCGTGACCGGCGTGTTGCGGACGATCTGTTGGTTGACGATCCGCTCGATGCGATCGATCTCTTCGCGCGACACCGGCTGAAAATGCACAAAATCGAAGCGGAGCCGGTCGGGCGCCACCAGCGATCCCGCCTGTTTGACGTGCGGGCCGAGGACGGTGCGCAGCGCCGCGTGCAGCAGATGCGTCGCCGTGTGGTTCCTCCGCGTCGAGTCCCTAACGTCCGCGTCGACCTCGGCGGTGACGATGTCGCGCACGTGAAAGGCGCCGGACGCAACCCGCACGCGATGCGCTCTCGGCAATCCGGCGCGAAGACGAACCAGGCCTTCGACAACTGCGGACGCCCCAGTTGCTTCGTTGACGATGCGACCGGAGTCGGACACCTGACCGCCGGCTTCGAGATAGAAGGGTGTCTTTGCCAGCGCGACGTATCCTGTCTGCCCGGCCGCCAACTCGTGCACGGCGTGTCGTGAGTCGTCGAACAAGGCAACCACGGGAACACCTGGTACCCGGGTTGTCGTGTAGCCTTCGAACTGGTCGCCGGCGTTCTTCAGCGCGCCACCGTTGGCCGGCACGTCGAACTCCTCGGTTCTTCTGGCACCGCCAAAAGTGCTGCCGGCGCGGGCCTTGTGACGCTGGGCTTCCATGGCCACGTCGTAGCCCGCGCGATCGACGCACACATCCTGCGTCGCCGCCGTGTCCTCGATGAAGTCGTACGGCACCCCAAAGGTGTCGTAGAGACGGAAAGCCGCCTCGCCCGGAAGCAGCCGGTCGGGCGATTCGAGCGCCTTTGCAATCTCCGCCTCCAGGCGCGGCAGCCCTTCCGTGAGGACTGCCTCGAAGCGGTGTTCTTCGGCGAGAATTGTCTTCTCGATCATCTCGCGACTGCGGCGCACTTCCGGATACGCGTCGCCCATTTGACGATCGAGCACCGCGACGAGCCCGTGCATGAACGGTTCAGTGAAGCCGAGATGTTTGCCGTGCCGCATCGCGCGACGCATGATTTTGCGCAGCACATATCCCCGCCATTCGTTCGACGGGATGACGCCATCGGCGATGAGAAAAGTCGTGGCGCGCATGTGATCGGCGACGACGCGCATGGAAATATCGTGCGGGTCGGAGACGCTGCCGGTGTATTGCCGCCCGACCTGGGCGCCGACGTCCGAGAGCAGCGGCATGAAGACGTCCGTGTCGTAGTTCGAGTCCTTGCGCTGCAGCACGGCGGTCACCCGCTCGAGCCCCATTCCGGTATCGATCGACGGCGCGGGCAGCGGCGTCAACGTGGCGTCTGCGCTCCGCTCGAATTCCATGAAGACGTTGTTCCAGACTTCGATTTCCGGATCGGTGCCGGTGCCGCGCACGTAATAGATTTCCGAGCAGCGGCCGCACGGCCCCGTTTCACCCATCTGCCAGAAGTTGTCGTCCAGCCCGAGCTCGAGGATGCGATCGGGCGCGACGTACTTCCGCCAGATCTCGTACGCCTCGTCGTCTCTGGGTATGCCGGCCTCGCCCTTGAAGATCGAGACGACGAGTCTGTCCTTGGGCATCTTCCAGACGTCGGTGAGCACTTCCCACGCGAACGCGATCGCCTCCTTCTTGAAGTAGTCGCCGAAGGAGAAGTTGCCGAGCATCTCGAAGAACGTATGGTGGCGGAACGACGGGCCCACATTGTCGAGGTCGTTGTGTTTGCCGCTGACCCGCATGACCTTCTGTGAGGTGGTCGCGCGCGTGTAGTCGCGCTTCTCGCGGCCGAGAAACAGGTCCTTGAACTGGTTCATTCCGGCGTTGGTGAAGAGCAGCGTCGGATCGTCGCTCGGCACGAGCGAGGAGCTCTGGACAACGCGGTGGCCGTTCTTCTTGAAATACTCGAGAAAGGACGCGCGGATCTCGTTCGAGGTCATCGTTTCATTGTAGAACACCGGTCACGCTGACGCGCCCGTCGAACACCACGGTCACCGTTGTCGGATGGCCGTCGCCGAATGGATCCTTCGTTCGGCCGCCACCGCGAGTGCCGCCGCCGCGACAGCGCTCACGGATCGGGAAATCATGTGGGCAGGATCGACGCCGCAACCGGGACGGCGACGGGCAGGTGTACGCGGAACGTCGCGCCGCGTCCTTCACCGGCGCTTTCGGCGTGGATCGTACCGCCGTGCATGTCGACGAGATGCCGCACGATGGCGAGCCCGAGTCCGAGGCCACCGTACCGCCGCTTCGTGCCGCCGTGTTCCTGGCGGAAGCGCTCGAACACATGCGGCAGGAACTCGGGGGAGATGCCCGCCCCGTCGTCCGAGACCGTGATTTCGACCTCGCTGCCCGTGCGGGCGACGCGAAGCTGCACGTGTCCACCAGGTTGCGTGAACTTGATGGCATTCGAGATGAGATTCCACACGATCTGCTGGATGCGCTCGGGATCTCCCTGAATCGTGCCGGCGTCGGGATCGATCGCCGTCTCCAGCTGAATGTGCTTGGCCGCGGCCGACGGCCGAACGCTCTCGACGGCATGCTCGACGACCGCTGGCAGCTTGACCTCGCGCATTTCCAGATGCAGCTTCCCGCCCATGACGCGTGAGACGTCGAGCAGGTCGTCGATCAACCGCGTCTGCACGCGAACGTTGCGCTCGATCGTCTTCAGCGCCGCGGTGGTCTGCGCCTCGCCCATCGCGCCGGTGAGGAGCATGCGCGCCCAGCCGTGGATCGCGGTCAACGGCGTCCGCAGCTCGTGCGATACCGTCATCAGGAACTCGTCCTTCAGGTCGCTCGCCTCTTCCACGTCGCGCCGCGCGCGCTGCTCCTTGGACAGCGCGTCGGCGAGACGGTCGTTCATGTCCGCCAAGTGCTTCGCGTCGAGGTCCCGCGCACGTGTCAGCGCGTCTTCCGCGGCCGCTTTCGCATCCATCTGACGGAAGAGCACCGCCAGCGTCGCAGCCATCATCATCGTCAACGTGAGAAAGAACAGCGTCGACATGCCGATCTGGTGGCGGAAATCGTGGAGCACGTCGTTTCGATTGAGTGACACGGCCACGATCACGGGCGGCGTCGATGCGAGGTGAAACGCGTGCAGGAACACCGGTCCGCCTGGGGTAATCGCCGCCTCGAGGGTGCCGTACTCGCCGCTTCGCGTCGCGGCCTCGAGGATCGGATGGCCCGCCGCCGTTTCGCCGAGCGGATTCGTCTCAGACGGCTCGCGAAAGAGCACGATCCCGTCGGGATGAAAGACCCAGACGACGCCGCTCGGACCAACTTGCAGCGTCCGCAGGAAGTTTCGTGGACCTGCGGCCGTGAACGTTGCGGCGACGATGCCCTCGAACGTACCGTCCGCCCGCGTCAACCGTCGCCCGATCACAATCAAGCACTGTCCAGGGTAGACCACGCTGGGAAACGGCGTGTCGAGGACGAAATCATCCGTCGGCTGTGCGACGAGCCGCTGGAACACGTATCGATCGCGGCGCGACTGTCCGACGAAAGCCTGCAGGGTCGAGTGGCGAATCGTGCCGTTGGCATCGATCACCGACAGCGAACCGACGCCGGTCAGCCCCGCGCGGGCCGAGGCCAGAATCGGCGCCCACTCGGAGTCTGGCGCGTTTGGTCCACCCACTCGCCGGCTGTAGACCTCGAGCTGCCGCAGCGCCGCGTCGCCTGCGGCAAACGTCTGCCGGATGTACTCCGACAGGATGAAGGTGAGGTTGCGCGCTCGTGCGCCGGCGGCGTTCAACGTCTGCCCGCGCCACCAGACGAGGTCGATGACGCGCAGCGTCGTCACGGTCAACAGCGCGCCGATTGTGAGAGCAGCGATGACGGATTTGCGCACGTGTCTTCAGGCGGTGGCTTCAGTCGTGATACGAGAGCGGCCGCTCGCGCCGTACGTACCGTCCGCCGTCGGCGGGCTCGAAGACGTGACATGTCGTCATCTCGCCGCCATAGACGTGCAGCGTGATTGACGGTTCGTCGACGGCGTTGGCGAGAACGTGGTACTCGAACGGCGGAATCAGGCAGCCGGCCGAGCCGACCGACGCGTGCACGCAGCCTTTGGCCTCGAAGCGACAGGCATCGGCGGACTCTTCGACGAGATCGTACTGAGTCACGTCCATCCCGCCCTCGACGACGCCTTCGACGCACCAGATGCCGGCGTGATCGTGGAGCGGCGTACGTTGGCCGGGCCCCCACGTCATGACGACCGCCGTGTACCCGAGCGCATCGCTGCGGTGCAGGAGGCGCCGGGCATAGCCCTCCGCGCGGATGCGACGAAACCGCGCAGGCAGATCGACCGCGCGATCGCGAATCGCGTCTTCGAGCTCTCGCTTCACGCGGCGCGTGATTGCTTCGGGATCGCGCAAGCGCACGGCGGCGTCGATGCGCGCAATGAGGTGATTGAGACCGTCGATCATCACAATCAGTATATCGAACAGCGCCGTCTACGGTGCGCGGACGCGACCGCGGCGCGTCAGAAGATCGTGGCCTGAAAGTCCGCGAACGAGCGCTGGATACGATGCAGAAACGCCGTGTCGAAATCGACGCGCTGACCGAGATCGCGTATGAGATTTGCCACCGCGAATCCGCCGGCCTCGTCGAGCAGTCGACGGACTGCGAGGGCGCTCGTCGCATAGGCGACCTGCGCATCGCCGCCGGAGAGACGGCCGAAGCCCGATTGTAGCGTCCGCAGCGGCACGCGGGCCGACGCGTCGGCGACACGCTTTTCCGCCCAGTCGAGGTCGCCGGTTTCAAGCGCGGTCGCGAGCCCTTCGTTGAGCCAGGTGGGAACGCCGCGCGCGGCGAGCGTGCGGATGAGGGCGTGCGAGAACTCGTGCGACAGGACGCGATCCAGCTCCCGTGGATTGTCGAGGGCGCCACGCATCGGCACGCGAATCCTGCCGTCGTAGGCTGCCGCCGCCCAGGCCGGCGACCGCGTGATGTCGCGGAACTGCTCGCTGGTGTAGAGCACGACGGGGATCGGATTGCTGGGGAAGGTGCCCAGTAATTCCCCGATGCGCCAGTACGCACGGTCGAGGATCTCGATCGCTTCCGCGGCCAGCGTCGCTTCCGCCGGCCCCTCGAACGACACGGTGAAGTGCGATCCGATCGCCTGCTGCATGCGGTCGTGCAGCTCCAGCTCGCGCCGCCACCGGTCGAGCGTCGCTCGAGCGTCGCGATCGTCCGGCATATCGGTGACGACCGTTTCGTACGTGCGAATCGCGGCCGCGGAGTCGCCCAGGCGGTACTGAATCTGCCCGAGCAGCGCGCGTGCGGGACTCAACTTCGGATCGAGGACAAGCGCGCGTTCGAGCTCGTCTTTCGCGTCAGCGTCGCGCCGCTCGAGCGCTGCCGCCATGCCGGCCCCAAGGCGGAGGCGTGCATTCTTCGGGTCCGCCGCGATGGCCTCTCGAAACGCGCCGGCCGCCGCGTGCGCCTGGCCGCGGTTCAACGCGTCGAAGGCGGCGCGCTCGAGCAGGGCGACCCGCGGATCGATCTGCGCCAACACGGCGCCGTGCAGGAACGCGCCAATGCAGATTGCCGTCACCGCGGACGCCAGAAGGCGCGCGCCCGATCGCATGGCCGTCCATTTTAGCCCGTCGGACGCAGATCGCCGATGCTATCCTTGCGCGCAGCGCATCGATGTCCCTCCCCGCCGCATCCCCAATCGAACAAGGCGTGATCGACGTCTTGAAGAACGTCAGCCGCCGCCCCGTCGAACCGCACCTCGAGGACGATCTCGTGGCGCATCTTGGGTTCGACTCATTGCAAGTGCTCGAAGTCGTCGCGGAGCTCGAGGACCGGTTCGACATTTCAATTGCGATGGACGAGGTATCCGCCACGCGAACGGTTGCACAGATTGTCGCGCGCGTGACCACTCTGGTCGAGGCGCAGTCGCAGCGCTGATGCCGAGGGCGCGCACACTTGCGGCGGCGCTTGCCGACGCCGCTCACGGCGCCGCCGGTTACGTCTTCCTTTCCGGTACCTCTGGCAGCTCGGGGAGGGAGGTTCCGTACACGCGCGTGTACGCCGCGTCCTGCCGTGTCGGACGGGCGCTGCGTGAGGCGGGGTTGCGGCGCGGCGACCTGGTGGCGCTGATACTCGGCGACGCCGAAGCGTTCCTGACCACGCTGTTTGGCGCGTCGATGAGCGGCTTCGTCGCGGCGTCCATCTCTCCGCCGGCAAGCATCGGCGATCTGGAACACTATCTCGCCCTGACGGCGTTCGTCCTCCGCAGCGCCGGTGCTCGCGCCATCGTCACGACACATGCTCTCGTGCCGCGGCTCGAAGAGCTGCGCGCGGCTTCAGGAGGGACGGAGGTCCCTGGGAGGGACGGAGGTCTCTGGGAGGGACGGAGGTCTCTGGGAGGGACGGAGGTCCCCGGGAGGGACGGAGGTCTCTGGGAGGGACGGAGGTCCCTGGAAGGGACGGAGGTCCCCGGGAGGGACGGAGGTCCCTGGGAGGGACGGAGGTCCGTGGGAGGGACGGAGGTCGCTGGGAGGGACGGAGGTCCCTGGCAGGGACGGAGGTCGTGTCCTGAGTTGGAGCTCGTGCTGGCGTGGGAAGACCTCGATGCGCCGGACCACGCCATCGACGTACAACCCGCGCTCGACGACATTGCGTTCGTGCAGTTCACTTCCGGCTCGACCTCCTCGCCCAAGGGTGTGATGGTGACGCACCGGAGCCTGTCCTCCAACGTCGACGCCATCAACGGACCGTCCGGCATTGCCGCGTCCGCCACCGATGTGGCCGTCAGCTGGCTTCCGTTGCACCACGACATGGGTCTCGTGGGAATGGCGATCGCGCCCGTGTACGCGTCGCGGCCGGCCGTGCTGATGCCGCCCGAGATGTTCGTGAAACGCCCCGCCGAATGGCTGCGCGCGGTGTCGCGCCATCGCGGCACGGTCAGCTTCGCACCGAATTTCGCGTACGACCTGTGCGTGCGCCGCGTCAAGGATCGCGACCTGGAAGACCTGGACCTCTCGTGCTGGCGTGTGGCCGGATGTGGCGCCGAGCCGATTCATCCCCCGACGCTCGATGCCTTTGCCGCCAAGTTCTCGGCTGTCGGTTTTCGTGAGACCAGCTTTCTCCCGAGCTACGGTCTCGCCGAGCACGTGCTCGCGGCAACGTTCGCGCCGCGCGGCCGGACACCGCGAATCGAGCGCGTGTCTGCTGACGATTTGACCGCCCGCCACGTGGCCGTGTCGGCCTGCCGCGACGTCGACCGCGACAAAGGATCGGTCGCGCTCGTGAGCTGCGGGACGCCGCTGCCCGGTCATCGAGTCGAGATCCGCGCCGAGAACGGCGGTCCTGCGCCCGAACGCCACGTCGGTGAGATCGTGCTTGCCGGACCATCTGTGATGCGCGGCTATTACCGGGATGAAGCGCTCACGGCGGAGACCATCCGCGACGGCTGGCTGCACACGGGCGACCTCGGATACGTCTCTGACGGCGAACTCTTCGTGTGCGGCCGGGCGAAGGACGTCATCATTGCCAACGGCAGGAAGCACCACCCGCAGGACCTCGAATGGGCGGTCGACGATGTAGTCGGCGTGCGCCGCGGACGCGCGGTGGCGTTTGGTTCTTCAGCGCCCGGCCGCGCCGATTATGTGGTTGTCGTGGTCGAACCGAGTGGCACCGTTCCAGCCGACACGCTCGCAGGCGCGATTCGGGCGCGCATCAGCGCCGTATTCGGCTTGGCCGTCGACGAGGTCGTGCTCGTGCCGAGCGGCGCGGTCGCGCGCACGACGAGCGGCAAGGTCCAACGCGCGGAGACACGGCGTCGATACGAGCGCGGCGAGCTTGCGTAATCCCGACCCCTTTTACTACGGTCTGCCGCGCCGGGTGACCTTATAGACCCGACGGATAGGTTTCCGCCGGCTCCCCGGTCTCCCATCCGACGCTGCGTTCGAGCGGCTCGAGCGCTGTCGTTTCGTCGACGTGCAGGACGAAGTCGAACTGGTCCGGGAGGCGGGCGGAAAAGTAATGGCTCGCCCGCTCCGTGCGTGGGACGTAGATGACTCCAATCGCGCGTTCGAGCCGTGGGGTCGTCAACCCGGACGACAGCTGCAGATCGTCCCGGAGCGGCAGCAGCATGCGAGGGACGCCCGTCTCGTGAAACAGCCTTTCATAGCTGGCACCGAGCGAGGGCCTGACGGTCTTTCGTTCGGCGGGCTGATCCCAGTTCGATGCCGCCGTCACCGTGCCCGTGTGCGTCGTCTGTCCGATCAGGACGGCGTCGGCGCCGAAGCGCTGCCGCACGAGCTGACCGACGTTCAGCTCACCTCGTTGGCCCATTTCGGTCGCACGCGCGTCGCCGAGGTGCGAATTGTGGGCCCAGACGACCACGCGTGACCCGGCGCCTGTGCGCGCAAGGAAGTTCACGATCTCTCCGAGCGTGTCTGTCATGTGCCGGTCGCGCAGATTCCACGACTCGTCACGACCGCGAAACATCGATCGGTAGTACTGCTCGGCGTTCTTGACGAGCCGCGCGTTCTGCTCCGCGTAGAAGAAGTCGTCGGCGGCCACGCGCCCGTCACGCGACGCGTACTCCGACCGCCGGCGCTGCATGTCGACGAGCTGGGCGATCACTTCGCGCTCGCAACCAGGCGTGAGGCCGTACGTCGTTGCATACCCGTAATGCTGCGGCTCCTCGCCGAATTGATCGAAGCACTCGTAGCGTGCGCGGGCGCGTTGGACCGCGTCGGGGTCAACTTTGGCGAGGTAGGCGAGGACGGCATCCATCGATGCCCGCAGGCTGTACAGATCGATCCCGTAGAAGCCGACGCGCCGCTCGGACGGCTGCGTCTCGTTGTGCGCGCGAAGCCACGACACGAAGTCGACGACGTCGGTGTTGCGCCACATCCAGGTGGGGAAGCGGCCGAAGTCGCCGAGGGCCTGCACGCTGTCGCGGTCGTCGGACGCCCCACGCACGTAGCGGTTTACGCGATAGGCGTCGGGCCAGTCCGCTTCGACGGCGACAGCGTTGAAGCCTTTTTCCGCGACGAGGCGTTCCGTGAGGTGCGCCCGTTCCTGGTAAAACTCGTGCGTGCCGTGTGAGGCTTCGCCGATCAGCACCAGGCGCGCGCCGCCGATCGCGTTGATCAGCGTGTCGTATTCGTTGCTGCGCCCCGACAAGTGGACCGCGTGCTCGCGCACAAGATCCGCGGCGGTCGATCCACGTGTCGTCCCCGCCGAACCGCGTGCACTGTTCGATTCGGCTACGGGTCCCGATCGGACAGGCGCGTCCGACCCTTCGGCATTCGAGGACCGTCTTAGCAGCTCGATGACTTCTTCATCCGATGTCTGATCGAATCGTGCGTACCACAGTCCCACCGCCTGAAACGGCTCGGGCGTCTCGACGCACACCACGTCGTCGGCGACCTGTTTGAGGCGGCGGCAGGTTTCGGCGGCGCCGACCGGCGCGGCGACAATCACCCGGGCGGGCTGATACTGCCGTACGGCGACGATGGCGGCTTCCATCGTTGCGCCCGTTGCGAGACCGTCGTCGACAAGAATGACGGTCCGGTCGCGCAGCGACGGGAGCTGACGATTGCCGCGGTACAACGCGTCACGACGCTCGAGCTCGAGCCGTTCCCGCACCGCAACGGCTTCGACGGCAGTTCGAGGAATCCCGAGCTGATCGATGATGTCTTCGCTGAGCACTCGAACGCCGCCGCTCGCGATTGCGCCCATCGCGAGCTCCGGATGACCGGGAACGCCGAGCTTGCGGACGAGGAAGACGTCGAGCGGCGCATCCAGCGCTCGAGCTACTTCGAACGCCACAGGTACTCCGCCACGGGGAAGTGCGAGCACAGCGACGTCGTGGCGATTCGCGTACGGCTTGAGGCGGGCCGCGAGTTGGCGTCCCGCGTCGGATCGATCGGCGAAACGCATATGAGGAGCCTTAGGGTCGGCGATCCGCCATGGCGACATTGCGAAGGCGGGGAAGCCGGCCGTCACACAGGCCGGTGCAACGCATGTGCCCAGCGTCTACAAGAGCTTCTCCATGATCAGCGTATCGACCCACTTGCCGTCGAGCTGTCCTTGTTCACGATAGATCCCCACCCGGGAGAACCCGGCACGTGAATACAGCGCGATTCCGGCCTGGTTGTAGGCGAGCGCGGACAGCACGAGTTTATGGTACCCAATCGTCCGCGCGAGGTCGATCAGCTGGTTGAGCAGTTGCCGGCCGACCCCTTTTCCGCGCCATCCACGCTCAACATACACGGAAAAGTCCGCTACCTGGTCATATGCGGGCCGTGGACTGAAGCGGTTGAGGCTAGCCCAGCCGACGACCGACCCGTCGACCGCGCCCACGATGACGGGGTGTCGCGGGCCTCGTTCGGCCAGCCATTCCCGTACGCTGACGGGTGTCCGCGTGTTGGTGTCGAGCGTTGCCACGCGGTCGGCGATGCCCTGGTTGTGAATCGTGCAGATCGCCTTCGAGTCCGCAGCTGTTGCGGGGCGGATCGTGACGGTCACCGGGCGAGTTTACACCTGCAGACGCGCGGCCTAGAATGCCTCTGCGCGTGGACTCCACGCGAGAAAGGACCAAGACCGTGACACCCTCGCGCATCACCGTTCTGATATTGCTGGCTGCGTTTGCCGTGGGCGTGAACGCCCAGACACCCGCCGTCGAACTCGGCACGATCAACTTTCCAACATCGGCGAAGCCCGCCGCGCAGGCGCCCTTCCTCACGGGGGTGAAGGCGCTCTACAACTTCGAGTTCGACATCGCCGCAGAAGCGTTCCAGCAGGCGCAAAAAGCCGATCCGGCCTTCGCACTCGCCTACTGGGGCGAAGCGATGAGCTACAACCATCCGCTGTGGGCGCAGCAGGATCTCGCCGCGGCGCGTCGGGTGTTGGAACGCCTGGCTCCAACGGCCGCGGCGCGCGCGGCGAAAGCGCCGGCCGGCAAGGAGCGCGACCTGATCGAGGCGGAAGACATTCTGTTCGGCGCGGGCGACAAACTCGCGCGCGACATCGCGTACTCCAAGGCGCTCGAGCGGATGCACGCCACCTATCCCGACGATGACGAGATCGCGTGCATGTACGCGCTGGCGCTGCTCGGCACGGGCCGCGCCGGAGAAAAGAACACGAGAACGTCGATGCAGGCGGCGGCGATTGCGCAAGGCATCTTCCAGCGCCACCCGCAGCATCCGGGATCGGCGCACTTCATCATCCACGCGTTCGACGATCCGGATCACGCCATTCTCGCGCTGCCGGCGGCGCGCGCGTACTCGAAGATTGCTCCAGCCGCCGCGCACGCCGTCCACATGCCGTCGCACATCTTCGTCCAGCTCGGTATGTGGGACGACGTCATCGCATCGAACGTCGTTGCGTACAAGGCGGCCGTCGATCTCGCCGAGAAGAAGAACCTGCCGCGCGGCCGCGAGGACTTCCACACGCTGTCGTGGCTGCAGTACGCGTATCTGCAGGAAGGCAAGTTCGACGACGCGCAGCGGTGTGTCGAGATGGCCAAAGCGGTCGCCGACAAGGACACGGCGCCGAACGTACGCGACGGCTATGCGTCGATGAAAGCGCGCCAGATCGTGGAGACGGACAAATTCGAGAAGCTGGCGCTGACCGCTGGGCCGGTCCGCGATGGCGGCGCGCCGAGCTACGACGGCAGCTCGGCGTACGTGTTCGCGGCTGGCGTGAGCGCCGCGAATCTGGACGATCTGGCGACGGCGAACGTGGCGCTCGAGAAGCTCACGGCCACACGGACGCAGGCCGAATCGGGGTCGAACGCGTATCGCGCGCGCCCGTTCGCCATCATGGAAAAAGAGCTGGCGGCCGTCATTGCATTCAAGCAGAAGGATATGGCCACGGCAGAGCGGCTGCTCAAGGAGGCCACTGCGATCGAATTGACGCTGGATCCTCCGTCAGGGCCCGCCGATCCGATCAAGCCATCCTTCGAGCTGTACGGCATGTTGCTGGTGAATCTGAACAGGCCGGCCGAAGCGGCGGCGCAGTTCCAGCAGGCGCTCACGCGTATGCCGAATCGTCGCGCGGCGCTGGAAGGCCTGAAGCGCGCGACCGCGAAGACCACCACGACCAGCGCGGGCCGGTAGATCGCTCGGGCGTAGGGGCCGACCCGTGTGTGGGCCCGGGGTGGACACGTGGGTGCCCTTGACGTTCACAGGAGAACCGCCGTGACCAAGACATCACGATTGACGATGGCGTTCGTGCTCGCAGGGGCGGCGGCGTTCGGCGCCTCGCTGCGCGCTCAGGAAACGCGGTCCGACACGCTGCTGACGACGGAACACTATCTCGACTGGGAGCGCGTCAACGATGCGCAGATCTCGCCGGACGGCTCCCGGATCGTCTATACCCGTCAACATGTGAACAAGCTCGAGGACAAGTGGGAGTCGGAGATCTGGATCCTCAACGCGGACGGCGCGCAGCACCGCTTCTTCGTCAAGGGTTCGGCCGCGCGGTGGTCGCCCGACGGCAAGCGCCTGATATATCTCGCCGAGGGGGAGCCGAAGGGGTCGCAGCTGTTCGTGCGCTGGGTCGATGCGGAAGGGCCGGCGACGCAAGTGACGCGCGTCACCGAAACGCCGCGCAACCCGCGGTGGTCGCCCGACGGCAGATCAATCGCGTTCTCGATGTTCGTCCCGAATCAGGAGAAGTGGACGATCAGCATGCCGAGCGAGCCGAAAGGCGCCAAATGGACGCCCGCGCCCCGCGTGGTCGGGATGCTGCACTATCGGCAGGATCAGGTCGGGTACCTGGAAGACGGGTTCACGCATCTCTTCGTCGTGCCGTCGGAGGGCGGGACGGCGCGTCAGCTCACCTCGGGGCCGTGGACGGTCGGCGCCGGCGAGCTGCGCGGCGGCGCGACGATCGACTGGACGCCCGACAGCAAGTCCATCGTCTTCAACGGCGACCGGTCGGCCGATACCGACAAGACCTATCAAACCGCACAACTCTTCATCGTCGACGTCGCGAGCGCGGCGATTCGTGATTTCGTCATGAAACCGGGCGAGTGGGGCCGGCCGGCGGTGTCGCCTGACGGCCGAATGGTCGCGTTCACGGGGCATCCGCCGTCGCCCAGCTCACACAGCGTTAGCGATCTCTATGTTGCGCCGATCAGCACAGGCGGTGGCGACGGCATGCGCAAGATCAGCGGCGACTACGACCGCGACCCGATCAACCTGCGCTGGGCGCCCGACGGCAGCGGTCTGTACTTCGATGCCGAGAATCATGGATCGCGGAACGTCCAGTTCGCGTCGATCACGGGCGGAGTGAAAACTGTGACGAGCGGAACGCACATCCTCACGTTTGACTCGATCTCGAAGGATTTGATCGCAGCCGGGACGGCGGCCGACGCCGACCACCCACAGGACGTCGTGCGGTTCAGCCTGCGTCAGCCGGGACAGCTCACGAAGCTCACGGACGTCAACGGCGATGTGCTGCAGGGCAAGCAGCTGGCGAAGACGGAAGAACTGACGTACACGTCGACAGGCAACGTGAAGGTTCAAGGCTGGATTGTGAAGCCGCCCACCTTCGATGCCTCGAAGAAGTACCCGCTCATCCTCGAAATCCATGGCGGGCCCTTCTCGATGTACAACGTGGCGTTCAACTACATGTTCCAGAACTTCGCCGCCAATGGCTTCGTCGTGTTGTACACCAACCCGCGCGGCAGCACGGGATACGGCGGCGACTTCATCAACGGGATCGATCACAACTACCCCGGCCCGGATTACGACGATTTGATGGCCGGCGTGGACGCGGTGATCGGCAAAGGGTTCGTCGACACGTCGCGCATGTACGTGTCCGGCTGCAGCGGCGGTGGCGTGCTTTCGAGCTGGGTGATCGGCCACACCGATCGATTTGCGGCTGCGGCGGTGCGGTGTCCGGTGATCGATTGGCTTAGTTTTGCGGGCCATACCGACATCCCGCTGTTCACGTACAGCTTTTTCAGGAAGCCGTTCTGGGAGGATCCGTCGGACTGGCTGGCGCACTCGTCGCTCATGTCGGTGGGAAAAGTGACGACGCCGACGCTTCTGATGACGGGCGTGCTGGATCGCCGCACGCCGATGCCGCAAACCGAGGAGTACTACGCGGCGCTCAAAATGCGGGGCGTGCCGACGAAACTGCTGCAATTCAACGAGGAGTACCACGGCACGGGCTCGAAGCCGTCGAACTACATCCGGACGCAGCTCTATATGATGAGTTGGTTCAACAAGTACACGCGTGCGGCCGGCGGGCGTGTCTCGACGACTTCACAGCCCGAGTAACCAAACGGCGTTGGAACGCGGAGCTCGCAAAGCCCGGAGAGAATACATTTGCTCTGCGCGCTCAGCGGACTGCGCGTTCAAAGTAATCGGAGCAAAAGATGCGACGTCTTGCGCTGTTGATAACCGTGTGCGTCGTTGCCAGCGCCCCGCTGGCGGGACAACAACCCGCCGCGCCGATCACCGCCATTCGTGCCGGACGGCTGCTCGATCCGGAAGCGGGCCGACTGCTGACCAATCAGGTGATCCTGGTGCAGGGCACCCGCATCACCGGCGTCGGCCCGACTGTCGCGATTCCCGCCGGCGCGCAGGTGATCGATCTGTCGCGCATGACCGTGCTGCCCGGTCTGGTCGACGCGCACAACCACCTCGCGCTCACCTACAAGCCGGAACCCGAAAGCAACATCTACTACTTCACCTACGTCCAGGAGTCGACCGCCCTGCGCGCGATTCAGGCGGCATCGAACGGCATCCAGATGCTCGCGTCGGGGTTCACGATCGTTCGCGACATGGGCAACAACGGCAATTACGCGGACACGGCGCTGCGCCAGGCCATCGAGCAGGGCTGGATCCCCGGCCCGACGATCATCAATTCCGGAATCATCATCGGCGGCATGGGCGGACAGTTCTTTCCGACGCCGGAGATGGCGAGGGATCACAACATCGTCTACCCCGAGTATCTCGACGCCGACACGCCCGATGAGATCATCAAGGCCGTGCGGCAGAACGTGCTGTTCGGCGCGAAAGTGATTAAGATCTGCGTCGACTGCAAGCCCTACGGCTACACGGCGGACGAAATCCGCCTGTTCATCCGGGAAGCCGCAAAAGTTGGCATGAAGGTCGAAGGCCATGTACAGACGCCCAACGGCGCGAAGAACGCGATCGAGGCGGGCATCTGGTCGATCGCTCACTCCGGTGCGCTCGACGATGAGAAACACAAGCTGATGGCGCAGAAAGGCATCTGGCGGGCGGGCACCGAGACGCCGACCGGGATCGCGGGACACCCCGTGTCGCAGCAGGCGTACGAGCGGACGGTCGCGGGCCTCAAGAATGCGTACGACAACAAAGTGCCGCTGACATTCTCGACCGACGCCGACTACTACGTCGCCGGCAAGACACGCGGCGAGCTGTGTCTCGAGTTCCTGAAGACGTGGAAGGACGCGGGCATCCCGAACGCCGATATCCTGCGCGCCATGACCCTCAACGGGTACAAAGTGAGCGAGACCGAGAAGACGCGCGGTCCGATCAAAGTCGGATACTTCGCGGATCTGATCGCCGTGCCGGGCGATCCGCTCGCGGACATCGAGTCGCTCAAGAGCGTCCAGTTCGTGATGAAGGACGGACAAGTGTTCAAGAAGGACGGCGTCATGACGCCGGCCTTGTTCTTCCATGGCGGCCCGGTGAACGGTTGGAGAATCAGATAGGGTCGCGTGGGGCAGGCAGGTCAGGTGGGTCAGGGGCGTCGGTCGGTCCGGCGCGGAGGTGACGTGTGAATGCGACTGTGTTTGCGGCGATCAACGACCAGATCAATTCCGAGTTCCAGGCATCCTATTCGTACCTGGCGATGGCCGGGTTCTGCGATCGGCAGAAGTTTCTCGGCGCGGCCCGGTGGTTCCGCCTGCAGAGCGAGGAAGAGCGGCAGCACGGCATGAAGCTGTTCGACTTCGTCCTCGCGCGTGACGGTGCCGTGGAATTGAAGGAGATCGCGCACCCCCAGGGCGCGTTCGATTCGCTGGCGTCGGTGTTCGAACGGGCGCTCGAGCACGAACAGAAGGTGACCCTGCAGATCAACTCGCTCTACGAGCTCTGCTTCGCCCAGAAAGCCTTCGCCGAAATGACCGAGCTGCAGTGGTTCCTCACGGAACAGGTCGAGGAGGAGAAGATCGCCCGGGAAATCGTCGCGAAATTCCGGCTGGTGAAGAACGATCCCGCGGCCATTCTCGATATCGACCGCGAGCTCGGCGCCCGCACGACCGCGCGCACCGCGCCCGGGCAGCCGTAGCGTTATCGCTCAACCATGGCCCTCACGAGCGGCGCCAGGCTCGGCCCGTACGAGATTCTGTCTGCGATTGGCGCCGGCGGGATGGGCGAGGTGTACAAGGCCCGCGATACCCGGCTGGATCGCACGGTCGCGATCAAGATTCTGCCGCCCGCGCTCGCCGCCGACCCGCAGTTTCTCGACCGCTTCGACCGCGAAGCGCGCGCTGTCTCGCATCTCAACCATCCGAACGTCTGCACGCTGTTCGACGTCGGTCAGCAGGACGACCATCACTTCATCGTAATGGAGTTTCTCGACGGCGAGTCGCTCGCCGATCGGTTGGCGCGCGAAAAAGATCACGGCCTGCCGCTGCCCGAGGCGCTTCGAATCGCCGTCGAAATCGGCTCGGCGCTCGACGCGGCGCACCGCGCGGGCATCGTTCACCGCGATCTGAAGCCCGGCAACATCGTGTTGACCAAGGGCGGCGGCCTTCGACAGGGCTCAGGCCAGGCGAAGCTGCTGGACTTTGGCCTGGCCAAAACCGGCGTGGCCGCCATGAGCGCGAGCGGCGGCACGATGATGCCGACGACGCCGGCGAACATTACGGCACAAGGCACCATTCTCGGTACGTTCCAGTACATGGCGCCCGAGCAACTCGAAGGGGTCGAGGCCGACGCGCGCACCGACATCTTCGCGTTCGGCGCGGTGCTCTACGAAATGATCACCGGTCGGAAGGCATTCCATGGGCAGACGCAGGTGAGTCTGATCGGCTCGATTCTGAAGGACGAACCGTCGCCCATCTCGACGATCACGCCGCTCAGTCCACCCGCGCTCGATTGGGTCGTGCGCAAGTGCCTCGCGAAGGCACCGGAAAAACGGTGGCAGAGCGCATCGGATCTGGTGAGCCAGCTCGAGTGGCTCGTGCAGTCGAGCGGGTTGGCGACGGCGATCCTCCCGGCCGCGCACGCGCCGTCGAGTGTTCGACGCGTGTGGATGCTCGCGGCCGTTGCCGGTCTGGCGGTCGCCGCGTTCCTTGGCGGAATGGTTCTGCGGCGTCCTGCGGCGCGCGCCCAGAACACCGTGCGCCTGTCACTCCTGCCGCCGGCTGGCGTCAGCATGGGGGAGTTCGCGATCTCGCTGGACGGTGGCCGCCTCGCGTTCGAGGGCAATGCCGACAGCGGCGCGTCGCAGATCTGGTGGCGATCCTTCGACACGATCGACGCACAACCTCTGAAGGGCACCGAAAATGCCGTGCATCCCTTCTGGTCGCCCGATGGCCGATCGCTGGCGTTCTACGCCCAGGGAAAACTGAAGCGGATCGATGTTCCGGGCGGATCGCCCCAGACGATTTGCGACAGCGCGGGCGGCGGCGGATCCGGCGCGTGGAGCTCTGAAGGCGTCATCGTGTTTGGGACCTCCTTCGGCGAGCCGCTGCACCGTGTCTCCGCGGCCGGCGGCGTGCCGTCCGCGGCGACGACGATGGGCGCGAAGGAGGCGGCGCATCTGTATCCGGCGTTTCTCCCGGACGGCAAACACTTCCTGTACTTCGTCCGCAGCGCGCAGCGCGACGTTCACGGGATCTATCTGGCGTCGCTCGATGCACCCGCTGGCACACGGATCGCATCGGGCGACACCGCCGCCGAATACGCGCCTCCCGGCTACCTGCTCTTCGCGCGCGACGGCGCCCTGGTTGCCCAGGCGTTCGAGACGTCCACGCTGAAGCCTGCGGGCGATGTCACCACGCTGGCGGAACGGGTCGACGTCATTGAAGACGTCAACAAAGCCCGCTTCGCCGTGTCTCGAGACGGCCGCCTGATCTACCGCGTGGCCTCGTCGGTCCGGTCACAGCTCGTCTGGCTGGACACGCACGGCCAGGCCGCGGTCGCCGGGCAGGCCGACGGCTCGAGCAACATCGCACTCTCGCCCGACGAGCGGCGCGTCGTGTTCGACCGCCCGGATCGGCAGACGTCCGCGATCGATCTCTGGATGTTCGATCTTGGCCGCGGCATCGCCTCGCGCGCCACGAGCGCGCCGTCGAACGACTACTCGCCGGTCTGGTCGCCAGACGGGAGTCGTGTTGTCTTCAGCTCGGATCGCGGCCCGGCCGGTTATTACGATCTGTTCGAGAAACCCGCCGCCGGCGGCGAGGAACGCGAGCTGCTGAAGTCCGACGCCGACAAGCAGGCCACCGACTGGTCGAGAGACGGACGATTCATCGTGTTCAACGAGTTCTCCAAATCGACGCGTGGTGATATCTGGGTTCTGCCGATCGCTGGCGATCGCAAACCGGCACCGTTTCTCCGAACGTCGGCGCAGGAATTGGGCGGCCGATTCTCGCCCGACGGCCGCTGGATCGCGTATGAAACGCTCGAGTCCGGAGACCTGGAAGTGATCGTGCAGCCGTTCCCTGCGACCGGTGCGAAGTTCCAGGCGTCGGTAGGCGGTGGGTCGTCGCCGCGGTGGGGACGCGATGGGCAGACCCTGTTCTACCTCACGCGCGAGCGGAAGCTGATGGCGGTGGCGATCAGATATCAGCCCGGGTTCGAGGCCGCTGCACCGAGCGCGGTCTTCACGATACCCAAGGGAACCGACTATGCCGTGGCGCGCGACGGACGCGTCCTCGTCAACCAGATTACGGGCGATCCCGGCGCTGTGCCGCTCACCGTCGTGTTCGACTGGAGCGCAGGGCTGAAGAGATAGACGCTCGCGAAACACGGGAGTCATGAATTCGCCCGCTGCGACCGCCGATCCGATCGTCGAGCTACATGAAGCGACGGTCGTCCTGGGCACGACGCGCGCGCTCGACGCCGTCACGCTGACGATCCCGGCCGGCGAGCACACAGCCATCCTCGGGCCGAACGGCGCGGGCAAGTCCACGCTCATCAGGCTGCTCACGCTGCAACACTATCCGCTGGCCTCGAATGGTGTCCCGCCGATTCGCGTCTTCGGACGCGATCGGTGGGATGTCTTCGCACTGCGATCGCAGCTCGGCATCGTCTCCGCTGATCTCCACGATCGCTTCGTGCACGGAAACGCCGCCGGCCGCATCACCGCGCGCGACGCCGTCCTCTCCGGCTATTTTGCGAGCCAGGGTCTGTTTGCGAATCACCACGTGACCGACGCGATGCGCGCGTCCGCGTCCGGGGCCCTCGAGCTCATGGCCGTTGCGCACCTCGGCGACGTGACGCTCGGCGAGATGTCGACAGGCGAGGCGCGGCGCGTCCTGATCGCGCGCGCGCTCGTCCACAAGCCGCGCGCGCTCGTGCTCGACGAGCCGACCCGCGGCCTGGACCTCGTCGCGCAACATCAGTTCATGGAACGCGTGCGCGGCATCGCCCGGCAGGGCGTGACGATCCTGCTCGTGACGCATCACGTCGAAGAAATCATCCCGGAGATCGATCGCGTGATTCTGTTGCGAGAAGGGCGCGTCGCCGCCGACGGGCGCAAAGCCGATGTGTTGACAACCCGCGCGCTCGGCGACGTCTTCGCCGCGCCGCTCGCCGTCGCGTCCAGCGATGGGTACTACCACGTGCGCGTTGAGCGCGGCGATCGGCGGCAGCCGAACTCGTGATACGCTTCGCATCTCGGCCGCGTGGCGCGGCCGTTTTCCGATGGCCCGGCATGGCGTCCGGGGGAGTCACGCATGCGTCGCTTCATCACCTCCACGTCCGCGGCCGCACGACTCGAGGCCGCCCGCCGCTTCGTCCTCGACGCCGCTCCAGCTGCTGAAACGCTCGTCGTTTCCGCGTCGCGCGGCGCGGCGGACGATTTCGCGCGCGACGTGGCGCGCACGCGCGGCGCGACATTTGGCCTCTATCGGTTCAGCCTGACGCAGCTTGCGGCGCGGCTCGCGGCACCGTTGCTCGCGCGCGACCGCCAGTCGCCGGCGACCGCCCTGGGCGTACAGGCAGTGGCGGCCCGCGCGCTCTTCGACAGCCATCGACACCACGCGCTGTCGTACTTCGCGCCCGTGGCCGGCACGCCCGGCTTTCCGCGCGCGCTCGCGCGGACGCTCGAGGAGCTCGCGCTGGCCGCTGCATCACCGGCGCGGCTGCGTCCTCTCGGCGGGGCTGGCGTCGATCTCGCCGAGCTGTTCGAGCGATTCGACGAACAGTTCGCGCGGGCCTCGGCGGTCGACCGCGCGGCCTTTCTGCGCACGGCTGCCCGCGCGGCGGGGGAGCCCGACCACCCGTACGCGCGGTGCCGCATCCTTCTTCTCGATGTCGTGGTGTCGAATGCAACTGAGCACGCCCTCGTGGCGGCGCTCATCGTGTCGGCGCCGGCGGTGTTTGCCACGGTGCCGATCGGCGATGCGCGGACCACTGCGGCGCTCGCCGAACTGGGGCAGGTGGACGTGCTCGAGCGGGAAGATGTGGACGGCTTCGAACGAGTACGCCGCTACCTGTTCGCTGCCACGCCGCCGCCTTCTGGAGACCCACTCACTGAGGTCGAGCTGTTCTCGGCGCCAGGAGAAGGCCGCGAGGCCGTCGAGATCGCGCGGCGCGTACTGCGCGAAGCGCGCGGCGGCGTCAGGTTCGACCGCATGGCGATCGCCCTGCGCGCGCCGCAGCACTATGCCGGCCTGCTCGAGCACGCGCTCGAACGCGCCGGCGTACCCGCGTATTTCGAGCGCGGCACGCGCCGGCCGCATCCCGCCGGCCGTGCGTTTCTGGCGCTCGTCGCCTGCGCGCTCGAGAATCTGTCGGCGCGGCGGTTCGCGGAGTACCTGTCGCTCGGACAGGTGCCGGAGGCCGTCGCCGCCGATGTCGACACATTCCCCGCGTCGAGCGATGAGGTCTTCGGACCGCTGGCCGATCGCGCGGCGCCGGACGCCAGTGGCGATGAGGGATCGAACGTCGAGCCGGATACACCCAAACGCCGTGCGGTGAGGGCGCCGTGGCGCTGGGAACGTCTGCTGACCGAATCGCGCGTCGTCGCAACCGAGGAGCGGTGGAGGCGCCGGCTGAACGGACTGATGCACGAGTGCGAGCTGCAGCGCCGCGAGGCCGCGCGGACCGAACCCGAATCGCCACGCATCGATCAGCTCACGCGGAAGACCGAGGACCTCCGACAGCTTGCCGCCTTCGCGCTGCCCGTCATGCGCGCGCTCGCCGCGTGGCCGGTCCAGGCCACGTGGGCCGAGTGGCTCGATCGTTTCGAAGCGCTCGCGCCCCGCGTCCTCCAACGCGCCGATCGCGTGCTGCGCGTGCTTGCCGATCTGCGTCCGATGGGCGCGATCGGTCCGGTCTCGCTGGACGAAGCGGCGCGCGTGCTCGCGGAGCGCCTTGCGACCATCGAGGCGGAGCCGCCGATCCGCCGGTACGGACGCGTGCTCATTGCGAGCCCGACGCAGCTCCGCGGCCGCACGTTCGACGTCGTCTTCGTGCCCGCGCTCGCCGAGCGGATGTTCCCTCAGAAGCCGCGTGAGGATCCGTTGCTGCTGGACGAGGTGCGCGCGCGCGTTGACGGCAGGCTCTCCACGCAGTCCGATCGCGCTGAGCTCGAGAAACTGCATTTGCGTCTGGCGGTCGGGGCAGCCGAGTCGCGATTGTATGTGTCGTTTCCGACGGTGGAGATCGGGGAGGGCCGGCCGCGCGTCCCGTCGCTGTATGCGCTGGAAGTCTGGCGCGCGATGACGGGACGGGTTCCCAGCGCCGACGAGCTGCAGCAGGCGGCAGCGCGCGCTTCACAGGCGACGCTCGCGTGGCCCGCACCGGCCGATCGCGCGGAAGCGATCGATGCGCTCGAGCACGATTTGGCCACCCTGCGCGCGCTTGTCGCCGAGCCCGATCACCGCGCGCGTGGACGGGCGCACTACATCCTGCAGCTGAACGAGTGCCTGCAGCGGTCGGTCCGCGAACGGTTCATGCGCGGCAGGAAGACGTGGTCGCACTGGGACGGCATCGTCGCGGCGACGGATCGCAGCAAGCCGGTTCTGGCCGCGCATCGTCTCGGCGCCAGGCGTTACTCGCTGTCGGCGCTGCAAAAGTACTCCGTGTGTCCGTACCAGTTTCTGCTCAGCGCCATCTACCGGATGCGGCCCGCTGACGATCTGGAGCCGCTGCAGCGCATGGATGCGCTCACGCGCGGCAGCCTATTCCACGCGGTGCAAACCGCGTTCTACCGCCGCCTGAAGGCCGACGGCGCGCTGCCGATTACGGCGATGAACCGCGACCAGGCGCTCGCCGTCCTCGACGGGGCGATGAAGCAGGTCGCCGACGACGAGTATGAGCTGCTGGCGCCTGCGATCGATCGAGTCTGGGACGACGAGATCGGCGCAATCCGCCGCGATTTGCGTCTGTGGGTCGACGAACTGTCGCATGCGGGCGGCGAGTGGCTGCCCATTCGGTTCGAATGGGCGTTCGGATATCAGGACGGCGGCGCCCTGTCCGTTGGACGCGACCCGGCGAGCCGGCCCGAGCCGGTCGTGATCGACGGCCGGTTTCATCTTCACGGCTCGATCGATCTGGTCGAGGAACGCGTGGGGACCGGTGAGCTGCGTGTGACCGATCACAAGACCGGGAAGTATCGTGGAAAGGATCACATGATGATCGGCGGCGGCGCGGTGCTGCAGCCGGTGTTGTATTCGCTCGCGCTCGAAGAGGCGACCGGCCGGCCCGTGGTCGAAGGGCGCCTGTATTACGCGACCACCGCCGGCGGCTACCGTGACGTACGGATTCTCATGAACGCGGTGGCGCGGCGCACCGGCATCGAGGCGCTCGAGATCATCGATCGGGCGCTCGAGACAGGGTTTCTTGCCCCCGCGCCGGCTGAACACGCCTGTGCCTGGTGCGATTTCAGGCCCGTCTGCGGACCCAACGCCGAGCGCCGGATCGGTCGCTACAAGTCGCAGGAACCGCTGGCCGATCTGATCGCCCTGCGGAAGAAGCCATGACCGACGTGCACGCCGACCACGCCGATCGGCTCCTCATTCGTGAACGGCTCGACCAGACGGTCCTCGTCGAGGCCGCCGCGGGCACCGGCAAGACCACCGAGCTGGTGTCGCGCCTGCTCAACGTCCTGGCGAGCGGACGCGCGCGCATCGAACAGATCGTCGCGGTCACGTTCACGGAGAAAGCGGCAGGCGAGCTGAAGCTGCGGATGCGCAAGGAGCTCGAGACGTTCAGGGAGCGTTCGGCCGACGCCGGCGTCCAGGCAAATCTCACAGACGCCATTCAGCGTCTGGAAGAAGCCCATGTCAGCACGATCCACGGCTTTTGCGCAGACCTGCTGCGCGAGCGACCCGTGGAAGCGCGTATCGATCCGCTCTTCGACGTGCTGACGGAGCCGCGCGCTGAACGGATCTTCAACGAAGCGTTCGACACCTGGCTGCGCGAGCAGCTCGAGCATCCACCGGAGGGCGTGCGCCGCGCGCTGCGGCGCAGCGTGTGGTCGCGCGACGGCCGGGACCACGACGATGGGCCGATCGACCGCATTCGCCGCGCCGGGCGCGAATTATCGGAGTGGCGCGATTTCACCGCGCCGTGGCGGCGCGACGCGTTCGATCGCAACGGCGAGCTTCACCGCGTGCTGGCGCGCGTGCGCGAGGTGGCGGCGCTGACGGCGAAGGCCGCCTCGACGCGCGATCCGTTGTATCTGGACACGGCGCCGATTCGCGAGCTGAGCCACGACATCGAGACCGCCTCGCGCTTCGAGGCGCCGGATCCCGACGGCTGGGAGGCGCGGGCGATCGATCTCGCGCAGAACAGGGATGTGCGGCGCGCCAGGCGCGGACGGGAACGCGCGTACGGGACGGGGATCGCCCGCGATGACGTGTGGTCGGCGTTCGAAGCGCTCCTGAACGAGCTGGACGCGTTCCAGCGGGCCGCCGATTGCGATCTCGCCGCGCTCCTTCGCGAGGAGCTGCGCGATGTGCTGTCGCGGTACGAGCAGCTGAAGCAGCGCGCCGGTGCCCTCGATTTCGTGGATCTCCTGCTGCGCGCGCGCGATCTGCTGGTGGACGACGCGCGGGTGCGACACGGGTTTCAGTTGCGCTTCACCCATATCTTCGTCGACGAATTTCAGGATACCGATCCGCTGCAGGCGGAAATCCTGCTGCTGCTCGCCGCCGACGATCCGGCGGAAGGCGACTGGCACCGCATTCGGCCGGTGCCGGGCAAGTTGTTCCTCGTGGGCGATCCCAAGCAGGCGATTTACCGGTTT
>Ga0137369_10000095_pt1 | contig 60608 bp, 49 predicted proteins | sample SagtaG_12_FD_104918 | JGI IMG/M metagenome (GOLD analysis project Ga0137369, IMG submission 104918) | Vadose zone soil microbial communities from Sagehorn Ranch, Mendocino, California, USA - Sage1_L_113_16 metaG | ecosystem: Environmental > Terrestrial > Soil > Vadose zone | place: USA... | reverse complement strand
TGTTCGATCGTCTTCGGGGGATGGAGGAGCCTTACGAGCCGTTGCTGGTCGGCGATCGGCAGGCGCCGCGCCAGTTTGAGGACTTCATCAAGTGTTGGTGTGATCATTGTTTCGCCTCTCCTTCCAAATCGTTCTGCGCTCGATCCTGCGCCGGCCGTCATTTCCTTCTAAGGTGTTCTTCGCGGCGCTTTTTGTTGCGCTTCCATTCATGCCTAGAATTTTGTAGCACAGCGCCGGGTTAAAGCAAACATTGCCACCCCCGTTTGCCGATCCCTTGTAGTTGAGTGTTGGGTTGGAATCGCCATGTGCGACCGCGCGCGCGAACTCTACATCGGATCATATTTCAAGGTGTCGCTCCGCCGGATAACAAGACGCCTTTTCGACTGGCCGATCACGCCGGAGTTTCGTAAAATGTCCCGCTGTTCACGAGCAGTCCACATTGAGGTTTCCGACCACCGATGCCACTTAGTTTCAACCCAAGCAAGCCAATCCCATTTTACCAACTCGATCCGGACCCGTTTCAGGAGCTCTGCCGAGACCTCTTCGAGCGCGAGGAGGGCATCAGCTCGTGCGAAATCTACGGGACCAGAGGGCAACTCCAACGCGGAATAGATCTGATAGCGTGGCGCAAAGGATCCGATGCTTGCGAGGTCGGCCAATGTAAGTGCTATGAGGAATTTCAACCGCGCGAAATTCGGCTGGCTTCCGAGGAGTTTTTGAAACATCTGGCCTTCTGGAAGAGGAAAAACGTCAAACGCTTTATTCTTTTTGTGGCCTGCCCGATGGACACAACACAGCGACTGGATGAGATAGCCGAGCAGGTCAAGACGTTCCACGAGCTTGGCATAGAGTATGAAGTCTGGTCGGCCCGCACGCTGAGGACAAAGTTGAAAGATGCGCGCGAAATCGTCCTCCGCTATTCACGATCCCAGGAGTGGGTGGAATCTATCTGCGGTGTCGCGCAGACGCCGGACATCGGCGGCAGTGTGGGCGTTGATCGAGCGTTTGCTTTGGTTGAAACCATCGTCAGTGGGCGTCTGCCTGTTTATGCCGCGGAGCATTCGCGGGAGATATCCAGAAGGCTCGACGGGATTCGGGGGCTCTATCGCAAAGGGCGCAAAAAGGCTGCTCTACAGGAGCTTGAGGAGATTCGAGGTGGCGCGAGCTGGGAAATCATCGATGCGCCCCTTAAGGGAAGACTGTTGCGCCAGCAGGCGGCTTATATTTTGGATTTAAACGGCGACGCCGGCGCAGCCCACAGACTGGCGGATGAGGCCTCGAAGCTCGATCCACAGGGCGATCAAAACACCATCCGGGCCATCCTCTCCTACTACGCTGAAGGGCCGGACGCCGCTTTACAGATTGTGCCCCCCGACGCAGGCGTCCACTCATTCAATCTCAGGCTGGCGCTTCTGATAGAAAGCGGGCGGGCGTCCGAAGCCCTTGATTCGCTCCGATCGGTCCCGCAGACAGTTCAGCCCGATAACGAAACAAGACGACTGAAAGCGCTGGCGCTACTCCTGAGCGGAGACGTAGAGAACGCTCGCGCTGAAATAGAGCAGGCCCGGGAGTCTGAACCTGAATGGGAGGGCATGCGCTACACATCGGCGGTGATCAACTATTTCAGTTCCCTGCCGCCAGCCTCAGTCCCAAAGACGCTGGCCTGGCCGGAGCCGCCAGGCTGGGTTGTCCTCAAGCGAGACGATATCTCACTGGGGCGTCTGAAATACGCGGAATCGACATTCGCCGCCCTGGCCCGGAATGCGGAACAAGACGAGCGCCGGGCTGATCTCGAAACGTGGCGCCTGGCTTGTGTGGCGAATGATCCCTATCGCCAGGAGGAAGCGCGCTCGCTTTGCATCGAGCAGCTCGATCGGGACCCGCGGCGTTACCGGGCGCTGATTTGGGCCATCGCTCGCAACTATGAGTTGGACTATTCATCCTGCGAGCAGGCGCTGAGAGACTTCGTAGAAGATGACTCCGGCGAGCGCGCCGACCATCAAGCGGAGGCGCTGGGGGTTTTGTTGACTCTATACCTGAAACAGAATGAGGTGGCGCAAGCCGACGCGTTGCTTACGAGGCGCGAGAGCCTGTTCCTCAATATTGAGGAGAGACAGCGTCTGGCTTTCTGGCGTAATCAGATATTGATCGCCGGCGGGCGGCCACAAGAGGCGGAGGACCTCGCCCGAAACGAGAGGGATCCGGAGACGCGGCGCGTCCTGCTATTGTCGGCGTTGCGCGCGCAGGCGGAGCGCAGGGAGAAAAGGGGGGAGTTTCTTCGATATCTGAAAAAAAGCTTTAAACGAACGGGCCGGCCCGAGCTTTTATTTGAGATGTGTTCGATAAAGGCGGACCAGGAGAAATGGGATTTCATCGCCGAACGCGCGGAGGCGCTGGTCGAAGCTTGCCAGACGGCCGCCGCGTTGCGCCTGGCGGCGAACGCGCTGTCGAAAGTCAAAAGCCCGGGCAGGTGCATCAGCCTCCTCAACAACGGCGCTCGATTCTTCCGCAACAATCTTCTCCCCGGAGATCTGGGGAGGCTTAAAGTCCAGTGTCAAATCGCCAGGGGCGAGCTTCCGGAAGCCGGCGCCGAGGCCAGGGGGCTTTTAACGCGCGAACAGACTCCCGCAAACATACTGACGTTGATGGAAGCGCAACGGAGGCGCGGCGACCTGAAAGAACTTGTAATCACCGCCCGCCGTTTGCTCCAGGCAGGCCCGGCCGAACTGGAAAACATCGGTCCACAAAATCTGATCCAGGCCGCGGACCTGGTTTACTTCGAGGATAAAGCGCTGGCTAAGGATTTATGGCAGGCCGCTGCCAGGACCGTTGACAATCAGCAGGAGGCGCTCGCCGAACTTGTCGCCACGGGTTATGCCCTTGGTCTCGACCAGGAGCTCAAGCCTTATTTCGCCAAGATGGTCTCCGATTCGGAGAAAGGCGCCGGCGTGCTAAAGAGAATCTCCCTGAAAGAGCTGATGGACCTGCGCCAGAAGCAGGCGCAGGAGGCGAGGGATGCGGAACTGGCATACTACGGCGGCCTTCGCCCGCTTCATATGCTCACGCCACAACTCAGCCTGACGATGGCCGGAGTTCTGCATAGCCTGCCGGAACTGCACAGGAAAGATTTCAAGCCTCTCAGTCAACCGCGCATCTATGTCAGGCACGGCGGACGCCCGCTTCTAGACGAGTTAATTGAATCAGTGGAGAAGTCCCGCCTCCATCTCGACATATCCGCGATGATTCTGGCGGAGGACCTGGAGATCCTCGATGAAGTCGAAGCCGCGTTCAAGCCGCTTTTCATTGCAACCGGGACGACGGAAGCGCTGCTGGAGCAGCGACGCAATCTCAGATTCCATCAGCCCTCCCAACTTAATGGGCGCGAAGCAGCGCTGAAACTTCTGGCCGAAAACAAAATGCGACAGCTTCGGCCTGGAACCGAGAAGGATATCGCCAATCTCGACGCCCTCGCCGGCGTTGTCGAGCGTAAGGGCGTGGCCTGGGCGGCGGCGCTGGCCCAGGCTGATTCGGAGCGAGGGTTCCTGCTCGATCATCTCCCGCTGATTGGCAATGACCTGTCAGGTAAAGAAGTCATCATTCCTGATCCGTACCAGGCGCGCGTCATCGGTTGCAGGGCGGTCGTCGACAGCCTGAAGGCGCGCGGATTGATGGGCGTTGAGGAATACCGGCGCGCGCAGATCGCGTTAGGCGCCGAGAAATACTCGACCCTCGTGTCGCCCGACATGGCGCCCGACCTGCCCCCGGGCTCGACGCTCTACCTGATGGGCGCTACAGCCCGCCTGCTGGCAGACGCCGGGGCGCTGGAATCCGCATGCCGCTATTACAGAATTCACGTCGATGAGTGGTGTATTAACGAGGCGCGCAGCACGATAGACGCCATGGAGCGCGCTACACGGCTGGATGAATGGATCGGGAGACTCTTAAGGCGAATCAGCGACGGACTCGAGAGCGGCGTCTACCGATGCGCGCAGATCCCGGATGGGCAGCCGGCGGCCGAACGGGGGCAGGAAATGGACGTAATCTACGACCTCATGCTCGCCGCCAATCAGCCTGGAGACGTCCTGTGGATAGACGACAGATGGCTCAACTCCTATCTGCGCAGTGACACCTCTCCGATCATCGGAATCAGCGAGGCGCTCAGCGCCCTTCGCCGGCGCGAATTCATCAGCGAAGAGGACTATTACCGCAAGCTGTTCAAGCTGCGGGCCGGAAATATTCGCTATATCCCCACCAGCGCGGAAGAGATCCTGTACCATTTGAACCATGCAAGCATTGCGGAGGGCGCGCTGATCTCAACGCCCGAACTCCGAACGCTGAAAAGATATCTGGCCGGGTGTCTTCTGGATGCCGAGGCGCTCCAGATTCCCCCGCTGCCTGCCGGGGCTCCTAACCCCGTGGGAGAGATGGCGTTCGTCTTCGAGATGAAGAGCGCGGTCGAAGCGGCGATCGCCAGGGTATGGAGGAATGACCAGGCGAACTCGGAAGAGCTCGTGGCGCGGGCCGACTAGCTACTGGGTAATCTTTATACTGGCGGCGGCGGGCTACACCATCTACTGCCTCACCTCCAAGATAGCGCCGATCCGGCGCGCCTCCTTGGTCTCGACATCGGCGGGATGTTTACCATCGGGTGTTTGTCCATTATCGATCCGCATCTGGAGAAGGAGACCGCGGGCCGCCTGAGCCGATTCGCCGACTGGTTTGAAGAACGTTTCTTCATCCCGCGCGTTATCGCAGACCCTGAGGTCGCGCAAATCGCCGGGGTGGTCATCTCAGCTTTCATCAACGACGCCGCGCGCCGCCGATATGAAAGTTCGGATCATGAGCAAGTCGCCCGCCTGGGGAACTCTCTGCTATATGAGCATATGCCGGACATCCTGAAGGCTCATGTCAAACTGGATCGGAACGTGATGGAATGGATCGGGATGAGAGCCGATTGCGTCGCCATTGAAGGAGTCGGTTTTGACCACTCGGAGTTCTCGCGCGCGGTCGAGGATATTATGGGCGGCGCGCCCAATGCAGACATCAGAGCCCTGGATTCCGAGGCCGAATACACGCTCAAACGGATGTCTGTTGAGGACGGAATCCCCGTTGTCGGAGTTTTCGTCCGGGGAGCTGAGGATGGCCCTGTCTGGCGCATCAAGGATGAGATCCTGGCCATGGCCTCGCCGGATAGCGCCGCGCGGGAGGTTTCGCTGCGGGCCCATAGGCGCTGGCTCGATTGCGATCGGGAAAAGTTCGAACAGGCCATCCGCGAGATCAATGGGATAGAAGATTTAATGACTCGAATGCGCAAAGTGCAGGATTGGCGCGATGAGTCGGCGGAAGTCCATTACAGCAATTTTGCCTATAAACTCGGAAGGACGCATGCTTTTCAGTGGGCTGAACTGATTCCCTCTTCGGCTGAGGGGCTCCTTCGACATTACAGGTTGTCGGCGGACATGGACGCTGACAGCCATTTCAGCGACGCGTTGGAGCGTTCCGCACGCACACTGCTTGATGAAGAAGGCGTGGAAACGGCGCTCGAAAGGCTCGCGCGGCTTCCAGTGTTCATTCCGGACGCCCTGGCGCAGGAGCTCGGAAGTTTAGCGGATGAGGAAAGGAGCGCGATCCTCGAACGATGCGCCTCGCGGTGGGCCAGTCCCGTCGGCAAGCTGAATCTGGCCCACATCATATTGCGGTTCCCTTCTCAAAACGGCGCTCTCACTCGCGTGGCGCTCTCCGCGATCGAGGGCCTGTTCGATGAAGAGGGAAAATCCGGCTTCGATCTGTTCAAGGCTCTGCTGGATTTCACCTATGATCGATTCTCTCTCTGGAAAGAGGTTCAGGCTTGGGGGCCTTCGCTTAAGCTAGCCATGGTCTGGGCCCACGCAGTTCGATTGTATGATGTCTTCCACTTAGTCAGCGGCCCGGCGGCGACCGCTGAACTGGCGAAGGCTTTTGAAGCATACAACCGCGATCGCGGCTCGATAAATATCATGCGCCGTCAGACAAGCTTATGGAACGACGCCCTTCATCCGCGTCGCTTCAGTAAAGCCGTCCTCCTGACTCATGGCGTCGCGTCTATCCTCGCCGGCGCAAGCGTTGCTGAGCCCGATAAGTTGAGGGTCCGCGACCGGATAATGAGTGTATCGTCAGCCAGCCCGGAGAACTCAAACTTGGTTCCGCTGCTTTGTGACTACACCCGGGGATCCAATTGGACGAATTCATATCTCGGCGGGAATCACGAGGCTATATCGCGGATCATCGGAGACGATACGGCGGATCATCTGGCGCCCTCGAAGCTGGAAGGCATGGCGCTCGAAGTGATCCAAAAGCTGAAAGATGACGCGGCCGGCCGGGATTGGTGCACACTTGAAATCCTGTCGATGGAATTGCCTTTTCGACCTGAAGTCTCTTCGCAGCTCAATGCTTTGATCGAGAAAACTGATTATTTGGCGTTATTTGAACGAGACCAACGTGACGCATTATCTGCGTTGCGAGTGGCAATCAATCAGGCCTATTACACTAACGACGAGAAGCTCCGCAGCCGGATTGAGGAGGTGTTGTTCTCCTGCATGAAGTCGGCGTTCTGTGAGCGCGATGGGAATCCCATCTCGCCGGCGGAATCGGGCGACACGTCGGGAAGTAAGCAGACGCAGGGACTGACCGACATCGCTTTTCGGCTGGCTCTTAGGGAGAGTGATCAGCGGGCAACGGTCGCTAATTTCAGCCGACTCATGGTCTCGTTCATACGTACTTGCCCTTCCGCCAGCGCGTATTTCGATGCTGGGATGTCCCAGTTCTTACGCCCTCTGCCCGCCGAGGGCCTCCAGGAAATGTGGCGGTTCTGGCTAACTGTCCGTGCCTCTTAGCCGCTCTGCCCCCAGAACGGTTGCTTCGAACATTGGCCGCCGGTTCCGTTATCAGCCCCAGGTAAACATCAAATCTTCTCAACCGCTGTAGACGACCGACAGTGGCGCCGGTAGACCACCATTCGCTGGAGACAATTCCAGCGGCACCGTAGGTCCATATCCGATGTATAGAAATAGTAGATGCCTAAGCGGCAGGAGCGATCCCGTCGCTTAGGCATCTATTATTCCTAAACACCTATCCGCTCAACCGCGACGCAACTGCTCGACGCCGGCGCGCCGCTGCACAAGGTGTCGAGTTTCCTCGGTCACAGCGACCCTAAGATCACAGTCAAAGCTTATTATTCAGAGTCGGAAGGGTTGAAGGTCGAGGATTTCATAGACATCGAATAATGTGTGTATGAATAACACTGCTCCTTATCGGCCGACATATCACTCATTCTTCTTCCATACTGTCTGAAAATCTGCCGCTAGTTGATTGAGTTCATCGTCCAGCTTGAGCCCGAAATACTCGTTCTGCGTATCGATTACAAGCAAAATTACATTATGGGCTGTGATCATCACTTGGCCTGCCATTTCTGGCTGAGATCCGGAGTTGAAATCCATGGCTCCATCGTCCGTCAGAGCCAATCGCTCTATCAGCGCCACAGGGGTAGAATGAATTTGCTGTGTCGGAAGGAAATAAGCCAGATAATAGAGGTCTTTGAATCCATTACCTGCCGCCTTCGCCATCTCAAGAGTATTCAGATTTGACCATGACATTCGGTTCGGGAATTTGTCTTTCACATTTTCGGCGGCCTGTTCAAACCCCTTCACCTGAGCATCTGTGAAATATGCCCGTAATTCCTCTTCGCTCATGCCATCTTTAAAGTGCTTCAGGCTTTTCCATTGCTGAATGTGATGATAATCGAGGAAAAGTTCCGCCTTCGCGGGGTTCTTCGAGATGTAGGCCGCAGTGACAGCCTTCTCATACATGCTTCGGAGCAGCTTGAAAGCCCCGAGGCCATACCCGTTACCACACAAGAGAAGAATCTCCATCAAATCCTCAGCACATAGTCGCCCCAAATAGAACACCACTCTGTCAACGGGTTCCGTTCGGTTATTTTTCCGAACAAAAACGGTGTTGAGCGTTCCGAATAGAATCTGCAGTTTCTGGATAAGAAGCTGATTTTCATTTATAAATGCTTCCCACTCATTTGGTAAGCCAAAACCTACAGGCACCTTGCTCATTTCTGACTCCCTTTCAAATCTACTGGAATTCGACAGAAGACTTAGCTGTGGATCTCTTTCGGCTTCTTGGCATCGGGCTGATGGCGGCTCGAAAACAGGTCCTTGCGAATTTTGCACGCGCGGTCGGCTGCTGGCAAGCGCTAAAATTTCTTGTCGGGCCGGCGAAAGTGACTCGGCTGCGCACGGGGTCATCCCTTATCTTGTGACGCCAGCCGCCGGCGTCTTTATCAAGCCAGAGTGTGGCGATCATCCGTGCTCTTGGCGCTGAAAGGACTTGACCAGGTTCACGGCGAAGGCTTCCAGATCCGGAAGGCTGGCGTGATATTGAACGACCTGGAGATGGCAGACAGCGCGCCACGTCGCCTGTGGGATGCGGCGGTGTACGAACTGCACAAGTGGCTGATGGGTGTCGTTGACGCCCTCAATATCAAGTTCGGGAAAGACACGGTGCGCTGCGGCTTGTTCCCGAACAGCGGCGCCTGGCGGACCAGGTTTGAGCGCCGATCGCCGGCATACACGACCGACTGGCAGCAGTTGATGACGGCGCATTGAGGCCTGGCCGGCAGGGTGCGATGATCGACGGCGGAGGATGATGAAACATAATTTGGTTTTTCGCATTAGTTATTAGGATGTCAAAAACGCGGAAGGTTGAGCGGAGTTTTGACCGGATAGATGTAGCTCTCGGACTGGGAGGCCAAGGTCATGTACATTGGAGCGATCGAGGGCAGGAACGCGACGGCGAATTCGTTGAACCGGGATCCGGGTAACTTTTGTTGCGCATAGTCGTAATTACGACTAGCATAGACAACGAAGTTAAAACTCGGCCCGGGGGCAAATAGCTGACAATGAAAGAAGAACCCTACAACGATAAACCGCTGATTCGATATTTGCTGGGTAACTTGCCCGAGAAGCAGATGCTTCATATCGAAGTAATGTTTCTAAGCGACGATCAAGGCTATGAACGGCTTCTGGCCTTAGAGAATGAACTGTTTTACGACTACGCGGAAAATAAGCTATCAATAGACGAGCGTAAACGGTTTGAAATACGTTATCTCTCTTCCAAGCAAAACCGGAAGCGGGCAATGATAGCTTCGGCGCTTGCGCACAGGTTGTCTGAGTCCGCGTCGGTCATGACGTCTGAGGAGGGCGTCGCCGATCGGGAACCGCATCACATTTGGCAATCTCTGAAGTCATATTTAGTCGCTCAAAGCGCGGTGATGAAGGTTTCACTGGCGGCTTTTACAGTAATATCGCTCGCCTTGGTCTGGCTCGTCGTCGGAATAGTCAGGCTGCGAAACGAATTTAATCAGTCCCTGGCGCAGCGGGCGATTCAAGAAGATCAACTGCGCCAGCAGACCCAACGGGTGAGCGCTCGCGCCGACGAGTTGAACCTCAAGCTCGAACGCGGGATGGGTGAAAATGCGACACTGCGGCGGGAGCTTAGCAAAATGCATGCGCAATCCGGGGGGCATGGAGAGAGTCCCTCTTCCTTAATTTCGCTTGCCCTCGCGCCTTCCATCGTCAGGGATCAGGCGCTTCGTATGAGGAAACTTTACCTCCCGCAGGGGGGCCGCCTGTTAAATCTACTACTCAGGCTTAGTGGTGAAGTAGAGTACAAGTCATATCAGGTCACACTGTTGACCGCCGAGGGCGCTGAAAGATGGAGCCAGGATATGTTGCAGGCTCAACGTACAGGCTCAGGTCGTTTCCTTAAGTTGTGGCTGCCGACAAGGACTCTTGCGCCAGGCGATTATGAATTGAGACTCAAGGGGCATGCGTCGGACGGGACGCTGGAAGAGACGGAAGATTATTACTATTTGAGTATCAAGAGAAAGTGACCCGGCCAAAAATGATCTTTTCCGGTTAGGCGAATCCCTGCTGGATGAGTCAGATTTTTGGGTGGAGCTCGCGGGTTTCGAATACAATTCGGGAGGCAGGGGTGGGAAGAGTTTGTGCGGTTGCTGCAGCCAACTCCATCAATTTCGACCGGCAAGTTGAAGTCGAAGAAATCGAGGAAAGGTCCCCGGCTTTAATTTTTACGTAGTCGTCTTCGATCTGGCGCGAACGGCGCTCGGAACACTCAATCGCAGATCATCGAAGTGTCGCTCGGAATCTCGACTTGATCACTTTTTCTTTCTGGCCCTCTTGGCAGCCTGCTTTTTGGCTGGTCGCTTCCCGCCCTTCTTTCGGACATATCCTTCGATCTCGGCGCGCGCGATGACGTAGCCGCCGTCGTAAGGAATAGGCGTCAAGTCGCCGTTGTTGATCATGGCGATGATCCGTGGTGGCTTCACGCCATGGATCTCCGCCGCCCGCTTTACAGAGACGAAATTCTTGAGGTCCATTGCCCGCATTCACCTCGCTATTTAGATTTCCAGACCAATCCACTTGAACTATTCGTGCCAATGTGGAATGCTATTAACATTATTAATGGCATTAATACAAGCGGCGGGCATTTTGTCGGCCGCTTTTCGTTTATCGGCCGATCATGCCGCGCCGAGAGCTCCCCGCGCGGTGAGCGGAAAGACGGCCCTTCAAGCCGTTTTTCAAATTGATTCAAGCGAGCTAGGTCGCTCGCGATTCGCGCCTCTCCCCTGGACGGCGCGATTGTTCAAAAAACGTTGTCGGAAAATTCGGCCCGAGAGGCGATCAACCCCCGTCAGCTCGCCTTCGACGCCCGGAGGCCCATCATGCGCACGTTACCACTGAGCAGCGCCCCGGTTGCGGTGAACGCTCTCCTCTCACCCACTCGAAGAGTCACGCTGTACGGTCCTGGCGCCGACTACCTCGGTCTGCGCTACGCCGCGGAGGCCGCGTGCGGAAGGGAGCAAGTGAGATTCATATGCGGAGAAAATCGTTTTGACCCTTACGCGGTCGCGCGCCTGGCCAAGCAGCTCCGTCACAGCAGAGAGGACGCGCTCAGCCGAATTCTCGTGGCCCGCGCTTTCACCGGCTACCAATTTGAGGAACTGGTCCGCCGGTTGAACCCTGACGAAGTGGGCGGGCCGGTCATCCTCTCCGGCATTTGTTCCGCGTTTTTAGACGAAGACATTCCACACAACGACGCGGCGAGGCTCTACTACCGCACGCTCTGGCGTTTGGCCGAGCTCGCCGGCCGGGGGGTGGCGTTACTGCTCATCGAGAGCCGTGAGATCGAGGGCGCACGCCGCGCGCACTTTCTGACGGACCTCTACCGGGCGTCAAACTTCATCTTCCGCCTCGGCGGAGAGCATTCATTCACATTGGAGATGCGGGGCGACCGCCTGCCCTCTTATTCCGCTTCGACGGAGAAGGCGCTTTCGCCTTCATTCAATCTCTAATGCCGGGCAAGGCGTTAAATTCGACGATCATCTGCCCGGAGCGGTCGAGGCGAAATAACTCGCCGCCCGGACGCCGGGCATAATGTCGTGGCGCTCGAAAATTTTTGTCAAGAAGTGCGATATATCAGAGAGTTAACGGCGCTTCACTTTGTTTCGCGCCGCGCCAAATTCATCCCTCCGCTGGAAGTGAGGGGCTTTCTTTCGCCTTGAGATTATGGGAAGAACCGTTACCCCGTTTAGCATCGTGCTCAGGCAGGAGGAGACACGGCTCAAGAAGTTCCGGAGGGCTTTGCGGGCCGAAGACCAACGGCGCTTCGACGAACTGTTCGAGCATGTCCGGCGAAACATTCAAGCCGCCGTACAGGCCGCTGCGCCGGAGCCGATGGAGTCCGTGGTCCTCCTGATGCTGATCGGGATGCAGAAGGACATCGAGGAGCTGAAGGCCCGCGTCAGCGAGTTTGAAACCGAAGAGCGCTTTGCGCTGGTCGCGCCAAATGAAGACCAGAATTGAGGGATGGCTGTTCGATGTTGACGAGCTCGGCTCGGCGGTCGCTCTCTGGGTCTACGACGCCGGCGGAAAGCTCCGCCGGCTCACGCACGAGTTCTACCCGCCGATCTACGTGGGCGGGGGAAAGGAGGAGCTGAAGCGATTCTCTTCCGATCTGTGGGGCCGAGGTCTCATCACAGGCGGCCGCTGGGCGGCGCTCCGCGAGTTCTGGAGCGGCGAGGAGACAGAGGTTTTGCAGCTCAAGGTCTCTGACTCCTCCAACCTGCCGCGTCTGCGCGAGATCGCCGGCGCGCTCGATCAACAGTTCTCTTTCTACAACATCGACATCCCGACCGCGCAATACTATCTCTATCTGAGCGGCCTTTTTCCGCTGTGCCGTCTCACGTGCGAGGTCGACGAAGAGGGGCGCGTCATCGAGATCGCTGCGACCAACTCGGCCTATGACCTTCACCACACCCTTCCCCCGATTTCCGTCCTGAAGCTGCGCGGGGAAAAGATGCAGCCCCTGTCAGCGCAGAGCCGTCTTCTTGCCGAGTGGAACGGCAGGACGGAGGTTTTCCATCTCGCCGGCGGCGCCCGGGTTATTGACGCATTCAACCGGCTCATCGAGCGCTCCGACCCGGATCTGATCCTGAGCGAGCGAGGAGACACGGTTCTTTTTCCCGCCCTGCTCTCACTCGCAGAGCGCGAGCGCTCGGAACTGCGGCTTGACCGTGACCAGGTAAAAACGCGACGGAAGATCGAGACCGAAGGGCGGACCTACACCAGCTATGGCAAAGTGATCTACAAAGGCCCCAGCTACCCCCTCTTCGGCCGCTGGCACGTCGACCGCAAAAATTCCTTTGCTTTTCATGAGACGCAGCTTGAAGGGCTGCTGGAGTTAGCCCGGCTCGCCAAAATGCCCGTGCAACGGACCGCGAGACGTAGCCCGGGCACTGCGATGACAAGCATTGAAATCGAGAGGGCCGTGAAAGACAGCATCCTGGTGCCGTGGCGCAAATCGGAGCCTGAAAGATACAAGACGGCGCTCCAGCTCCTCACCGTGGACAAAGGAGGCCTCACCTACCAGCCGAAGGTCGGCGCGTTCGAGGGCGTAGCCGAGATCGACTACGCCTCAATGTATCCGACTCTGATGGTCACACGTAACATCTCGCCGGAAACGGTGCTCTGCTTCTGTTGTGATAACCAGGTCGTCCCTGAAGCGGGATACAACATATGCACGAAGCGGCGTGGCCTGATCCCGCTCACCCTCGCCCCTCTGGTCGAGCGCCGGCGACGACTTAAGGATTTGATGCGGGGCGCCGAGGACGAACGGACTCGCGCGGTTTACGACGCCAGGCGCACGGCGATCAAGTGGATGCTCGTAAGCTGTTTCGGATATATGGGGTTCCGCAACGCCAAGTTCGGCAGGATCGAAGCGCACGAAGCCGTCACAGCCTTTGGTAGAGAGACTCTGCTTCAGGCCAAAGAGATCGCTGAGGAGCGCGGCTTTCGGATGCTTCACGCCTTGACCGACAGCCTCTGGATTTCAAAAGCAGGAACGACGGATGACGAACTCCGGGCGCTCTGCGACGCGATCACCAAAGAGACACAGGTGGAGATGTCTCTTGAAGGCGTCTACTGGTGGATCGTCTTTTTGTCATCAAAAATGAAGGAGGGGCGGCCCGTTCCGTCCCGCTACTTCGGCGTTTTCAGCGACGGCGTCCTGAAGACGCGCGGCATCGCGCATCGTCGGCGGGACACGCCGCGTTACGTGAAAGAAGTTCAGGAAGAGATGTTGGCGATCCTGAGCCAAGCCAGTACGCTCGACGATCTCCGCGAGAAGCAGAGAGAGGCGCTCAAACTTCTGGAGTTGCGAATCGCGGAGCTTGAACGCGGCGAAGTGGATGTCCGGCGGCTGATCGTAGAACAGGTCTTGAGCCGAGACATCGAAGAATACGCCGTATCGACGCGCGCCGCGATCGCCGCCCGAAAGCTTCGCGACGCCGGCGTCCCCATTCATCCGGGCGAGAGCGTCGGCTACGTGATCGCGGATGCGAAGGCAAAGGACAAGTCCCGTCGTGTCGCGATAGGCGGCGATCAGGATGAATTACGCTACGACGTGAAAGAGTACGTAAAGCGGTTGAGAGACGCTGGCAAAGAAGTGTGCCCGTTTTGATGGCATCGAAGCTCCGCTATTCGGCGTTATGACAAGGCTGGCCGAATTCATCTCAACGAAAATGGAAAGCAAGAAATATCTCGCATATAACGGCAGGGACAACTAAAAATAACTGCGGCCACACTTCTTTTTTTATGTAGTATCTGCGGAATGTTTTTTGCCGTTTCGAGCCACTGGGAAGATTCAATATTTCCAGGTACTTTGAATCACGTCCTTTCCCGTAGTCCAAGATTAGTAGGCTTGTCGGTTCGGAATCTGGAGATTCAATGTCTAACGTTGCCGCTTTATATAAATATGGTGTGGCATATTTGTACTTCATAAATATGTCAAAAATAAGGGCGAAAATAGGGACAATGGCAGCCAGCAAAAAGAACTCGAATTTTTTGAGCTGAACCGCATAGCCAGTGATGGTTACGGTCGCTACAACCAGAGCCATATTTATAGTTAATGCGGCCTTGTGAACTTCGGTAACTTTTGCAAAACACTCTTCGATAGAAACATTGGCATTTGCTTTTTCGGTGTCGAGTTTTAGCTTGGTCTCCACCATACAGCCTCCGGTTGAAAGATTTGTACGTGTAGAAAACGAAGCGTGCCCGTTTTGATGATATCTTTCGGGCTTGATCCGCCGTCATTCTCCAAAATTCATCGAAAGTCTTGGATCTCGAATCGTTAACCGCCACATGTAGCCCTCGCGTATGAACGCCATGCGCGGGTCGTTCGCAACACGGTCGAAGGGTAGAGTGCGGGTTGGGCGTACCTGAAATTGCACGCTTCCGTCCACCGCGCGGAGGAATATTCGATCGCCCACTTTTCTTGCGTACAGAACATCAACCCCGTCAGCCTCCCTCTCCCTAAGAGTGAATGGGGCGAACTCCGGAACAAATTCATGTCCGCGGCTGGCGGCTTCCGCAATTATGAAATCCAGCCAGGTAGCCGTTGAGGCAGAGGTCAGCGATTGAACGAGACGGCTGACTTCCGGATCTCGCAGACTACGGGTAACTTCAGAGACCGAACTTCCGACAACAATCCCCAAAGCCGCGATTTCGGCAGCCGCGACTCGCGACCGGACGCCGGCCAGGAACACACGCGCCGCCGTCTCTGTAGGAACTCCCATCTCAACGAGAAGCGCGATCCGCGCAAGCGCATCCGCCCGATCCGACTCCTCGAGGCTTCGGAGTTGCTGAGAAGCCGCATGGATTATCCAGGGAAGCTCACGGCCGTAGACTTTCTTAGCAATTTTCGGAGCGTCATCAACACTTGCGGTGAGCGCTTGTAATCCAATCCCTTCAAGCCATCCCCTTCGCACCGCGTCGAGTTTCTCCTCCGCAGGCATGATGGCTTCCATAACCGAGGATGCATGGGTTCGCGCCCATTCTTCGATCTCCTTGACTGCAACCAAGAGCGCGGACGGTCCCCCTTCCGCTTCTCTGTACGCGTCCGCGACCGTTCTGAAGAAATCAAGATCCATGTGGGCGCGAAGCGCAACAGTTAGCGGCAGTCCTGACGACACGACGGCTCTCCGCGCTGGGTCGTGGACACGCTGCAGGACCGAATTTGCGCGCGCGCGTAAGAAGGAGAGAACATCTTCGCCGCTTGTCTCGGAAACGGCCGAGCGCGCCTGGATTGCCGCCAACGAGTCTCTGAACACCCTCTCGACCCAGATGATCGGGTCTTCGATGGCGGAATTTACGACAGTATCCATGTGTAGCGCGAGCAACTCATCATCCAGGAGATCACAAACCTCTTCGAAATGTCGGGCATGGCCGCCTAAGGGTGAGAAGTCGTTGTCGGCCGCGAGTTCCAGCAGCAGGTCGAAGGAAACGTTTGCTTGCAAGGCGATCTTTCGAAGCAGGTTCACTACAAAGAGAAGGCCGCTTTCAACTCGATCACCCACATTCGCATTGAAGTAGGAGAGCGCCATCGCCCGGTCCTTATTGATCTGCCAAGAGTTGCCTGTTTCGTCGATCGCATACAAAATCTTTCCCTCGCCATCCACGAACGCGCGGCCTGCGCGCCCACAAATATTCCAAAAGTCACGCTTACCAATGGCGCTCCTACCAGTGTAGGGAGTCGCAACGATAACAGAGGATACCCCGACGTTCACTCCCTGCGCGAGAGTGGTCGTCGCGATGATGATCCTGGGCGGCTTCGCTCGCATGAGGCGCTCCATGGCCAGGCGTACTTGTGGCGTCAGGCGATCGCTGTGACAGACCACTCCTGCCCGGGCAGCCTTCAGCTCAAGGGCGTCAGAGCCGAGGTCTTCCTGACAGACAGCCTCAAAGACATTCCACTCGTGTTCCGGCCAGAGGTGGTCCGGAGGTATCCTCCCGAGAGCCAGGAGAACAGCTTCCGCCAGCGTCGGAACGGAGACAGCTCTCCCAGTAAAAATCATCACGGGCCCAACTGCGCTGAGACGAACGGCCGAGGCGGCGACCGCCTCGTTCTTGTTATTTGGGAACGGCTTTCTTCGCCTGGAAAATCCAAGAGGCCCGGCCTCGACGAAAGACGGATTGAACGACGCCACATCACCTTGCCAGTCGATTCTCACACGTGAGCCGCTCCATCGCAGCAGCCCAAATCTCTCAGCCGATGGTTTCCATGTCGATGTAGCCACGGCGTTCTGATCTCCAGTGACCCACTCTGCGATCTCATGGGCATTGGGGAGAACGGCAGAGAGTAATAGTAAGCGAGCTCCGGTGGCGCGCGTCAGCGAACGGAGATGATCAACAAAGATCTCATTCCGGACGTACCGCTCCGATGGTCCGATCAGGTGTCCCTCATCCACGATCACGAGTTTCACGTCCTGAAACAGCTCTGGCGCGGCCCGGAAAAGTGATCGAGCTTTCTCGGGGGTCGCGATTGTGATTGTCGACTCCGCAGCTAATTCCGTGTCCACAGCGGACACTCTTGCCCCGCCGTAAAGGTGTGAAACTCCATAACCGAGCTCTGTAAAGGATGCCGCCAGCGTGTATTCGACTTCGAGCGCAAGCGAACGGAACGGAGCAAGATAAAAGACTCGCGCCCCCGGGTCAGCCAGTAAGGTCTGCAAGATCGCTAACTCCGCCACGCGCGTCTTACCCGCGCTCGTTCGCAAATTGATTACCGCCCCATTGTTCGCCAAGTTCAGCGCGAGCGGCAGGGCCGCTCGCTGTGACACCCATAACTCGGCCACCGGGCGCTTTAAGAAGGCCAGTAGCTTGATGTATTTTCCAAGGGTCGCTGCAGAATCCGGACCGAAGTAGGGCGGGAGAACATGCCACGGTGAGGCGCCGTCGAGGTCCTGAAGCATCAGACGCAGGAGCCTCACGGCCCACCACCAAGCCGGATGCCCGCCGGCAGCGGCCACAATGCCAGCGTCGCGGAGTTGATTTTCAGCGAGGCCGAGGAAGTCCTGGGCGCCAGTGAAGATGAACTCGACCGCCAAAGAAACGGCCTGGGCGACAGCGACAGTGATGGCCGACTCATCCAAATCCGCTTGTTCTTCAGGAAACGGCCGGTCGCTCAGGAGCACCTGGTCGAGGCGCTCGAGCAACGCGGCCATATCCTTGCGAAGATACGCCCCGATAATACGGGCGGCCGGTGTCCGCTCTTCGACGGATCGTATGGTCACGAACGCGCGCGAATATTGGCCGGCCGCGTAGAAAGACATGGCGGCCACAAATACGTGAAAGCTGCTCTCCCTATCCACCGCCGCACGTGGCCCATGAACGTATTGTAGAATTGAGGCCCCGTGCTCCAGCGCGCCGGCTCCCTCGTCGCGGTCCTCCTGTTCGATGAGACTACAGCCGGCCGCAAGTAGGGAGTATCCGGCGAACGTAACCTTGTCGTCGAGGGTTGGGTCGAAAGCTGGGAAGTTAGCCGGCTCCTCTTGGACTTCGTGGAGCACGTGCTTCGCGTGGGCTTGCGCGAACAAGTTTTCAATTTGAGGCGCTTGAAACTCAGCAATAATCGCACGCGCCCGTTCGGCGGGGATAGACATTCATCACTCCAAATTCCGATAGCAGTCATCAACTAATGAGTCAGGCGTTTCGACGCCGAGCGAGATCATGACCAGGCGCCTCAAAGAATCCGGCGTCGCGCTGTCGACCCGTTCGGCGCTCTTTGTGTCGCTCAGCAGTAAACCCACGTAGTCGAACCTGAGCTGCCCAAGCAAGAACAGCGACGCGCATTCTAGAACTCGCTCTCCGAGATCCACTTGCCCAGCCTCGAAAAGTCGGTCCGCCACGAACTGAAGCGACGCCGGCAGGCCCCCTTTGTATGACCGAGAGAGAGAGTCTACCAACTCCCTCACTACGGTTGTGGATGAAGCTGATCTATATTTAGCCTCGCCCACAATGACCCTCACAGGATTCGCATCCAGATCAAAAGCCAGGACGTCGTCACCCTTCATGGACTGCTCGACGTTGGGATTGTAGTGGAGACGATAGATGGGGAGTTTAGCGTCGGCGGCGGTAACAATGTACTCAGCCAGCACAATCTCCGCGAGGTTACCCTTTCGGGTTGTTGAATTCGTCGGGAATCGTTGAGGCAGCCTCTCCAGAGCTGCTCCGAAGCCGAGCCGCCTCAAGGCTTCGCGCCGCTGCCTTGTGCGCTCTATCATCTCCGGGCTCGCATGATGCTGAACAAGCAATTCACGTATGCCCGCAACTGTAATCTCCCTTTTCCCGTCTTGTTCAGACAGGGCGCGGTGTAGAACTTCGCTTTGGGTGTAACCATCCTTCGCGCTGAAGGCCTCGCCGAAGGGATGTGGAGGCGCCGGATGAGAGCCGAGTTTTATCTGATCGGTGCGGCGGGCCACATTGGGGGCCGCGTTGCCGGATCGCCTGGCTGGTTTCAGGACTTGTTTACTTATTCGTTGCGACATATCAGGGCACTAAGACCGGGGCAAAATGAAAACACGGGATCTTACGCCCACATCTCGGTCCGCACAAGTGGTTTGGGGGCGAACCTGGCGCGCGCGCCACTATGTAGGCTGGGCGTTAGTGGGCGCCGATTCGATCTTTATCAAAAATTGCCACGCCCGATCGATGATTGCTCTGGCCCGGTTTCGCGCAATTTCCGTGGCGCCAATGTCTTCGGGTTGTCCGTCTGGACGCGTGGTCGGCCGGCGCTCGGCCGCTGGACGTTCTGCCGTAGCCACGTGACTTCTTCGACCAGGTCGAGGGTCGCGCAGCGCGTCCCATGGTCGTTGACGAGCTGAAATACTCGATCATGCTCGGCCGAATAGCCGTCGCGTCCGCGAGCCGGCAGATGTGCTCTCGCGCGCCTGGCGCTCCCTCGGTCGATGATCGGCGTCTGACGCCATATCGCTCATTTGTGGGACACAGTCTAGAATCTCAATCGCGATTTTTAATTCTCTCGCAGATTTCATGGATCTGGTCTTTGCGGATCTTGCCCCGTGCGATGTGGGCGTCCAACGTTGCGCAGGTTGGCCCACTGAGCGGCCTTTTTCGCCGCTTCTGCGGCTCCTCGAAAATCCGAAGACAGTTTTTCCTGTACCTACTTTGGCGCGGGCTCGCCGATCTCGCCGCCCTGGGCCAGCGACAGCGCCCACGAAGCCTGGCTGAATCGTTACCGCTGCCGGTGGACTCCACATAGGCTCCTCCTCATCTGCTCGACCTCATACTTGTTACAACTTACATCGTAGTTGGATCAGCAGACATGCCCGCTATGCTATCTTGCTCTTGTCAGGCGGAGTCGCCCGCCGGTCAGGTCTCAAGTGAGATGTGATGCGCCGGATCGCGCCAGGGGTAAGCAGAGGAAAGATTGGCGGCGTAATGAGCCAGACGGGCGGTGATCTTGTATTGATTGACGGCGCGGCGCGCGATGACTTTATCGGCGGGCGCGCAGTGGATCGAAAAGCACGACAAGCCGTAAAATACAAAAGCCGGGCGATTGACCCGGCTTTTCACTCAATGGAGCGCCAGGATGACGAACGAGAATCTTTTTCCAGCTTTAAGGGATGGCGAGAAAGAATTTTTACACCATCTCCATGCGCGTGGGGCGAAATATGTGGTGTTTGGCAGTCACGCAGTATTGTTGTATTCGCCTGATCGCGAGCTCGGAGGAGCGAACGATCTGGACGTAGTGGTTGAATATGGTAAAGAAAACGCAGTCAAAGTTTTCGCGGCAGCTCGGGCTTGTGGCGTAAAACCAGCTGAGGGCGAGACGGAGGAGGATTGTATAGCTGCCTTATCGCAGCCAAATAAAATACTGCGTTTTCCTTACGGTGGCCCCATTGAGGTAATGACTTCTACTAAATCCGAAGTATTGTTATTCGACGATCTATGGAGAGATCCTCGTTTAGTCTCCATTTCCGTAGCGGTAGGCGGCGAGATATCTGAATTCAAAGTGCCATTTGTCACCAAGGCTCATTTAATGCAGTTGAAGCAAGAAGCGATCGACGATCAAACCCGTAAGGAGAAGAGCGAGCGAGATAGAATGGACTTGGAGGACTTACGGCGATCACCTTATTGCTGAGCGCTAAAGGGAGAAAACTGAGATGAGCGAAACGAACCCCGAGCGAAGACTTGAACGGCCGAAATGTCCGAAATGCGGATCCGCGAAGGCGCTGCCCATCTGTTATGGCTTTCCGGGCCTCGAGATGCTCGAGGACGCCATGGAGGGTAAGATCATCCTCGGTGGCTGCGTGATCAGGGGCGGCGAGCCGACCTGGCGATGCGACGAGTGCGGTCACGAATGGGAGGAATTACGCATCGACTTGTCTATTCTACAAAAAAAGCCGGGCGATGATTAACGCCAATGGATCAGAGATGTCGTAAATAGAAAAGCCGGGTTCATCGCCCGGTTTTCACTCTTCACATCTTGAATCATCGCTCATAGAATCCGCGCCGTGTTGTCCTAAACTCAAAATCCAAAGGAGAGACTCACCATGAAACAATACACCCTATTAGCCACCCTGCTTCTTGCCCTAACCAGCGCAGCAGCCATAGCGACGCCGACGATCTCTTCTCTCCCGGCTGAAACAGCCGGCGTCGATCAGCCCGGTTATCTGTACACCGACGAATCGAGCGCAATCCTCATCCAGTTGACGAAGACTGGGCGAACGGTTAACGGGCAGCTTCAGCTTTTCCGGGCCCTGATGCGTGAGCGCCCCGCCAGAATGAAGACAGGGACATACATTCTCGACGGGACCACCGATGGCAGGAGCGTCGTCTTGACCATAAAGAGTCAGGACTGGACGGCGATTTTCAATTTCCTCGGAGGCCGAAGATTGACCGGTACCCTCGACAGCCATAGGTTGAGCCTGGTCTGGCCCTCGAATGACGGCGCTTTGCAGACAACGACCTTTCGACGCTCGACCGTTGCTGGCTATAACCGCGCCGTCGCAGACTTCCGCCAGCGTATTCAGCGGATCAACGTCCTATATGAGGCTGAAATAGCAGAGGCGAGGCGCCGTCAGGCTGTTGTCGATGCGAATAAGGGCGTGATCGAAGCCGGGATCGAGTTAGGCGACGCGATTAAGGACGCCAACGCCATCAGTTACGCCGACGTTATGAAGAGATACGACGAAATCTGGCTCAAGATGCAGGCCGAGTTCAAGGCTATTGAGGAAAAGGCGCAGCCAGGCATTGATAGCTATCAACATTCCAAACTTGAGTACGGTCTCTCAGGGCTGAGCTATCGGATCTCGAATATGGAATATGCGCGCTCATCGTTAGGGTACAAACTGGAAGGGGGTGGCGGCGTGAATGACAAGATTCAGGCGATCGAAGACGCCTCCAAAAACCTGACCGCCTCCTGGCGGCGCCTGCAACAAGCTGTGGCCGCCAACATCGCCGGCGTGCCGAAGCCTTCAGTCACGGCCGATGATATTACGCACGCCGTTGATCTGGCACGATCGGAGATCAACAAGGCCACCGCAGCCAGGGACGCCACGGTTAAGCAGGCCGAAACCTACCATAAGCGGGCGGACGATCTATACAAACAGGCCAAACAGATCGTCGACCAGGTGAGGCCTATAAAGAGATAGAAGGCGTAGCGTTGCCATGTCAACGCAACGCCGGATTTTGAAGAAAAGATCATTAGACTGGCGTTTCTTCGGCGAGGAGGTTGAAGCCGCAGCCCGGCTGAAAGTTTTTGAACTTATCCGGCACACGCGACAGATGAGGCGGGCTGGATAGCGATCGCATATGGCCAGAGCGGCTTGAAGAAGATTACCTGGAGTTTTGGCGCGTGGGGAACGATGTGTTCTACGCCAAGTATCAAATTGAGCTTTGAGTTCAAGTAAGTCGCGGGAAAGATCGTGATCCATTGGAACCTCCAACACTGATATTGAATGCTCATGGACAGAATTAGATTACAATATATGTTCGTAGTTGCCTATAGATTGAAAGTTTAAATAAGATGCTTGCTCGCGTCGTCGCATTCATTAAGCGCGGATGTCAGTTTTCAGGTCTCGCAATTATCATTCACTCTAAGAAAGTCGCCAGCGTTTTACTCCAGGCCTCTCGTAGGCTTTGCGCCAAGCCCCGTTCGTCGGCGTCCTGAAGGCTACACTCAGCCCTGGCTGCGGCGAAGAGCAGAAGTTCTAAACACCGAGACATCACTTTTGCATCATGACTTGTTGATTTGCTGATGGGGGCATACATTCGCTCATAGAACGGGTGCTCCTCATTCAGGAGGACGACTAATTCGTGTCTGGAGATAAGTGGAATAAAGAAACTCCTCTCCTCTAGCGCCCTGTGCTCGATTCTGTAAGCCAGCCCTGAAACGACGCGCTTTTTATCCTGTTTACTCCTTGGTAATTGGCTCACCCCATAATCTGAGAAATCATCTGTAGCGTGAAATATTCTCGCCGGTGGTTCGAGCAAGTGATCCCGGTCCTCCGCTTGAAGTTCCCCTGCGGAAGCATGGCTTCCTGATTTTACCCGAAGGAATTTTTCCCTGACCCTTCTGTTCAATACATGTGCAATTCGCTCAATGTCAGGAATCAAAATGGCTTTCAATGCCCCAGTCGGATGGATACCTTGTTTTGTGTTCGTGACACCGAACAGTTCATCCAACTCCGGACTGAAGCGGAGTTCACAGCGCCACCAATCATCATAATTTTCCTTCCGCTTTCTTCCCATAAAGAACCACCCATCATCAATCTCTCGATCAGCACGGACGATAGAGACACCAGCTCCTTTTGAAATCCCAATAGATCGCTTGGTCTCTTTAGAGTAAGCATGCCATTCACTGATCGGCAGTTCAGTAAACACTACCGTGATGGTCGAGTTATATCGGCCCCCATCTTGCTTTGGAAGATTGATTTCGAATTTTAGCGGTGGGCCGTACGTTTCAGCCCCAATTGGGCTATCACCTTCCCGCAAGAACAGAGGATCAACGGGCTGAACTAGCTCACCGTTAATGCACAGCTTCTTGCCGCACCAAAGAGGGTAACGGAATATGCGACCCAATGAACGTTTTAGATTCGAGGCAAGTCTCCTTTCTGATTTATAGTCTAGCCGGTCGCATTTGGACCACATAATGACAGTTCCTGTGTCGGACTGCTCGATTGCTGGCATTCTGTTAGGTTCAATTAGTTGTGGTTTAGGGATGCGATGCATGCGCCCGGCAACAATCTCGTCCATGTCCAGAAAACTCCACCACACAGCGCCCGGCCGTGTCCAGGTGTACACATCGACGCGACGCGCCAGGCTAAGGGAACTATTTGGCAGTCCCATCCCGTACCGTCCTGTTCCTCTGCGCGAATTGAACCTTGTACTCCCCCCAAACTGTAATGCGATTTGCAATACGGCGGGAGGCATCCCACACCCGTTGTCAATAATGACTATAGTGAATTGGTCGCCTTCTGACCGAGCAATACTTATGTCGACACGAGTGGCGCCAGCTTCGTAAGCATTATCAACCAGTTCAGCCACGGAGGCTGCAGTCCCCTCGTACCCAGAGTCGCGGGTCGCCTGAATAAAATGGTGAAGGGAGACAATGCTACTATTATTCGAGTGCGTCACTTTGAATCCTCTGCACTTTTTCCTGGCCCCTGGACGGGGAGAGCTGAATTGCCTACCCCTTATTTGGCGGAAGGTGGGCGTATTTCGTGAGTTTCGAATACCATTCGGACTGCGGATAGGGGGAGAGTTCGCCCGGTTGCTGCAGCCAAATTGCATAATGCAATGTGAAGTCGACTCATTGGCGACGGATCTGACTTGATTACCCCTGGAGAGCTCAACAGTTGCCCGTTCGCCGCCATTTTGACGTAAGAGCTGGAGTCGACAGAATCTACACCGGCTCGGAAAAGTTGATCAATCACCTCCAGATTGCCGAGCCCGAAGGCATGAAGTGGCAGATCGCCTACCTCGTTCCGGACTGCTTCAATTATTCCAAGCGTCAGCTTCTTATCGCGAACTCTTGGGACGAGGCCTCCAATTGCAATGCCATCGAATGGCACCCCCGCATAAGCCCTGGCGCAGTCACGGGCGCTCGCTACGTCCCATGCCTGTATGCAAGCAAAGAGTTTCAAATCACTTCTCCTTCGATTGGTGATTGCCCAATGGGCATTGGCGATCGTCAGTCGCTGGCGTTTCTTCGCTTCGCTAAGCCCCATCTTTGGCGGAATGGGAAAATCGAGGGAGAATGCCACTTCAGCAATTTGTTCCTGGAGATCGAGGATATCTTTTGGATGCAGCTTCTCTTGTCTGTCTCCATGGACGATTGTTAGCGCCCCTAGATTGCCTGAGCCTTCGACCTTCGCGTTCTCAAACAGTGATGCAAAGCCGCCGGAATCAACCATCATTGGAATTCTCGGCTGCTCGCTCATCTGCTTAGCATAGTGATAGCTGACCATTATTGCCTGCGCCAATCGCGGCAGGTATGGTTGAATCAGTTTATCTAGAGGGTATTTTTCGCCAAAGCTAGTAACTGGAATGTAGGTGGGGTAAAAAATTATCCCGCGGCGGGTTTCCAACTGTCTTGGTGTCGGATTCATGTATCCTACGCTCCTCTCTTAGGCGCTGCTGACCATTTACTTTCAAACCAGAGGTTAAACAAGTTGAGCTGCACTTCATCCGGGCGCATCTTTATTTGGAGGGCGAGCTCCGTTAGGCCCGTGTCACCGCAATGAAGTCTAACGGCCAAAACGTGTTTGCATTGACGCTGCCGCTCTACAGGTAGATCAGAGACTTTTGCGGCATCCTGACAATCGCAGATTAGCTTCCCATCAACTGTAAGCACTACGTGGGATTCCAATCCCCCCGTGATCTGGAAGCTTCCGCCTTCGCCGCGGGTGATTTTCAGATCTAGCGCCCGTCGCAGCCGATACGGATCGACTTCCGGCGCCCATCCATGGTTTCTCACATTCGTTGGGGGGCCGTCTTCCCTGTAGCTGAAGGCCGAGCGGAATCGGATTTTCTCATTCGCTTCCGTGATCCATCGCCGCGCCCGATCAGGTGAAAGTCTTTGAATCATCATCAAATCTTCAACCTCCGATGAGGCTAAGTCTTCGATATCGGCTATTCCTTTTTCGTAGAGCCGTTTTACCCACTTCGGACCAATGCCATTGATCAGGGTCAACGTCGCAGCCGCTTCATTGATTCCTGCGGTGATCATCTGACGCAAAACCATGACTCGTTCCCGTAGCGGGACATGATCCCCTGGTTGAATCAGAAGAGATTTGCTTGGAATGTCACCATTCGTCTTTTCGAAGAGCGCAGTCATCGCGAGCAGAAGACGGTCGAGTGACTCGCGCAATCGCTCAATTTCAAAAGGGTAGCAGTTGTGTTTCTCGGCGACGTCCTCCGCCTCACCCGAGCGCGTAAAATCAAGCGCCGCCTGCGCCATTTTTATCGCTGCCAGCAAGCGCTTACCGTCAATTCCCAGAAGTTCGGCAAGTTCTTTACGTGAGTGGCCCAGCAATAAGGATCGTTCTTGCGATAAGTGGTCTGCGAGGGCGTCCAATTCTTCAAAATCAACGGGAAGAATAGGCTCGCAGTCTTCCGTGCTTGCCGCCAGTATCAGCAAGTCGAAGAAAGTCAGGTCGGAGTATCGCTCGAGAGCTCTGCGGAACTGCAGCACGGTCGTGGGATTGAGGAAGTGACGTACGGCGATATGCCCCTGGCGCGTGGCGCGGAGGCGCTCTGTGGCGATCCGCCCCCCGTCGTCTAGGGTGGCCTCGAGCATTCCGGCCTGGCGCATTTCCCAAACAAGGCTTGCAATGTTTGGCAGTGACTTCTGCTTGGCCGCAAGTGACTGATTAAAGGCCGTGGTTAACTGACGGACTGTCCGACATAAGCCACTGGCAACTTCAGCGAGGATTTGCTCTGATACTGCTTGGCGGTTGTATAACTGGGAATATATCGGCTCGAACTTTCCCAGAAGGTATTGCTTGACCTGATTATTCCACTGAGGAGCTAATAGCAACGCCTCGCCTTCAGTGTCCAGGCCTGGACGACCGGCGCGTCCTGCCCTCTGAAACACAGTGTTGGTTGATAGCGGGATAAATTCTGTTCCATCGAAGGCTTGCAGGTCATAGAGTATGACTTGGCGGACAGGGAGATTCACTCCCATTTCCAATGTTGAGGTTGAGACTAGAACGTTGTATTCATTTCCCCGGAATCCGGCTTCAACCTTGTGGCGATCGTTCATTTTGAGGCCGGCATGATGATGGGTTGCTCGCAGTCCCTGCGATTGTAATTGTTTGGTTAGTTCTTCCGCCCGCCGTCGACTTTGGACGAAGATAATCGACTTCGAATTTGTGTTGACATTGCGAGAAACGTTATCGATGAGTAATCCGGGCTTTTCGGAGGCTTTGCGATAACGAACGATCCGCCAGTTGATTGGAATTGGCCGCCAATCGGAATAAAATTCGACTCCGTCTAGCCAATCTGCCAGTTCATGACGGTTACCGAGCGTTGCGGAAAGCCCGAGGATGCATGCGAAGGGGTTTAATCGTCTGAAGCGTGATATTGCTCCTTCGAGCCGCGCCCCCCGATGACGGTCTCCCAGCAGATGCAGCTCATCAATCACAATCAGACTGACTTCCGGGATCCAATTCCAATGAGATCGCCAGACGCGTGTGCACGCATCCAGTCTTTCTGGTGTCATCACTAGGAGGTTGGCTTGGTTGAAAGGAATCGGATACGGGATACCAGGAATGCCGAAGTCTCCGGTGAAGACGCCGACTTTGGCGTTGGAGTATAGTCTCTGCCATCGGCCTGTGAGTTCCGCAGCTTGGGCGCGTAGAGGCGTTAGATAAATTGCGCGCGATCCGCGGGTAAGAACATCCTGAATCGCTTGTTCTGCAAGCCAGGTTTTGCCGCTTCCGGTCGGCATCTGTAGAACGCAACTAAAACCGGAATTGAGCAGGCCACTGGATAGAACCGCTTCTTGTGACTTTAGCAACGTCATTCTGGTTCTTAAGGATCTATCGTGCGTTCGGAAACTACCCCAGTAACCTCGCAGAATTGGTACGTATCACCTGCTTGCGGCGCCGGCGCTTCTTCAGTCGCTTTCCATTCTCGGGCGGAAATGATCCCGCCCGAATGCCAGACATTTGTCTGTTCACTGAGCCATAGGACATGGTAGTACCCACGCGCACTTAGGCGAGTAATCCAGCGAATAAGGCCGTCGGGACAGCGGAAAGCTTTGCCAACTAGCGCGGCGAATTGCTCTTTATCTGCTTTGCTCATCGGATGTTGACTTATGGTATGGTTGTTCGTTCAGCAGGTATGTTGCGGTTCCAGAGCCAGGTAAGAATGAAGCAGGCGCAGCGCGTCCAGACGCGTAGGGGCCTCGAGCAGTCCCTGTTCCTTCTCGACGGGAAGGCCGAGTACAGATCCGATTAGGTAAGTGAGATGCAGTGGATCCTCGTAGTCGGCGAGCAAATGCGTCAAGTCGGTTGGCGCACTGGGTTGCGCCAATTTAATCGCGCGGGCCGATTGAGCGAGGATCGCGAGGCGCATGGCCTCTATCTCGACGTTCGCATCCTCCGGCGCTGACGTGATCTTCGCGCGAGCCATGAGACATGGCGTGGTCTGTTCGATTTTGATCAATGCTATTCGGTCTACGCCCTGCGCGATCAGGTTCACGCAGCCGTCCTGGTGTCGTATCATCCGTTTGACCGTGGCCTTGGTCCCGATCGCGTAAAGGTCGCTCACTGCGGGCGTTTCGACCGATGAATCGCGCTGCGTGATGATCAGCAGTTCCTTGTCCTCGCTCGTCAGGGCGGCGTCAATAGCGGCGACGGACGACGGCTGGCAGGTCGTCAGTGGCATCAGAAGGCCCGGAAACAGCACGCTGTTTTTGATCGGCAATATGGGGAGGCTTTGGATTTTTTGGTTCATTTACGGTTTCTCCGAGTTGTTACAGAATTGGTTGTCTACACCCTCAACCATGCAAATGGGGGCGGCTCGTGCTGCCTGTTTCGGTACTCGCTCAGCTTGATCGTTCGCCAAAGCCTTCTGTTATAGAACCGACAGAAATCTTTTAGCTTTGTGAGTGTCCAGTCATGTCGGACCATTGGCGTTTTGGTTAGCGCATTGAGGGCTGTTAAAGCCTGACAGAAAGGCTCGCCGCCCCACTCTATGACCTTCTGTGCTCGTTCATAACAGGCCTCGAACGGCTCATTTCCGACTAACACATAAACCTGCTTCGCCTTGGGTCTTACGTCCCTCAGGACTCGCATCATCTGTTTTACTTCACTCATCTCCGAGGTCTCATCAAAAGCGAATCGCCAGATGGGAATAATTGAGCGCCAGCGCAGAAAGCAATCGTCGTCGAAACTTCTTGGCTCGAATCCGCTGTTGGCGTCGCGGAGCTTAACGCCGCTTTGCTTGTATCGGTTGATGATATGATCTTGAAATGCAGCGGGGAGTGCGGAGAGATTGTTGTCGCAAAGGATTGGCGCCGGCTGGAACTCGTAGTTAAGCGTGAACGTTCGCCCCTCGAGTTTCGGCACGATGCAAAAATAACAATTGACCGGACATCCGCGTGAAGCGAAGGTCATCCGGTAGGATCCTCCCTGATGCTCGAATCTCTGATCAAGACCGATCGTGACGTCAAGCCCGGTCTCTCTTTTCCACCATTTGGAGAGTGCGGTCATTCCGGGGCCGCCGCACCAAACTTCGGATTCCCCTTTGACCCTGAGCGCAATGTCGCGCGCGATCGGAGCGTGCCAACTAAAGATCACTGAAAGGCAGACCAGGTCGTAGCCAATAGCAAACAGGCCGGGATCGCCATTGTTGAGTGTCACATCCCAACCTTCTGTGCGAAGCCAATCGGAGAGCTTATGCGCGCCCAGGTTGTAATGCTGCGCCGAACAGTTGATTACTATGGCTTTCATTTCAGTTCTTCTGATTTGGCTAGCTTTGTTGGCTCGACTACAGTCTCCGGGTCATAGACTGAGATGTAAATATCGGGCGCTTATATGGGCGGAGCTCCCGGTCATGCGCGGATGAGCGCTTTGATCTTTCGCTGAGCCGCCCTGCGGCGCCTCTGTTCTTCCTCTGACGCGCGCCTGCATTCTTGGATGTATTTGTTTACATTGATCGCGGCCTCTTGGTAGCTGCCTTTCGGCGCCCCGGCGTCGTAATATGCGTCGACTAGTTGGGGGTATTCGGTTTCCTGATCCGTAATGAAAATCACGAAAAGAAGCTTCGCCTCGTTTGAGAGCTCGTTGAAACTCGCCTGTGTCATTCCGGTTGAATTCATGGTCAGCCGCACGCTTTCCTCCGAGCGTTTTCTTTTTTTGGTGTGGTTTCCGGGTGACTGTGGCGAAACGCTTGCAGTGCGAGATTTGATATCGCTTCTTGTAACATCTGCCGAAACGCATCCCCAATTGTCCTGCCGCTGGCTTTGTTCAGCCTGCCATAGGCGTGGTAATGGATTTCGATTCCACTGGCCGTCGGGAAGAGCTTTATGTCTGGTTGTGGTCTAATCAGGTTGAGTACAGTCGCGGCTAATCTGTCGACGTTCTCCCACAGTGGTGATGCAGTGATCACGAGTAATTCTCCGTCCTGAATAGCCGGATCAGGACTGCCTTTGAAAAGCCTCGCCTGTAGCCGGAAGCCGGTACACTTGCACAGAAATCCTAGGCACCGGCCTGAGCTGGAATTGTGTGCGAGTCTTGAGTGTGTGCAAAAGCAGAACTCGACACTGGTCATTTTACCTCCCTCAATTATCCCTGCGGCGATTGGCTCTGGCCCTGTCCAGTTCGATTTGGGTGATGGCGTTGTCAAGGGCCTTCAGCATTATCAAGAGCCCTGGTTGGATGTTGTGCGCCCCTCTTTCTTCCAAGAAGGCCAAGCCGTCGCTGAGCTTAATCTTTAGCTGCTTGACTGTCCGGTTGCCCTGCGTTACGTCCTCAATTAGCGCTTTTGTCAGCGATTCGATTGTGTTCATTGATTCCCATGGCTCCCTTGGAGAAGACTTTCACTTGATCGCAAACTCCCCGCCGCCTTTTTCTACCAACCCTCAGACGGCTGAATCTCGTGACCGGAAGGTTTGGGCTACTTATTGCGTTTAGGCTCCCCTTCCGAACTGAAAGTAGCTATCCTGAAGTGTACGTATGCGGCTGCTGGATGGCAAGTATAAAAATACTGCTTGACTGTAATAAATTACCGCCCACGTGGCTGGCATTTGCTGGGAACGAAAGCGACGGCCCAGCCATAGGAGAATTTTGAGCTAGCCTGTGGGGCGGCGGCAGACGTCTGGGGGATGTTCATTGGTTGCGATTCGAGAGGACATGTGTCTTCTGCTGATCTGACCCAACTGTTGCTCGAATCGCTCAATCGCCTCCCGCGTCCCGAATTTCGGGACCTGTGGCTCCACGTTGCTAGGAGTTTCAAACGCAAAGCTGACCTTTCGTCCGTCGCTTGCTGTGTATTCATGAAAGTGGCGATCGACGATCACTGGATTCGGAGGAGTTGAATTGCCGCTGAACCATGCCTCTACTGCGGGCGCAGTGCCTAACCAGCGCGGCTCGGAGAGGATGATGGTCTTTTGTGGCAACCAGTCTGTGAGAATCTTGCCGGTGTCGGGGCGATCATTCCAGATTGTGACTTCGGGGTGCTTCGGGAGCAGCTGGCGCGCCGTTTCGATGGCGTCTGGCATGGTAGCGCGTGTTGCGAGTATTCGCCGGGTGTTAATGGTCGAATTTGGTTTCTCGGGGTATTCCGAGTCCAGCACATATGCTGTGATTTGATAGCTCATTGGTTACCTCCGTTTCGGCGGATCTCCGTATCGATCCAACGTGATCGCGTCGGGGTGACTGATATATGTGTCTTGTCTGAAGCTGACTTGATTAGCCTCTCAAACTTACTCGCCTTCAATCTCTACGAGTAATCGGTTCCCAGACTATACGGTCTGGCTCTGACGCCTCGAGCTCTTTGTAAAAGTCGATGTGACTCCTGCTGATGTGACCGTTGAAGATCGGGGCCGGCGGCTTTAACACAGGGCGGTCGGGGAAATAGCGGATTCCCGGATTGTATTTCCTCCAATCCGTCGAAACCTCGAAGAGCGTGTCACGGGGCTGTGCTAAGAGGACAAGATCGGATTCGGAGAAGTGAGTCATCGCCGGCAACGACGCCAGCACGCCATCACACTCGAACACGTCACGCCTGGTACCCATTGCGATAAAACGACAACGGTGCTGAGGCACGCCATAAGAGACGGCGTCGGCCAAACCGTAAACGATCTCATAGAACGCGTCATATGCTTCGGCAAGAAACTTTTCAAGGTACTCTTTGCCATCCAGCTTATGAGGGAAGGACGGAAAGCCGGGAACGTTCTCGAAGAGGAAATGGCGCGGCTGGGATTCGCGCACGACACGCATGAAATCGAAGACCAGGTCGTTGCGGGGGTCATATCCTTCAGGGCCGCCGCGCTTCCCAGCGGTCGAATAGCCCTGACACGGCGGTCCGCCGGCGACGATCGTCGCCTCGCCGACGCGGAGGTTGGCGGCTTTCAGAAGCATGGTGGTCGGCGTCTTGCGTATATCTCCCTGAATCAGGGCGGAGTGGCGAAAGTATCTGGGCCTGTTATGTATCAACGTCTGGCAAGGCGATTTTTCCAACTCGTGTTGAACCAGCGTTGTGAACCCTGCCTCCTCAAGGCCAATATCCAGACCGCCTGCTCCCGTGAACAGGCTAATGGCCGGTTCGCCCGGCAAATATAGCAACTGTTCCCCACGTGAACCGACAATGTCGCATTCACGACGGCGAACAAGCAGGCGAGGCTCCTCCGCATGTCTCGCTGGTTCGGCGATTATCTCCGCCTCAGGCCAAATCTGGTGAGGAGCAATCAATTGGGCGCCGGATGCTTTACTCATACCCGGTTGCTGATTCCTCCGGCGCGGCAAGAGAGATCCGCGACTGTTAGAGTCTTGGTCATATAACTCGCGTGAGTCGTTGCTCTGCGTGAGGTGTTCTAATTACGTTGCTCTTGTCGCTGATGAGTCCTGCTTGAGCCAGTTTGGATGGCTATTTTTCCCTTTCCCAGATAGGAATCGGGTATTTGCAGATATTCCTGAGTTCCCTGTCAAACGAGTATGCGAAATTCTCGCTGAGGTTCAATGTATGTGGGCACTCGCCGGCGGGAACCAGGTAAAGATGGGTGTTATTCTCGTGGAGTTCGTGCAATGGTAAGTCATCTGCGCGTACCCAGACTGCCCCGCCATTCCCTATCCCGCCATTTACGATCGCCCACAGCCAGAATTCGGGCGCTTCTTTGGTTGGTTCATGCATCCCCCCCAGGTGATGAGCAGTGATCATTGTGATCTCGTCAACCTGGGAGCTGATCCCGCCGGTCCTGTGATCCCTGGAGCAGCCTTTGCGGTAAACTGCTAATCTAAATCCTTTGATCTCATTATTGGTCATCATGGTACTCTCGCGGACACTATGTGGTAGGAAGCGGCCCATTTGGATTGGGCCCTAATCTCTTTCAACTATTCTGAATTAGTGGTTAACGGTTCATGGCAATCTGGCAACTAGGAAGTCGGAGAGGCCGGCGACGATTTCGTCCGCCAGACGCCGCTCGTTGAGCTCGATCCAGAGCACCTCATGATAGGAAGCCTCCTCCCGCCAATTCCGAAATTTGGCGACGGCCACTACGACTTTCTGGCCCTCGTTCCTCCAGGTTGCGCGCGATACGATTACTTCATCGAAGCCTTCGATTTCTTTGTTCTCTCTCGGCTTCGGTACCACCCGCTCGATCCACTTATCGTAGCCTGTCAGTCGTAGCCAGCGCTCGACGGCTTCGGCGGCTTCCTGTCGTGTTCGGTTCCTGGCATGCGTGAGAGGTCCGCGGCGCTTTGGAGTCTTCTCCCAGACTTCAAGAGCGAATCTTTCCTTGACCTTCAGGCGCTGTGGGATCATGAAGCTGATGCAGCCATCCACATCACCTGTCTGAGCCACGGCTAGGAGCGCGCCGCCGTATTTCAGAGCCTCAGTCGGCAGGGACAGATGATGTCCGGCCATGTCTTTGAATACCAGATAGGCCTCATTTCGTGGATTTCTGGTTACATTTGACAGTCCTTGCAGCGACATCGGGCGGTTGCAACGGGGACACAGCACCTTCTCTATGATTTGGTTAGTGTCTTCGGCTTTTATGTTCTTCGGCATTCGTCCCTCGTTCTGCTATCTAAGCCATACCCCAGTGTTACTGATTGCCCTCTTCCTGTGGTGTGATATACCTGGCCTTGTCTTGCCTGGATGCCAGCCGCATCAGTTTTGACCTCTTCCAGTAGATCCGAGTTGTCGTCGTAAATCTTTAGTGTTAGATCGTCGAAAAACAGGATCGCGATCTTTTTGTAGTCCCCGTCCACTTCAACACTTCGATCGCAGTAGATGATCCCGGTCGCCACAACGCCTGTAAATAATCGTGTATTCATCTGAAACCTCGATGGACATTCAATATTCACGTGGAGAGGAAATCGGGAATGCCGGCGCTCACCATTTGTTGAAGATCGTATCAGGGCCGTCGGGATTGAAATTGGTCAAACCCTCCGGCCGCTCGCCTCGGCGAGTGAGCGTCCGCCGGATGGGGGCGCTAACGAGTCGCCCTCGGCAGCGAAGGCGTGCGGGCGATTGAGCGAGTCGCCGGAGTGGAGACAGGCTGGCGCCTCTTTTGTTTTCTGCCAGCCCCGTCGTCGCCCTCTCGGCTACGCGGAGCCCCGGACATGGCCGAACGGCTCCGGCTCGCAAGCTAACTGGCTGCGCCGCCACTGGTCGTAATTCCCCTCCGAGTCGTCGAAGGTAATCACGACGTCGGAAATCACCTTGTGTAGAAAAATCACAGTGCGGCCTGCCTGCCAGTACGCCTCCCATCCGGGCGTCCCATACACACGCGTTCCGACACGGCGCGCCGTGTGCTTACTGAAGTCGCCACCTAAAAACTCTGCGACTTCAGTCTGGTAAGCAGGTCCGTAAAAAATTTCCTTATCTCGCATCTAGTTGTCCCTGCGCTGATGTGGGCCGGCTCGTTCAATCTCGATCCACTGTATCGCGTTGTCCAGCGCATTCATGACCATCAGCAGCCCTGGTTCTACATTATGCACGCCTTGTTCCTTGACGTATGCAAGTTCGTCATCGAGCTGCTGCTTTAGGTGACAGACTGTTCGGTTCCCCTGTCTCACGGTCGCGATCAGGGCCACAGTAAGTAGGTTTGTTCTGGGGATTCCAATTCCTCGCTTGCCCTTGTGTTGATCGTCTTGAATGTTGAGTGTACTGCAAGATCGGCCGTTGATTGTCTGCCGCTTTATTTTCCTTTCTGGTCCTTCTGCGCCTCTCTGTGTTGTGGGCGAGGTTGCCCGGTTCAATCTGAGGCTTGGAAGCGCGGATTGGGCGTGACGGCGGAAATCGGCCATGTTTCTTTTGGCGGCTTTTGCGCGCTTGGCGCAGTGATCGCAGACTGGCGAGAGGCTTGTATGGCGGCCGGCGGGGTTGTTACAGGCCTGGTCTATGAGTTCCCTTTCAGTCTTGCGCCCGCACGCGCTGCACCAATACTGGTTATGGGCTTTGATTTGGTTGTTGTGTGGAAGCAGCATTGATTTTACTTATATGTTGTGTGCGGCTTGGGATAGTAATGCCGCCTCATTATGGAATGGCAGTTGCGGCAGGAGTAGCGCACCCTCGGTTTCGGCCGCCGGTAGATCTCGCTGGACCAGCTGCAATTGTCGCAGACCCATTGCCCAATGCCCTTTGGCATGACTATAGACTTGGCGGCGCATGACGAGGACACATCCCAAAACTCCATCCCGCTCCCTCCGAGGGACTTGGTGATTGATCTCCACTTGCTGTCATGCTTATGCCAAATGCCCCGTTTCGCGTGCCCGATTTCATGCAAGAGAACATCGTTGATTATTTCTTCCCGGTTGACCTCGACGATCGGAAGGGACAATTCTATGAACTTTTTGCCGTTGTCATTGGTGGCGCGTCCGACAGATCCAATCCGAAAATTGAACCTGAATGCCCATCCTTTATCTGTCAGGCCGTGTCTTTTCATTAGCTGAACGGCCATCCTCTCCGCTTTTTCAGCTTTCATCGATCCTTGCGCTCCCGCCTTTTTTTCTAACGCCCCATGAGTCTACTTAGACGCCACTCATATAGCAAGTATTTTTATACGGGCTATAGGTAAAAAAATACCGATAGATGGATGGGCAGCCCTGGTGTGGCTTGTTTTGGCGTGCCTGAGGAAGAATACTGCCCCTTGGCTTGTGGGCTTTTGTGTCTGGGGTCAGTAGGATTCTCGCCCGCTGGGACTCTACTCACTTCGCCTGGCCGAAGGCCGCTCTCGTATCCACTATCCGCAAGATGTTGCGAGTCGCCAGGCCATAATACGCCGCAAACCTACAACATCTTGTATCTGATGCGATTAGAGGGTCGGTCTTTAATCCTAAGTTTCGCCCAAAATAACTGCCACTTGCTCCGGCTTGAGCAGAGCATTCAGGGCGCTGATACACCTCTTCGCCCATGCCGCCCTCTGATTGAGCACAATTTTGATCACCTTCCCACCAGCATCCAGTTCCACCAGGCCGCTCACCTGAAAGGCATCTCGCACCAGGCGGAGAAATCCATATTCTCTCAACTTCGGTGTGGTCGCGCTTAACCATCGGCGTGACCAAACAAGCAGGTTGTGCGCCAGAGAGTTCAGCTGGACGACCATCTGCTGCCCCTCAAATCTTTTCTTGGACCTTTTCGTCATTCCGACACCCTGCTTGTCTTCCTTGATTTCGATCTCCACCGTCCCTCCGCGCTGATTATAAAAAGCCGCATACGCTCCCATCACCGCCCGTTTATCACCCGCTCGATCAACCGGCTGTTTGGTCAACAGGATTACATCGCGCGGTTCAAGCGTCGACAGGATCACCGCATAGCTCATCTGTCCATTCTTCTTCTTCCACCTCAACGCCAGGCGCCGCACTCCTCGGACATATTCATCTCCCGGCTCCTCGACCCATCCCAATTCGCGCCCAGGGGTGTGAGGATCACTGACCCATTCCTTAACTGTCGCCGCCAGATTCTTCGCCCGAGCGCTGGAGAAGTCCTTGCAATGTAGCTGATAGTCGGCGCCCAACAACCAGTTCACCTCATCGACGCTTCCACCACCCGCATCCACGCGAATGATCGTTCGTTTCCTCTTCTCCTCATCCAGGCCCAGCGCTTCGGCCGCCGCCCGCGCCAATGAGCGTTGCGCTGTCAGCAGTTGGACGTTGCCGTTGTAGAGCTTGTCAACGACCACCTCTTCATACTCCGCGGCGATCACTCGTCCGAGTTGGCGCCCGTGTCGGATGCCGTCTTTACTGAAGTAGCCTTTGTCAGCTTTGACAGACTTCGCCCCACAGGGCAGCCCTGTCATATCCACATCCAACACCTGCCAGCTCTGCTTATAGTTGTGCCGATAAGCCAAAGAATGGGTCTGAAAAATCTCTCTCGTGGCTTGCTCCATCTGTTTAACGTTTGTGGCGCTGCAGGCATCAAGTGTCTCCTGTACGACCGACTGCTCAGCGCAGCCTGTCCGCCCAAAGGCCCGCTGCAAGGCGGGGTCAGTTCGCAACCGCGTATTGATTTCGCAGAAGCCATGCGCCCCGGCCAGGATGGTGATCAATCCGTCCGTCAATTTCTGCGTGGGCGAGTATTTGACCGTCTTTTGTCGAATCCTCACCAGTTCCTCGATCGGTTGCAGCAACCTGAGTGCGCGAATCTTCGTCCCGATTGCAACCAACACAGCGCGCGGAGAATAATGTTTTTGAGTCGTGACCTGTTTCTTTTTTATGGCGTTAGTCCTCCGGATCGTTTTGCGTTCGATTGGAAGACTATGCCGCAGGTCACGGCTTGCCTATACTTTAGGACTCATCACATCACTAATTTGGGCGAAACTTAGGTTAATCCTAAGTTTCGCCCAAAATAACTGACACTCGCTCCGGCTTGAGCAGAGCTTTCAAGGCGCTGATACACCTCTTCGCCCACGCCGCCCTCTGATTGAGCACAATTTTGATCACCTTCCCCTGAGCATCCAGTTCCACTAATCCGCTCACCTGAAACGCATCGCGCACGAGGCGGAGAAATCCAAATTCTCTCAACTTCGGTATCGCGCCGCTTAACCAGCGGCGCGACCAAACGATCAGGTTGTGCGCCAGACTGTTCAGCAAGACGACCATCTGCTGCGCTTCAAATCTCTTCTTTGACCTTTTCGTCATCCCGACGCCTTGCTTGTCTTCCTTGATTTCGATCTCCACTGTCCCACCGCGCTGATTATAAAAAGCCGCATACGCTCCCATCACCGCCCGCTTATCGCCCACTCGATCAACTGGCTGTTTGGTCAACAGAATTACATCGCGCGGTTCAAGCGTCGACAGGATTACCGCGTAGCTCATCTGTCCATTCTTCTTCTTCCATCTCAGCGCCAACCGCCGCACTGGTCGGATATATTCATCCCCAGGCTCCTCCACCCATCCCAATTCACGCCCGGCAGTGTGAGGGTCGCTAACCCATTCTTTGACTGTCTCCGCCAGATTCTTCGCCCGCGCGCTGGAGAAATCCTTGCAATGTAGCTGATAGTCGGCGCCCAACAACCAATTCACCTCATCAACGCTCCCCCCACCCGCATCCACGCGAATGATCGTTCGCTTTCTCTTCGCCTCATCCAGGTCCAGCGCCTCAGCCGCTGCCCGCGCCAATGAGCGTTGCGCCGTCAGCAGTTGGACATTGCCGTTGTAGAGCTTGTCAACGACCACCTCTTCATACTCTGCGGCGATTACTCGTCCGAGTTGGCGCCCGTGCCGGATGCCGTCTTTACTGAAGTAGCCTTTGTCTGCTTTGACCGACTTCGATCCGCAGGGCAGCCCTGTCATATCTATGTCCAAGACCTGCCAACTCTCCTTGTAATTGTGCCGATAAGCCAAAGAGTGAGTTTTAAAAATCGCTCTCATGGCTTGCTCCATCTGTTTGACGTTCGTCGCGCTACAGGCGTCGAGTGTTTCCTGCACGACCGACTGCTCGGCGCAGCCTGTCCTACCAAAGGCGCGCTGCAAGGCCGGATCACTTCGCAACCGCGTATTGATTTCAGATAAACCGTGCGCCCCGGCCAGGATGGTGATCAAGCCGTCCATCAATTTCTGCACGGGCGAGTATTTGACCGTCTTTTGCCGAATCTTCACCAAGTCCTCAATCGGTTGCAGCAAATTGAGCGCCCGAATTTTCGCCCCTATTGCGACCAGTACGGCGCGCGGAGAATAATGTTTTGAGTCGTGACCTGCTTCTTTTTCATGGCGTTAGTCATCCAAATCGTTTTGCGTTCGATCGGAAGACTATGCCGCAGGTCACGGCTTGACTATAACTTTAGAACTCATCTCATCTCTAATTTGGGCGAAATTTGGGTTAATAGCAGCAGATCGTGATGAATGCGCTGGCCAATGCGATGTTGAACCACGTCAGGAAAACAGTCAGCGAACGTTTGTCCTGTTCGAGTGCTTTTTGGGGAATGATCCCCCCGCAGAACGGCGTTGAACGAACTGAGACATTGGTGGGGATGTGCATTAAAGTGTGGGTTGGTGAGCGTCGCAGAGCTGCTTTTCGGATTTGCATGGCGTTCCTTCTCTCCCATTTAGGCTTGGAGCCTTTATTTGGGTTATTTTCGAATGGTAATGATTACCACAGGTCAACTTGTTGTCGTATCAGCGCTTCCGTATATATATACGTTCTCAGTTAGGGGGCGGATTTCCCGTATCAACCTAGGGGCGGTTGGGGAGACTCGGATTTGGTTGGCTTTCTCCCCTACTAATCGACGATGCTCGGTATAGGGGGGTCCTCAGGGATCCCTGTAAATGGCCATAATGCCCGGAGCGACTTCTTGGGAAAGAATCGATTATCGATCGAGTCCTCGATGGCGAGCTGGCACATTATCTCAGCTGCCAGAAATACTATTCTGGTGGCGCCAGCAAAATTGGCTTGGACGCCTGGATTAGGAAGGGGTGGGGAAAATTATCGCCCGCGGTCTGCGGCGACCCGATAATTGTCACCTTTGGTTTCACGCGCAGTAGATGCCGGCTCTACATTCCTTGTTGACAGTAGTTTCTCCAGGTTGTTGACGTGCATGGATTGCCCCTCCTTCGCTATGCGCAGGAGCTCCTCAAGGCCCGCTATTTTCGGTTGCGGAACCTCCTCTCCCCTTTGCTTGTATCCGTCGATTATTGTCTTTGCGTGTAAACTTGACTCCATGTGATCTTTGACGGCAGCCTTCGCGCACAAAGCCAGCCAGGCTAGGCCAGTTACGGGCGTCTGAATGTTGAAATGATTGAGGGTTCGCTGAATTTCGGCTAGACTCGTCAATCGCCCTTCGGCGTTCGCCCCATACGCCACGCGCTTGTCGTCACTGCTCCACAGCGGCTGCCGCCCCTCTCCATTATGGCCTCCATGCCCGTTCTTGTAGATCCCCACATGATATCCAGACTTTTGATCCCCCTCGATTTTTGCGTACAGCCCACTGTCGCTGTCGACGATAATTTCACGGTCCTTTTTGATATGTTCGATCAAGAGTTTGTTGCTTGATATGTCCTTTCCGGCCAGCCCATCCCTTATGCATTTTGTGAGGCAGTCTGCGATCACTTTGTCTCTTACTGCTTTGCCCAAAGATAATTCATCCTCAATTCGCTTTTGGTGACCATTTGTGTTGAGTTTCGGGTAATTGTCCTGGGTGGGGTTCGCCCCAATTTCTATGCCCTCATTTGCGCGTAAGCCGGCTCGTTGTCGTATGGCGGTGACCTCTTTGATCGCTGCCCCTGCAATCATCACCATCTCTGCATTGAGCTGACTGTGAGCTGGAGATTGCCTGCCTATTACGTCGACAACCGCATTTGCTATGGTAATGATTGAACTGTCCTTGGCGTTCCTCCTCTGTATATTCATTTTGGTCAACAGTCGTAACCCGCCGTTGAAGGCGTTCACACCCTTGTCGGGGCCGAATTTATTAACTGGCGTGTATGACTGATTGTAAGTACTCAACTCCCCCAATTTGGCGATTGTGTGCGCTGCAAAGAGCATTACCTGTACGTCGGGTGGGTGACTGAGGTTGCTCGGCTCCTTTTCGCGCTCTGCGAGGGCTGCGCGCGCGAGACCGATGGCGTCTTCCAACGTCCCATTGAAGTTATTTGTTCCTTTGGCGTGAATATCCGTGAGGGCGGCGTAAAGTTTTGCCGCCAAGGTAAGATTTTCGGCCCGCCCTGTGACCATCCCGAGGGGGGGCGATTGAGGTTGTTCTGCGCCAGGCGCTGGGCGGCCGTCTGGCGGGCCATTCATGCCTGCCTGCGGCGGCGTTGCGCTCCCGCCGCGTTCGGTTCGTGGCGGCTCTGCTGTGACGCTTCGGATGAGTATTCGCGCTTCATTTCGTCTGATCGGTCCAAGATAAACTTCGCCAAGCCTAGGCTGTTTCCCTCCATCAATGCTCCCTGCGTTTGGTCCAGTTTCTGGTAGCGGACCATACTTTTTTTTCGCCTCACTTAACGTCTCCCGCATCTCTGGGGCTGTTGTCCAATCCTTGAATACGTCCATGGCCTCCCTGCCACTTCGGAACGTAACATAAGAGAAATAGTCGTCGAGACTGTTAGTAGCTTGATCAAAAGTTAGACCTAATTCCTTCCGTTGTCCGGCCAATATGTGGGCGATGATCTCACGTTTATGATCCTCCTTTCCGTAACCACGCGCTTCTAATGCCCTCCCTATTTGATCGGCATGAGGGGAGCCCGGGAACCAGTCGTGGATGTAGTCTATGAATTGCCCCTCTTTAGTGTGGTTGATTTCGTGGAGGAATGTTTTATATTCCGAGTCGGGTGGCCTGCCGCCGCGAACGTAAACTACGTTGGGGTGTTTATCAGCTAGCTCCTCAAACGTCTTAGCCAGGCCTACGATCTGTACGTCCGCGCGCGCATATAGCTCGCTGTTGTCCCGCAGCAATCGGGCGGGAAGCCGTCCCTTATCATTTTCCCACGACCGCCGGATTTCTGTGGCGAGTTGCCGGGCCTCATTGGACTGCATGTTAAATCCGTTGAAGTCTCCGGCATCGCCAAACGCGCGCTCGTATGCGCGTTTTATCCAGAAATGACCCTCTTTATTCACATAAATGATGTTTTCGCAGTCTGGATTGTTAAAAGTGCGGAAGCGCGTTTTGTCCGCAATAATTGCGCTTTGATGGGCAATCTCGTGAGCCTGATCCGGGGCAAAGATGATCCCCGAATCAGAAGCCGCATCCTTAGCTAAGGGTTGACTGGCGATGCGAGACATTCCCCACCTCCCTTGTGCTTGGGATCCGCGCTGTGATTGGTTGATCCCCCCTGCTGAGTCTTTTCTTGTTGTCGAATGATGCTGTTGTTACATCGGCGCCGAGGTCCTGTCGGATCTCAATATGTCCCTTGATTGCTTTAGCGATTTGTGACGCGCCGGCGCTCGGATGTGCAGGAATGGCGTTGCCGATGCTATTCGCCGTTCGGCCAGTGCCGGTGGGAGGATGGAAATCGGATTTGGCGCCGGAAGGGCTGAGATTTACTGGCTGTCTGTGGGATCTGATGGGCTCGATTCCTGGAACATCTTCTGCAGGGTCTCCGATACTTCTTCGACCATCTCTTGGCCTTCCAGCTCCAGAAGGAACTTCGCCAACCCTTCCTTGCCACCCTCCAGCCAGGCTATCATCGCCCGGTCTAGTTTCTCGCGAAGTTCTTTTTCCGCCTCGGTCTCCGCGGAATCCCGAAAATAGCCCTCTAGAGCCGCCTTGAGCTCCTGGTCGCTGTCCATACTTTTCTATCCCCTCATTTAGTAGTTGCCGCATCTCCGGAGTCGCGTGCAGCTCTTTGCTTCGAATGAAGGAGATGTTGGCCAGATTATAATTAAGAACATCGACAGCCTCATTAAATGATAGCCCAAGTTTAGCAGGCTCTCCACCCAAGACATCAGCAATGGTTTCGCTGACGTATCGAGTCCTCCGGATCTTGCGCGCTTCCATTACCGCCGCGATCCGGTTGGAGTGGGGTATGCTCCAGAACCAGTCGGTGACGTCTAAGACTGCTATGACTGTGATTGAATACCCTATGAGGATTGCTGCTACCAACTTGCTCATGGTTATCCATCCTGTTCTTTTCATGCGGCCCTTGCGCCACTTGGGGAGTCTAGCGAAACGCCGATGTGATCGCCTGGCCGCGCCGCATCGCATGGGCTTGGGGCGGATCTGGAAATTTAGGCTCCTGTCTCGTTTATAAATGAAGAGGGATGGCCCGGCCCGGACTAAAAGCGAATGTTTGTCCTGCTCGATTCTTTCTTTTAGGGGTTCCCTGCGCCGGCGCGCCGCATGCGATTTAAAACGACGCTCGTTTATCTCTATTTTCGGTCCCCTGAGATTTGATAGCAGGTTGCATTTGGTCATTCAGGTGACGATGTCGGAAACATCGCCGCTCTAAACGCCAAAATACAACCCGCTATAGACCCAGTGCTAATGTGGTAAGGAGCGCAAATCAAAAGCGAAAGACGAACCCCGCTGATGGTTGCGCGGTATGTGTGAACGCGTCGGAATTGAGAACGGCAAGCCCGAAGTTGGGTCTTTTGTAGACCAGACCGCGGTATTCGAGCCTGAGCGCGAAGTGGTCGTTGATGTCGAAGTTGGCACCGCCTCCGTAAACGAAGGTCGCCCTCGTCTGAGTGTCGGCCCCGGGGATGGCCCCTCCGCGGTTATTGGTCGGGTCGAAGGTCAGGGCTCCGGCCCCCGCCAGGGCGAAGGGCCTCAGCCCAAGAACCATATTGGGAGTGGATACTAACAGCGCGGCCGTGGTTTGGTGGATGTTGGATTGGACGTTGAGCGCCCCGAAGGACGTGAAGTTATTCTGAGTGCTGCGAGTGTACCCGTAGCTCAGGTCACCGCCGAACCAGTGGCTGAAGCGGTTACGGTAGCTGATAAGGAGGCCGCCGGAGTCGGTCGTATGCTGTCTAACTCCGTTGTTATTGGAGTCCTTCGTAAAAAATCCTGTGCCTTGCGCGCTAACTTCATTTCGCGGCAATTCTGTCTGGGCTGTGGAGGTTGCGGCGCAAAGCGAAGTGATGAAAAGTACCGCGAGTAATATCTTAGTTCGTGTCATTTTTCCTTCTCCTTTGTAACGGCGGTCCTGGTTGATAAGATCCCGGGGCCGCCGGGGAACGATGTTGAGCGCAATCATGATGGGTTTCGACGCGTTGTTCGCGCCGATCGACGGGGCCCGCTGTCGAGAAGAAGAGGAGGCGGATTTCGCCCTCTCCGCATAACCCCGAACCTTCAAAATTACTTTTCTCTAGTTACGCGTTTCGAAAAGCGCAGGGCCGCTCAGATCAGCCAATAGCTGGACGTCGGTGAGTAACCTCTATCTAAACTAACTTGGTTGAAGTTGGTCGCCTGCATCTATTAATACGCGGAGAGTTACAAGGCGGATTTTTCCAGTTATAAAAAAGCCTAGCTTGGGTAAGCGGGTTATTTAGAATCGCGGTTCTATTGATGGGGAGAGTCGCAATTATCGCCCTCGACAACCCTCGCTTCTGTCGCTGCCGTCTCGACCTCCCTGCGCTTGGGCGACGCGCCCCATTAGTTGCGCGTCAGTATTTAGTCTCTTAAGGACGTCAATATGATTGGACTGTCCATCTTTCTTAGCTAAATTCAGCGCTTCTCGCAGAGTTGTACTTATCAATGTTGGGTCGTGCATATCCTTGCTACTATTCTCATATGCAAGTGCAACTGACTGGGCGGGGAACAGAGTGCGGTTGTAGAGCTTCTGAGCGGCCCTTGCCTCTAATGCGAGACCGTCTAAAATAGCTCTGGTCAGATCAATGTTGAAATTCTTGAGGGTTGTTTGCACCGCTGTGATATCTTTCAACGCCTTATTATTGCTTGCCCCGTTTTCGCCCTGCATATAAATGGGCGTTTGATTTGTGGCATTGAGCCTGTCTCTGTTCTCTTGCTGAACGCGGTGGTTGCTCCAAATCAGGTGATCTTTCTCTTGCCGGCGATCTGTTAGTGGCTCCCCCTGGCTGATTTCTATTTCCTTCCCCGAGTTAGACCCTGACCTGAAGATCAATCCTTTCTGGTAAACATCCACGTTGTAGCCCGCCCCGTTCTGGTCCCAGTTGACATGTGCGTACTGCCCCATGTTGTTGCTGGCCACAAGCTCATGGCGATTTGCGATGAGTTCGACCAGGTGGCCCTTTTTTGTAATTTCTTTTCCTTCCCACACTTCTGCGAGGCTCTTTTCGAAGTAGTCTTTATGAGCTTTCGCCACTAGAAAATCGATCAGGATCCTTTCATCATTGAGCTGCTTTTGCTCAGGCGTTAAATTCCCTGCCGGATGATTGTCGGACGTAGTTTTCGTACCCGTTCCTGTCGCATGATCATTTCGCGGCCCGGAACTCCGGAGCCAGGAGTCGACTGCGTCAATCACCTGCCTCTCGCCGGGCGGCGCGTACGTTATGTCGCGGATTATCAAAAATTGCGCCCGCCACTTAGAAAGTTGATCAGCCACGGGGGCAGGCAATCCTATGCGGCAGCTGTTGAGCGCTGTTTTTACGCCTTCAACTGTTATTTCCCGGGTTTGTTGACGTACGGATTCATACCGTGTTAAGCGGGAGGCGGCTGACGGCTCTGCCTTGTCAGCGGTGGGGATGTATTCCTCCTTAATCACTTGTACATCGAATCCGACCGGTGTCGGTGTTATCTTCCCGAAGAATCCTTCCGCTTCGCCTTTATGAACAACCCATGTGAGTACTTCCATGGGTTCCCCAGATTTATAGATGTCGCGCCTGTTTTCGATGAATTCCTTGGCCTCTGGCGTGATGAATGATCTGAGTTCTGGCGCGATCTCTTCGTGTTTCGTTAAACCTGCGTCTGTTAAGGCCTGGCTGGCGATATTCTTAGCCTTGCTGAGATCAGCGGTCACGCTAATCGTACTTAAGGCGCTCAGCATGGTCTGCGCCTTCTGGTCGCCCATTAACTCACTGATGGTGTACCAGGTGTTTGGATCTCGTTCGGCCCATTCTGCGCGCTCGCTGTTGTGTAGATCATTCAGAACGCCCCCTGCGCAGCCCCGGGCGTTGGTAGCTGTTTTACTGGTCTGTATGTATTCCAGGACTCCGGCCAGTTCTCGATTAAACTGTTCTTGAGCTTGTCGTTTTACTTCGAAATGAGTGGCAGATTTGTCGTACTCATGGATCGCAATAAGAGCCTCGTTGGCAAGTTCGGATGCGATGCCGGCTAGTTTCGATTGTGCGCGCGCCTCCGAGAGCACTCCCAGTTTGTCGGCTGCGTCCGGCAGTTCGGTGATCCCGTTGAGATACTGGACATAGAATGGAGGACGATCTGCTGAAAGATTGAACCCTGCCCTTTTCAGCTTGTCCATCGCCTCCTGAGCGCGACCTATTGTCTCGTCCTCTGTCGCGCCGTCCCTGATCTGTTCGAGAACCTTTACAACCTCGGGCTTGTAATCCTCATATTTTGGGTTAGCTGCCGTCTCACCGGACTCCAGACTGTCTGGCAACGGGATTTCGAGGTCTGCATTCCGATTGGGCAGGTTTTGTTGCCACCGGTTTAACTTTCTGAGTTCTTCTTGCGAGAGCTCCATACCCAACTGCCGGAGCTCCACATTTATCGCCTCCGGGGTTCTCACTGGGATTATTACCTGTGAGTACTCATCTTGATAGCTTGTGCGTGTAGCATCTTCATCTAATTCTGAATAGACTATGTGGAATTCTCCGGTTTCGGGATTTGCTATAATCGTGGCGGCGGAGTCCTCGTTTTCGATGGCGATGTGTGGAATATGCAGCTCAATTAAGTTCTCAGTCTTTTCCTGGCTTGTTGCTGGCATGGGCCTTGGTTCTTCGAAGAGTTCGGATCTGGTATTTTCCTTTGGTTCCATGTCAATTGTCCTCTGATCCCTCTGTAACTGGGGGGCTTCGGACACAATCTTTTTGGGGTCGTGGATGGCATTCAGGTAATATGTGAGGTTGGAAGGCTTTTCCCATCCTAACCCGTCATAAGCTTCCCCGGCGATTCTGGCCGCGAGGTCTCCGTAACTGAAACCATCGGTGTTTGATCCGAGTTCGATGATTCTTTTCAATGGGTTTGGGACTTGGTTTATTCCGATGGCATCTACAATTTCCCTTACCTTTTCGATGGCTTTGGGGATGTCGCTCTCCAGGTAGCTGTCCCGTCCTCCGTCTGGGTTCGCGTAGTCTTCGTAACTACTGACGATGTTCTTCAGTGAAGCGTCGATGGCTTCCTTGATCAACTCCCCTTGAGCTATATGATCTGTCGCGCCGACCTTGATCTGTTCGAGGGCATCTATAACCTCGGACTTGTAATTCTCAAAGGGGCGGTAGGGCATGTCAAAACCGAGAGCTATGTAGCTTATGTCAGCAATCTTAACGGCCTCTACATTCCAGTCGACAGGGGGACTTGCCCCCCAGGCCTCGGACATCTCCCGTAAAGCCTCGAAACGGGCCTCGTGAACCTGTGGCAGTTGGTCAGGGTTAATAGTCTTCACAACATTCCACGCCGCTCCGACTGCGGATAAGACTGGGGCAATTTCCCTGGCTCGGGCGTCACTTTCGTTCAAGCGCCCACCGAATTTGGGCCACTCCCCCTTACTGTAGGATTCGACGACTTGCTTGAGGGGCGCTTCGAGGACTTCTTCCATTCTCACTGAGTCGAGTATGTGTTGTAGTTTTGGCGGATCAGTATTGAGCATGCCGGCTACACTCTTCTCGATCTCGAAGAGGCGCAGCGCTAACTCGTACTTGCTTTGTGAAGATTGGCCGTCGGGTGTGGAGTTCAGAAGCCATATGCGCTCGATTTTTTCCTTGAATAAGTCCTCAGCTGTCAGTTGTGACAGGTGGATTCCGAAGCTTGAGAGATAGGCTTTTAGGCTGGAAAGGGTACTCTCTGCTACCTTCTCTGGCCTCTCCTCTCCAGTCAGCTTCCCTCCCTGGTACGGATCGAACCCGTAGAGGACTCCTTTCTTAACTCGCTCGATGATCTCTGTCTGTCCAAGCTTCTCTGGAGATTCTTCCCAGACACCTACTGATAGCCCGAAGCCTGGGTTGAGGTCCTTGTCATAATGGTGGGTTATAACAGAGGCGTATCTGTTGACCCTGTCGTTTTCGATGCCGTGCAAGGTTGTGCCACCCTCTTGAGGTTCGCTGAACTCGAAAGTGACTCCTCCATCTGTAGGGAATAGCAGCCCCATTGCAAGTATTTCGTTAGTGTAGTACCCCCTTCCCCTATCTTGCATTAGCTCTAGCTGGTCTTTGAGAGGCTTCTCTGTGGGGAGGCCAAGCGCGAAGTGAGCTAGCCCTGCGATCTCCGCAGCCTGCTCCTGCCGGCTAAGCAGCTGTCCGTTGTAACTGAGGGTATAGATCATGTCCAGAGCTACAAAGGGGGTTCTGTAAGCCTTGGGCATTGTACTGGCATCGATGGGCCGGACCTCTGGGTTGATGGTCTTCCACGCATTTCTGACCGCTTTGACCGCGGCATCAAAGGCATTGTTTACTTCGCTTTCTGAGATCGGATACATGGATAGCCCGGGCCACTTTCCCTCGTGACAGGATTTGGTGATCTGCCTGAGGGGGCCTTCTGGAACTTCCAGGTAGTTTTCTTGCCAGAGGTTGAGCGTCTCGGATAGGCGATCGGGTAGCTTGATGTCAACTTCACTCAGTTTTTCTTGCAGTCCTCGGACGGATTCTTCGAGCGTCTTTGTGCGCTCGGCGCGTGAATCGTAGAGGTGCTGAGCCTTTCTGATTATCTCCAGATCGAACGCGCCCTGGTTTGGCGTGATCTCTGCGAAGGTTTGGAAGCCTTCTTCCAGGTAGTCGTAGGTCTTAAGGATGTAGCTCCCAGGCTTCTCCTCAAATCCCCTGAGGGAATAAGGTATTGTCAAACCGAGTCCGTCATGAGCCAGGATTGCGGTTTCGATCGCGAGATTCCATGAATCAAGCTCTCCTTTGCCGGCGCCTAGCTCGGCGATCTCCTGTAGCGCCTTAACCTGGCGCTGGTGGCTCTCAGGCGCCTTATCCAGGTCAAGAGAGTGTACAGCTTCCTGGGCCGCTTCGATGGCTTCTAGGATGCTCTTCATTGTATTGGTGTTCAGGTCATCGTGCCTGAAATCTTCGGAGCCGGGCCACGCTCCATACTCGTAGCGATTGATGATCCTCTCTAACGGCTCGTTGATGCGCTCCTTAATCGACTCGCGCTCGGGCATGTGATCCAGCGTTGTCCACTCGACCCCGAGTTCCGCTGCCGCATTCTTTTCAGCGTCGAGAAGCTCCCAGGCGATTTCCAATTCGCTTTTTCTGGCTATTCCTTCATGATCCCGGCTCATCTCTAACTTGTCCGCGATCCGATCCTCGAACAACCTCTCGGCCAGACTGTCCGGCAGGGGGATTTCAAAGTCTGTGAGGGTAACTTTTAAACCGGCGAGGCTCCTCAGCAATTTCTTTGGGGGGGCCTCCTCTGTTGGTTTTCCCCACCTATATGTCTCAAACCCATACCCCTTCCACATCTGTATATCGTGGCCTTTGTGTGTTTCCCAAACCTGAACCTCCCAGCCTCCGCCCTGGAATGTGTAATCCTTGTAATGCTCTTTCCACTCTATGGATGCTTTTCTTTGTGCGCCGACGACTTGAATTGTGTAGAGATTGCGTTCATTGGACCACCGAGCTTCCCTGCCCTCTGCGATGGGGGATTTAAGATCGATGTTGATATCGCTCCCTGCTAATACCCTCCAGGGGTTTTCCCTGTTGTCCCACTCGACCTCTCTCTCCCTGTCATCCTCAACAAAACCTTCTATTTGTCCCCACAAGTAGGCGTCGTAGCGGTCGGCGTAATCTTGTTGCCAGTCAGAAAGATCTTGAGCCAATTCTATAGGCAATGCGATATCGAACTCACGGAGCTCTGTTCTTACCGCCCCAACAGTCGATGCGCTGATATTTGGGTACGCCTCTTCATCTCGTTCGACGTAGCCGGCGTTGCTGTAGCTGGCGCCAGCCTGGTTGTCGAGGACGTAATTGTATTTCTCTGTCCACACCTGTATATCGAATTCGCCGCCATTGTTTGGTGTAATTTTCGCAAAGAGTCCGTCCTTCCCACTGTCATTAATGATGTATGAGTTATCTTGTCTGGTGAATCCCTGAGCCTTCTCTTGATCCGTTGCCAGCGCAAGCTTTAAATCCTCAAACTCCTGTAGGTCAACGTAGGGTTTTAGCGCCTCAGAGAGGTCCTTGAGATCGCGCAGGGGTGGCTGATTTTCGAGGTCCCCCATCTTGGTAGGAGTGGGCATATCCAAAGCCACCTCGCTTAGTTTGTCCAGTATGCTGGCGAAGCGTCCGAATCTCTCTACTTCGAAGCTGGCGTCCTCAAATTCCCTTGATCGATCTATCCGGTAGATAATCGCTTGGAAGGAGCGGTCATCTTGGGACCATCCGATTTCTGCGTAATGGTCAGGCTTCTGGCAGTCTATGCGGTGTGTAGTTTTTGACCCAGCGGCTGATTGCCGAAACTCTCTAGTGTTTTCAGATCTGTTCTCTGTGGCCATAAATCCATTGAGGATAAATATGCTTCTGTCAACGTCCGTGATCGACGAGCCTTTCAGGTTCGCGAATACTCCGCCTTCCTGAACACGAGGCGGGGAGGATTCGCTGTTAGATTAAAAAAGTCAATGATGCCTGCCCACTAAATCCCCGCGCATCAATGAGATGCATGTGGGACAGGATTGATTATCGCCCTCGATAATTGTCGCCTCGATTCTCGCCTCCCCGGTCTTCATGTTGTTGTGTGGCGCGTTCCATGATGGGTGTGATCGCACTTAGTTTTCTCAGCGTGTCAGCGTGTGTGGATAGCCCAAGTTCCTCTGCTAAACCCTGCGCTGTTTGTCGGGCCTTGCTTTCCGCTATCGGCAAAGGGATTTCATTGCTGCTCTCCTTATATTCAACTATAACTTGATAAGCCTTGGTTACCGCGTTCTGGTAGTTTTTATCGACAGTCCATGCTGTTGATGCTAATCCCTCTAAGAGAGCGTTGGTTAGATCAATGTTGAACTCCTTGAGTGTAGTTTGCACCGCCGGGATATCCTTCAACGCTTTTCCTGAGCCGGCCCCTGACCGGGGGATGCCTCCAGCGAAAGGTTCAACGAACTTTCTGTCAAAGGAAACCACATAACTTTTGTTATGTGGATCCCAGGTGACCTCCGTCTGTTGCCCTCCGGTGTTCTTGGCGGTGAGTTTGCTGGCATGTGCGATGTATTCGGGTATCCTCCCCATGCGTGTGATATCTCTTCCTTCCCATATCTCTGTGAGGGCTTTCTTGAATGAGTCGTTAGCGGCTTTCAGTATCAGAACAGAGCCCAACAGTGTTTGCTCGTCGCTTCGCTTCTTATCGAAAGGAGTGGAGATGAGCGCACCTTTCATAGGCGCCTTGGTCTCCGAATCAGTTCGCGAGTCGGCGGTGTGGACCCTGGCTTTGATTGCGCTGAGCACTTCATTTTCGAATGGATGTTGTCCCAAGTTGGGGTCGGGATTTGTTTTGTCAGCGGTCAAAAATTGCTCTCGCCATTTATGAAAAATTTGTTTGAGGGAGTCGGGCAAATCGATCTGGTAAATTTGGAGCGCTTCTTCTACCCCGTCGATAGTTACTTTCCGGGTTCGTGAGAGTACGGTTTCTTCCCGCTTGTAATTGAGGGTATCGGCGGCTCTATTCCCCTCCGTTAATCCCTTTTCTATGTACTTCTCCCTTAATATTTGTACATCGAAGCCGACCTCGGTCAGTGTGACCTTTCCAAAGTATCCTTCCACGTCGCCCCTGTGAACTGTGTATGTATACTGATTTATCGTCTCACCGTTTCTGTGGAAGTAGTCGTATTCTTCGATGAATTCTTCGGCGCTTCGCGCGATGAATCGGCCGGATCCCGGCGCTGTTATTGTTTCAGGCGCCAGGCTTGCCTCAGTGATGGCCTGAAAGGCGATGTCTTGTATCTTGGGGAGATCAGGAGTCTTTGTTATCCTGTTCAGGGCGTGTAGCATGCTCCGTGCGCTCGGGTGCGCGCTCAGTCGGTGAATGGAGTCTGGAATGTTGTCATGTTCAAGCCAATATGGCTCTGAATTCCATTTGTCGTTGAGATCCAGCAGAACTCCCTCTGCGAGGAACCTGCTATGGGTTCCTGTCGGGCTATTGTGTGTTCGCATCAGGACTCCTGCCAGATCTCGATTAAACTCCCGCTGTGCTTGTGTTAGCTCCTTAAGAAGCTTTTGGGTTTCATGGTCCTCGTTGGGAGGCTCTATTCCCCAAAGCACCATGGTGTTGGGGCCCACTTTGATGCCCGCCTTCGCGAGTGTCTCTTCGACGTCTTTTCGGTACCCTAGTCCATCCGGGACTGTGATGATTGTGAGCGGCGCTTTGCCGTTAGGATCCCGATAGCCTTCGGGACTGGCAATATAAGACTGGCGCTGCGCCTCGCTCATCAGGACAGGACGAAGGAGGTGGGTTTCTCGGTTATCTTCCTCCTCCAGAGCCCGCTCATTGACCTCGAATAGCAGGACCTTCTTTCCTACTGAATTGCGATACTCGCCTGCTGAGCTGCCTGGCTCTAAAGATTTAAGTTCATCGATGGAGAGTTTCATCATTTACCCCAATGGTTGCCGAACCGTTCGAGATCAATGGTAAGGCTACTGTTATTTCAACCAGCTCCAGTCCACGAGGATAGACCGTGGTCAACTAATTGATCACATCACCCAGAGAGCAATCGGGCATTAGTGTTAAGAAGCGCGCGTGTTGCGCTCATTTGGGTTGGTGGTGAATGTTCACAGTTCGGTGGGTGACAGGTCCACTGATTCCTCCGACTGGAGTTTTCTCAATACCTCAGGGTCAACCCGTCCATGCCTTTTTGGAGGCTGTTGCCTACTGCGTTGACCATGGTTGCGAGATACCGTTTGCGCGCGGCCTCTACAGCCGCATTTCTCACTACCCCGGCGGCATCGATTGTCCCTTTGTAAATGCTTTCATTGCCTGCCAGGGTCCGTCCGTAGGCGCTGTCGTACCCCCTCTTGATCTCTCCGGCCGAAGCATTATTGGCGTCTGTTAAGTTCTTCGCATACTCTTGGTTGTTTCCTATTGTCGCTATATACAAATCCCCCTGATTCTGTTTCATACCGTCCAAGTATTTGTTGTTGCTCTCGACTCGCATATCAAAACCCAGCTCTGATGTCGCTATCTGGTTTATCTCCATATCCCTGGCGGCTTTCATCTGAGCAAGAGGTCCTATCATGCCTCCCGCCGCCCCTAACGGGGTTACAGCCCGACCTTCGCTAACCATCGCTCCGGCAACTTGTACAAATGCGCCTGTCATTGCCCCCATACCGGTGGTCGCTCCTGATAAGGCATTAGCATGAGCCAATAGTCGCTGCTCTGTGAGGTTTGCCGTAAGATCCCTGTACCCTCGGGCGTTTTCTGATGTTAGGTTGGCTTTGGAGAAATCTGATTGAGCCAGCGCCATCTTACCTTGGAAGATGCGGTTGTATTCGAAGCTCTTATTTTGGAATCCCGTCTGCGCGTTGGTTTGTGCGTACCCGAGACCTCTGCTTGCGGCGGCGAAGTATTTGCCGCCTTCCCTCGCCGCCTCTGCTCGTATCCCCTCGCCCGTTTGTTGAGCGTTTGCCTGCAGCACCTCGGCTTGGCGTGAGATCGATGCTCCCACGGCTGCGCTGTAGAGACCTATTCCTGCCCCTGCCACTGTGCTGACCCAACTGGAGACTGCCTGCGAGACCGCTTCGTACACCCTGCCGACGCTTAGTTGATAAGCGATGTAAGGGGCCGCAAACAGGCACAGGCCTGAAATCAGCATGATCACGGCGGCGAATAATGCGGTGTAGTATGGATCTCCGCTCTGGATAATCCCCATTGTGTTTTCGTCGAATGTGTTGTACTCCTTGCCGTCTCCCAGGGACACGGCAATGTTCCCACCCATGTAGGCGATTGACTTGATGACCAGCACAACTATCGGCCAGATTAACGTTAGTACGATAACTCCCCAAAGGTAGGGATAGGTGACTCGCTGCGCGAGGCTTCTATCTATTGCCAGCGCGATCATTATTGGCGCTGTCAGCCTCATGGCTATTAGTAGGAATTTGCGGAGCAATGACAGGAAAAAGTCGCCGAATGTTATCACTGCGCGTGAAAAACTCAAGCTGTCATAGAGGATCGGCATTTCCTTCGTGATGCCCTCGAGGATGCGGTTCGGGTCCGGTCCTTCTGATTCTTTGCTGAAAATGGTGCCCATCACCCCCCCTGGGATTGATTCCACTTTGACGCCTCCGACTGTAAATATTCCTTCGGTGAACTTGGTGTATCCTTTGTCGAAGTCTAGCTGCTGTTTATTGCAAAACTGGACTAACACCCCCTGCCCGCCCTCACCAGCCGCGATCGCCTTGCCCTCTGTGGACATCCAATTCACCATTTGGGGGCCATTCCCTAATAGCGCCAGGATTATGCCGAGTCTACCGAACCACCAAAATAGGTCGGCTCCGGCCCCGGAGTTCTCACGCCACAGCTTAGCGAAGGCCGCGAGTGTGATGACTAAGGCTAACTGCAGGCTGAGGTCCTCCAACCACGGTAGCAGCTTGGCCTCGATCTCATTCTGGATTGTGGGCAGGAGCTCGGTGGCGCGATCGGCCAGCCCTTTCACCGCATCGGAAAACGAAATTCTCGGGTCGCCAGGGGCCGGCATTTCAGATGGCGGCGGAGCGTCGACGGTCTGGGCGTGAACTGGACCAATTAGACAGATAGCAATTATGATGGTTCTCACTGCGACGAGACCTGACCGGTTGAGATTGAGCGTTCGCATTACTTACCCCGTAAAATTTGCTTGTCCGATAAGAATCAGCCCTTTGATTTCTTCGGGTCAAAACCTCTCAAGAGTTTTATCGAAGTCAATTAGTTTTTCGTTAAGCTTTCCCCACTCTCGATTGAGTGTTTTGACTTGTTTACCGAAGGTTATGCGAGCCTCCAGCAGGTTATAGTGACTTCTGTACCGCTTCTCGATCTGACACTCCAAGTCCTGGATTCTAGTGTCGTAATCATTGCTCAGACTCTCGAGGGCGGATATCCTTTGGTCGATGGAGAGCATTGCTTCCGAGCTTTGCATCGATTCTCCACCATCTTTCTTCACTTTGGCGCGTATCTCGCGCAACCGTTTTATTTCAGCCTGTGTATTGGCCTTGTCTGCTCGCGCCTGCTGTATTTCCAGTTCCCATCGCTCCAGGACATTATCCATGTCGCGCAATCGTTCCTGGGTGGCTATTGCCTCCAAGCTGGACCGTCCGATTACGCCTCTCAGGTAATGTTCGAGGTCGGCCTTGTCGGCCTCAGGGTCGAGGATTCCGCTGCGTAGCCGGTTGTCGATGGATTGCAGCATTGTGAGGCGAGTCCTGATGATGCTACGCGCCCGATCTTTTATTTCGAAACACGTGCGTATGGTGACCCCGAGGTCTGCCATAGTCTGTTTCGAAATGTATCGATCGGTGACCAGTTCTTCGGCCTTGCCTAATACGCCCGTCAGCGTGGTGTACTCTGCGATGGCCGTGTCGATGATTTGGATATAATGGTTGGTGTCTTCTATCGATTTTTTGACATTCAGCGCGTAGTTCTTCGCGTCGAACACGAAGGGCGTACTCAAAAACTGCGCCTGCGCCGTCTGGGGGGACATAATCAGGAACCCGATAAGTAGACCCAGACTGAGACGGTAAAGAATTGATTTCTTTGTCATATTAACTCTCCATGAATACTCGGTTGCAATTTACAAGGCCCGCCTATGTCTTGGGCCTACGGACTTGGGTTGAGCAACATTTCATCTATTTCAACTAGTCCGGCGGCCGCCAGTCCTCGCGGATAGGCCCTGGCTAGCCATTCGATCACGTCTGCGAGTGACCAATCAGGCATCAACGTGGAGACGCGCGCACGCGCGTTGCGTTCGTTTGGGTTAGTGGTGAAGGTCCACAGCTCGGCCGGGGACAGATCCACTTGGATCATTTCTACAATTTGGTCGCTGCCCGACCCGATCGCGATCACGTACTGAGCGTACTCGCCGGCCGAGTTGCGGATGGCGGTTATGGCGCCCGCGGCGTTATCCGACAGGCCCGCGTCGTATATGAGCTTGGTGTAGTCGCCGATTTGCTTTCCGACAATTATTATGCCGGCGTTCTTTGTGACGTCGTATAAAGCCTCGAAATCCTCATAGGCCTGAGTCGCCAGCAGCGTGACAACGTTCTCCTTGCGGCCCTGCCGCGCGCCGCGTCTGATGACGTCGAGGATGAGGGGATACTTGTCCCTGATCTTCCATACTTCATCGAAGGCCAGCAGGGTAGGCGTCAGTGTGCCGTCCTCTTTAAGCCGCCCGATGGATCGGACCACGCGTGACGCGACCCGTCCCGCGAGGGCCTCGCGGATGTCTTGTGGAAAATTGTCGAGCGAATCTAGTTCATAAACATCGTAGGGAGAATCTTCTGCGTAGTCGGGATGAGTGGGGGCGTCGATCCAGGGGTGTCCTCTGTATTTCTCTAGGGCCAGTAACAAAGTCGCGGCTCGATCCTTGACTGACGCGTTCTCGAACGGGTAGAAGTCGAGCAGCGCCAGCAGGTTGGATAATATCGGCTCACGCTTGGGTCCGTCCTGGCTGTTTCGCGGCGCCTCGTTCCGGTAGACCTCCTTCACCAGCGTGGAGAGTATGTCCTCGGCCACCGAGTCATCCGGCTTTACTCGTGCGAGCCGCATCAACTCCATTACAACGAGAGTTGTCTGTATTTCGTCCGGCGCTTCGCCTCTCTCCAGGCCTTCGTAGTCCCAGGTGTTGATTGTGCGAGGGTCATCGACGTTGAAGCGGAGGTGTCGTCCACCGAGCGCGTCGACGTGCGGGCCGAAGGATTCGCCGAAGTCGATGGCTTTGACCCTCGCTTCGGGAAGTGTCGCCAGCACGCTGTTGATCATGGTCGCGACGAGGACTGACTTGCCGGACCCGGAGGCTCCCATCACTATCGTCAGCGGAGAAGGGTTGGCCCCGCGGTCGAACAGGTCCAGGCCCAGCAGCCGGCCTGTGGGCGTCGAAAAAATCATGTGCGGCCGTCTCGCCCCCTCCCAGCCGGATTCGACCGGGATGAGCGCTGCGAGTGAGCCGGCCACCTCGGTGATCTCCCTTCCCGTAGCTTTAGGGGTTGCCTCTCCGACCAGAGCCTTTGAGTAGAGCGCCTGTAGTGACTCGGGTTCTTCGCGGCCGGCCTCGACCCCCGGTACTTGGCGTAGCGTGGTAATCACCTGTTCGCAGGCTTGGTCCAGAAACCTGAGAGATTCCTTCTTATCACTGAAGGACCGGACTGGCGGCGCATAGATAATCACATAGAAGCGCATTTCGACTAGCGCTTCCCGCGAGCCTGTGATGTGGTCTCGCACAGTCTCGAGGTCAGTAAGCGAGGCCCTGGCTTCTGGGGTCTGCTTGACCCGCCCGTCTCCGCGGATTGAGGCCCGCCTAACCTGTCTGATGCGCTGGTCGATTTTTTTGGTGATCTTTCGCTGGTCGGGGTAGACGAACTCGGCGACCACTGTATGCCTGAAATTGAGAGAAGGGTTAAAGGCGAGCGCCCGCAGCGCATCCGCTGTGACGAAGGGTTGTGGCGGGATAAGCATCGAGACTACGGCCGCCGGGTGAGCCCCGTGCATTACGTAGTTTCCTTCGTATAATATAGATTCGCAGCACAGGTAGTTGCTGATGTCCAGCCCGGGCTTTGTGGGCAGCTTCGGGACTGATTGCGCGTTTTGTCGGTGGCTCAGATAGATCGCCTCCCAAAGTTTGTCGCCCTTCAGGCGCTTCATCTTGAGAGGGCTCTCACGCTCAATCAGGCGGAAGACCTTCTCTGCCTTCTCCCTCTGGGCGCGTTCGTCCTTGACCAGCCTCCTGACTACGCCATCGTTCGCCGTTGCGCCCCAATTGCGTTTGAGCGCCATCGGAAGGCTCGACCAGCCGCTGCGCTTGACCTCTTCAATTGTGCGTTGGATGAAAGCTCCGAAAGCGTCCGCGTCGGCGCTTCTTCCCGTTCCGGGCACTCGCGCCCAAACCGAGAGCAAGCATTGGCGGTATCGATCGAACTCTACAGCTGATCCGTGCAGACTTAGACCGCTGACGTGAAGGCGGGTGGCTTCCGGGTGAGTCAGACTCCCATCGCCACGCGCCCTCAGATGCTTGAGGATTGCATGCCCGGGGTCCGGTCCCGAGGAGAAACGGAATTGAATGACGGTTCCGGGAGGCTTATCCGCGGCAAGTGTGCTGGCCAGCGCATCGCAGCGGGCTTCGATGACTTCTTCGGGCGACAGCATGGTCGGCTCGAGGATCGCGTCCCAGGCGCATGAGTAGTCGCCGTTCCTATGTCGCAGGGCGTCTTCGTAAATCCCTATTATTGAAGTGTCTCGTTTGCGCCCATTGATATGAGGGGATTTGGTCGAGCGTTCCTCGGGCGGGAGCCCTCTTTCGTTTTCCCTCCCCTTGCTTTCTCTCATTCGATTCAAGTCACGCCGAGCCCCTTTTTGAATCCTTAGCAAGCGGTTCCCCGCCCCGACTCCGAAACCCAGCCCCGCTGCTACGAGTATTCCAGTGGCGATTGTTATTGGCTCCATAAGTTTTGCGAAAAGGGACTGCCGGCTTATTGCCGGCAGGGGGATTTCGCATCGCGCGTAGCTTTAGAGTGGCGCGACCCCCTTTTGAAATCCCGCGATACGAAATAATGTGGAAGAGGCTCGTAAAATAGCCGCCGACACAATTACCAGCTCGACCATCGCGGCCTACGAAGACACTGAGCCGGTGATGGCGTCACTGTGTGAGCTGCGGGTTGTCGATTCCTCGCGAACATGCGTCTGCCTTAGAAATATTGAGACTTGGACTGAGCCAGTTAGGATGAACGTGGCCTGTAGATGCGGGCGTACCCGCGCGTCGCCGCGTCGCATTAGCTGGCGGAGTAGTCACTGATTTATCTTGCCTCCGACGACATTCGTTTGTGGATGATCCAGGGTCTCTTCGGGCGCTTCGTGTCGTCAGCGGGTAGAGCCGGCCTGTTGTAAGGGCTTTCAATCAGGGTGCGGATTTTGTGTTGTAACCAGTAGGGACGCCGACCTATTCTGGCCCAGTTAAAAAAGCCTATTGAGAGCGCCCCTGATGTTACTCCCATGATGAGTTCCAGAGGCGCTCCCCATAGAGTCAGATTTAAAAGGAATGGCAAGCTGTATCCCATGACCACGGCGAAAAGGACGAATTTCCAGTCCGAGCTTACAACTCCGAATTTGACGACCGGTAGATAAACATTCGGTCTGATAGGTCGGGGACGCATCTCTAGCTCCTTATGACGGCTCTGGCGACCGCATGAATTTCAAACGTCGGTGTCGAGATTGACCGCTTCGCCGAGCGCAAATTTGCGAACTAACTCGATAACTCCGCCTATGCCCATTGCCATCCCTCCGCCGATCATCTGCTTCATAAATGATTTCTCCATCATGTAATTGACGGCGCCCCAGCCGACGCCCCCAATTCCCATGAGGAAGAGCAGGTTGCGGCCCCACTTGATGGCTTCTCTTACGCCGTTTCCGACGTTCTGGTCGCTGCCGCCGAAGATTCCTTGCGCGAGCGCGGGCGCACTCGTCAGGATGAGTGTCGCCGCGATCAGCACGAGCGGTTCGACGACGCGGAGGATCATGGCCAGATGAATTATTCTGTTCCCGATTCTAGCGATGCGCGAGCGTTCGAGGAGTTCGCTATCGATATTAGGTTTGCAGGCGACTAGGCGCTTGCCTATGGATTTCAAGTTCATCAGAAAACCTCCAAATGTAATGGCAGTTAAAAATCTTTCCCTGCCAGATCAGATGTACTCAATCCGCGCGTGGGCATGAGCTGCGCTGACCATGCAGGCGGATTTGACCAGCCTCTTTTCAACTTCCGTGCCACTGCTCGGCGCCGCTTTTGCGAAGGTAGCCGCCGGCCTCGTCAGAGGCGTTGACTGTGTTTGTAATACCGGGAGGGGTGGATGGCTTGTGTCGCAAGGGTTGGATCGTTCTGCATGGCGGTCGGTCTGTTGTTTGTGATAAATGCGTCTGCGTCGGCGCAGCGGCGGCAACTTGTTCAGGATGATTATCTTCTGCGCGTATTCAAGCGTGCGGACGCCAGGCATCGTAGCGCCCGACGTAATCTCGAAGCCATCCTCCGAGATCAACCTGAGTTTTGGCGGGAACTACATGCGGTCGCAGCCAGGATTGGGATCGAGCCGGCCTGGCTGCTGAATGTAATAGCCTGCGAATCGTTGTTTGATCCGGACGCGCGCAACCCGCTTCCGGGACAAACAGCGAGTGGTCTTCTGCAATTCATTGAGAGGACTGCGCGCCGCCTCGGGACTACCACTGGGGAGGTTAGACGAATGAGTCCAGTCGAGCAGTTGCGCCCGATCGAGATGTACCTCGAGCCCTTTAAAGGGCGGCTGAAAAGTTTGTCGGACCTTTACATGGCCGTTTTCCGCGGCCGGATAATCGAGGGCGGCGATGAGGTTGTGGTAGTAGATTCACTCAAAGAGCCGCGCATTTATGCCCTTAATAAGCCTCTCGATTTAAACGGCGATAATCTTATAACAAAGGGCGAGCTGAGCCTTGCGGCTCTCAGCGTCGGTAGGTTTGCGCCAGCGAGATTGCTGCAACAGGGTAACGGGAATAACTCTTACGGTAGGGTCGCTTTGGCGCGTGGAAGTGGTAAGCGGCCTCAAGCGGCTGTTAAGAGCCCCGATTCCGCGTCTCATGTGATCAGTGTTCGTCAATCTCGGCCGCCTCTTTCTACGCGCTCAATTTATGTTCGAAGGGAAAAAAGGTCTGCGGCGGCTGGCGAGCGACGATATTGACGCATGCGTCAATATCGCTTTCGAGCCAAGCCCCTCAAATCAAAAGACTTTTCTGGAGTCCCCGAAAACATATTGACGCATGCGTCAATATCGCTTTCCGGGCCAAGCCCCTCAAAT
>Ga0137369_10000060_pt1 | contig 68903 bp, 55 predicted proteins | sample SagtaG_12_FD_104918 | JGI IMG/M metagenome (GOLD analysis project Ga0137369, IMG submission 104918) | Vadose zone soil microbial communities from Sagehorn Ranch, Mendocino, California, USA - Sage1_L_113_16 metaG | ecosystem: Environmental > Terrestrial > Soil > Vadose zone | place: USA... | reverse complement strand
AGCTGTTTTACCCCTCGGACGTTACCGAGTCGACGGTCACGGCCGTCCGACTTCGGCTGTTGGCTCACGCGCGTCGCCATCATGGAATCTGGCTCGTGATCGACGGACTGCTGTTTGTCGTGTCGGGACTGTTCATGCTCATTCCCGGGCCGAACGTCTTCGCGTACTACTTCGGCCTGCGTCTGATCGGCCACTATCTGTCGTGGCGAGGCGCCCGGCAGGGCCTTTACGGGACGGCATGGCACGGATGCGCGGAGCCAGCGCTCGCGGAGCTCAGGGAGCTGGTCGATTTGTCGCGTGAGTCGCGCGCGCCGCGCGTGGCAGCAATCGCGAACGGTCTGCATCTGCCGCGGCTTGCGGCGTTCTTCGATCGGGCGGCCCAGCACGGCTGACGCGGAGCCGCGTGCTATTCTTGGCTCGAACCTTGAAACTTGCTGAGCTCGCCGCGCGTCTGGACTGCCGTCTGGAGGGCGACGGCAACATCGAGATCGTCCGCGTGGCCGGTATTCAGCACGCCGCGCGTGGCGACCTGACCTTCTTCGCGCATGCGCGGCACCTCGCTCAGCTCGCCGCCACCAATGCCTCGGCGGTCATCATCGGCTCGAACGAACCGGCTCGTCCCGCGCCGACGTGCGCCGTTCTGCGAAGCGACGATCCCTATTCGACGTTTGCGCGGGCCGTTGGCGTGTTCGCGCAGTCTGTGGCTCCGGCGAAGGGCATCGATCGTCTGAGCGCCGTGGCGGCGGACGCGGAGATTGGTCTCGACGTGTCGATTGGGCCATTCGTGACGATCGGGGCCGGCGCATCGATCGGCGCCCGCACCATCATCTACCCGAATGCGGTGATTGGCCCGGGCGCGCGGATAGGCGCCGACTGCACCATTCACTCGCAGGTGTCCATCCGCGAGCGCGTGACGATTGGACATCGCGTCGTCCTGCACAATGGCGCGGTTGTCGGCAGCGACGGATTCGGGTTCGCGCGGCAGAAGGACGGGACGCATCTGAAGATTCCGCAGGTTGCCGACGTCGTGATCGAAGACGACGTGGAGATCGGCGCGAATGCGACGATCGATCGACCGGCGGTCGGCGAGACGCGGATTGGCGCAGGGACGAAGATCGACAACCTGGTTCACATCGCCCACGGCGTGACGCTTGGTCGTCGAGTACTCCTGGCCGCGCAAGTGGGCATCGCCGGCAGCACCGCGATCGACGACGATGTGATGATGGCGGGGCAGAGCGGTGTCACGGGACACGTGCGCATCGGGCCCGGTGCGAAGGTCGGCGCGAAGAGCGCCGTGCTGCAATCAGTCGAGGCGGGCGAGTTCGTCACCGGCCATCCCGCGTTCGAGCACGCGGACTGGCGCAAGGCGTCCATCGTCTTTCGGCAGCTGCCGTCGTTGAAGAAGCGCCTCGACGAGCTCGAACAGAAGATCGCCGAGCTCGAGGAGGCGCAACGAGAGAAAGACGCTCAGAGGAAATAACTCCGTTGCCCCTGCTAGAATCGAGGGGCGGATTCGCCGCGCGCCGCCGACGTTCGACCGTTCCAGGCTCTGGACCATCCAGGAGACCGATCGCTGACCTCACTACGACGGATATTGGTTTGCACCTCCATCATCCTGACCCTCGGTTCGAGCGCGGCGGCGCAGCAGCCGGTCGTGTCGCCACCGCCGGATCGCCCGGAATTCTTTTCGCGAACCGACTTTCACCTGAACGCGGCGATGCTGATCCCGCCGGCCCTGACGACGGCAACGGGCCGGTCAACCGACGATCCACGGTTTGCGTGGGACACGCACTGGGGTGGGTCGATCGACGTGGTGGACTATGTCGGCGGCCGCCTGGCCGCCATCCTCGATTACGAGGCGGTCCTCGGGAGCGAATATCGCCCGTTCGATCCGAATCAGGGAAACTACACGCTCGAAGGCTCGGTGTCCGCGCGCGCCGGCAACACGGAAATCGTTGGACTATTTCATCACGTGTCGCGTCATCTCAGCGATCGACCGAAGCGAATCCCCATCGCGTGGAATGAACTGGGCGGTCGCGTGCTGCACCGTTTCACCTTCGGACGGGCCACGGCCGACATCGACGCTGAAGCGGGCCGGACCGTCGAGCATGCCTACGTCGATTACACGTGGATGACCGAGGCGCACGTGCTCGTCCGCCGGCCCGTCTCCGAGCGCGTTGGGCTGTTCGCGCATGCCAACGGGCAGGTGATCCGCGTGGACGGGACGGTGCCGAAGCGCGGCACACAAACCGGCGGCCTGGTCGAGGCCGGGCTGCGCATCAACGCCCGGGGAGGCGCGCTCGAACTGTTCGCGGGGATCGAAAAGCGGATTGACGCCGATCCCCTCGACCGTCAGCCGCTGCATTGGGCCCTCGCCGGCTTCCGCCTACTCAGTAGATAATCGGAGGATGTTCGTGCCCCGTCCTGATGATTCGCCCCGCAAGAGAGGTCCTCGGCTGATGGTCGCGGTTGCGCTGAGCGCTGCCCTGATTCAGGCGGCGGCCCAGCCATCGTCGGCGGCCGTGCGTCCGCCGAAGCTGCAGTACGAAATCACGACGCTGCCCAACGGCTTGACGCTCGTGCTCTCGGAGGATCATTCGACGCCGATCGTCCACCTGCAGCTCTGGTATCACGTCGGATCGAAGAACGAAAAGCCCGGGCGCACGGGGTTCGCGCATCTGTTCGAGCATCTGATGTTCAAGGGCTCGAAGAATGTTCAGCCCGAAGCGCACACGTCGATGATTTCCTCGGTCGGCGGGCAGAGCAACGCCTACACGACAGACGATGAGACGGTGTTCTGGGAGACGGTGCCTGCGCAGTACCTTCCGCTCACGCTCTGGATGGAGGCAGATCGGATGGCGACGCTGCGCATCGACAAGGAGACGTTCACGAACGAGCGTGACGTCGTGAAGGAAGAGCGTCGGATGCGCGTGGACAATCAGCCGTACGGGCGGCTGAACGAAATCATCTACGACCAGGCGTTCACCGTGCATCCGTACAAGCACGCGACGATCGGCAGCATGGTCGATCTCGAAGCCGCATCCGTCGACGACGTGCGCGACTTCTATCGCACCTATTACGTGCCGTCGAACGCCACCGTGGTGCTCGTCGGCGACTTCGACTCGGCGCAGGCGCTCCAGCTCGCCAGCCAGTATCTCGGCCGTGTGCCGAAGGCCGAGCGCGAGGTGCCGCGCGACATTCCGAAGGAGCCGCCGCAGACGAAGGAAAAGCGCGTCACGCAGCAGGCGCCGTGGCCGCTGCCGGCGGTCGTCGTGGCGTATCACATCACCTACGACGGCAATCCCGACTCGTATCCGCTGCACATCGCGGCGAAGGTGCTGTCGGACGGGCAAACATCGCGCATCTACCAGAAGCTGGTCTACGAAAAGCAGATGGCCGTGGCGGCGTTCGGCCAGGCGAACCTGATCGAGGATCCGAACCTGTTTTACGCGGTGGCGATCGTTCAGCAGGGCCACACGACCGAGGAAGTCGCCGATGCGCTCATCGCCGAGCTCGATCGCTTGAAAACCGAGCCGATCAGCGACCACGAGCTGCAGCGGACGAAGAACCAGTTCGCGCGCGACTACATCCTCGGACGCGAGTCGAACCAGCAGAAGGCGGTGCACCTCGCCCATGCGATCGTGATCCATCGCGACGTCAGGACCGCCGACGGCGAATTCGACATCTTCCAGAACATCACCGTCGCAGACGTGCAGCGCGTCGCCCGCACGTATTTCAAACCCGAGAACCGGCTGGTGCTGACGCTGATGCCGTCGGGGAAAGCGGGTGGCCAGTGATCCGCCACCGAGGCACAAAGACACCGAGTATCTTCGGCCACAGAGTCACTGAGTCACTGAGGAATTGTTGGCTTGCGAGCGATCGATATCGTGAGAAATGGTTCTCTGTGACCCTGTGGCTCTGTGGCTGTTTCCTCTTTGCGTCTTTGTGTCTCCGTGGCACCGACGCCGCCGCGCAAACCCGCACCTGGCCTTCCGAGAGTGCGCCGCGGCCGCTGCCGGCGCGCGAGATCAAGTTTCCACCGTACGACATTCAGACGTTGCCGAACGGGTTGCAGGTCGTCGCCGTGCTCCACCACGAGCAGCCGGCCGTCAGCATGCGGCTGGTGTTCCGCGCAGGCGCCGCGTCGGACCCGAAAAACAAGCTTGGCCTCGCGCGCCTGGCGGCGTCGCTGCTCGATCAGGGCACGACCACGATGTCGGCGCAGGAGATGAACGACGCGATCGATTTCATCGGCGGTGTGATGGGGGCCGGCGCCGGCACCGACCTGACGCTGGTGAACATGCTCGTCATGAAGGACAGCTTCGAGCGGGGGTTGCGCATGCTGTCCGACATGGCGCGGCACCCCGCGTTCGCGCCCGCGGAAATCGACCGCCAGCGCCAGCAGACGCTCTCCGGGCTGAGAGTGAGTCTCGAGGATCCCGGATACATCGCCAATTCCGTCTTCGACCGCCTCGTGTACGGGTTCCATCCGTACGGCATGCCGGATACGGGCACCCCCGAGACCATCGGCGGCATCACGCGCGACGACCTGGTCGCATTTCATCGGCAGTACTTCGCCCCGAACAACGCGATCCTCGCGATCGTTGGCGATGTGACCGCCGACGAAGCGTTCGCGACGGCGAAAAAGGTCTTCGGCGACTGGGACAAGCGCGACGTGCCGGCGCAGAAGTTCGTCCAGCCGCCCGATCCGACCCGCCGCGTCGTCGTCGTCAACAAGCCGGACTCCGTGCAGACGGAGGTTCGCGTGGGCCATCTGGGAATCGCGCGCAACCATCCAGACTACATGGCCGTCAACCTGGCGATCCGCATTCTCGGCGGGGAGGGCAGCAATCGGCTGCATCAGGTGCTGCGCACGGAGCGAGGGCTGACCTACGGCGCGCAGGCGAACATGGACACGCTGAAGGACACCGGCGACTTCGAGGCCGAAACGAACACGCGATCCGATGCGACGGGCGAAGTGCTTCGCCTGATCGTCGACGAGTTCTGGCGTCTGCAGCGGGAACGGGTCGGCGCCGTTGAGCTCGACAACGCGAAAGCGTACATGACCGGCAGCTTCCCGCTCACGATCGAGACGCCGGAGTCGATCGCGATGCAGGTCGTCCACGTGCTGTTCTACGGCTTGCCGCTCCAGGAGCTCCAGAGTTTTCGCGAGCGTGTGAACGCCGTCACCGTCGACGACATCCAGCGCGTGGCGCGCCTGTACCTGCATCCGGAACGATTGTCGGTGGTGCTCGTGGGCAACGCCGCGGCATTTGCGCCGCAGTTGCGCACCGTCGGGTTCAGTCCGTTCGAGACCATCGAACTGCGCGATCTGGATCTCATGACGGCGAATTTCAAGCGAGGGACTGGTCGAGCGGGTGGCGCAGGTGGGGCCAGTGGGGCAGGTAGAGCAGGTGGGGCGGGTCGGGTAGGCTGGTCGGATCGCCTGACGGATCGGCGGTGGCCGTATCAACAGGTGCCCGGCGCGAGCCGCCCCGTCCCGACGCTCACGGCCGAGGAAGGCGCAAAAGCGGTGGCGCTGCTGGATCGCGCAATCGCCGCGAAAGGCGGGCTCGACAAGCTGCGCGGCATGCGGACGATCGTCGCCAGGCAGACAGTCAGCACCCGCACCGCGAATGGCCCGGCGCAGTTCGAGACGACCAACTACATCCAGTACCCGGACCGCATGCGGATCGAAACGCGCATTCCCGACGGGATCAACGTGCAGGCGTACGATGGCGCGCAGTCCTGGTCGAAAGATCAGCGAGGCGTTCACGAGCAGCCAGACACCGTGGCCCGCCAGGTCCGCCTCAGCCTGCGCCGAGACGTCGTCGCGCTGCTGCTGGCCGCCAAGGACGCCAAGCTGACGCCGAGGATCCTCCCGGACGTGAAGAACGACGCCGGACATCTCGATCACGTGCTGGAGCTGTCGGCGCCGGACCTCAATCCCATTCTGATCTACGTCGACCCCGAGTCGGGCCTGATCGACAAGCTCGCATTCGTGGACGATGCGCCGACGCGGCCGCTCGTCGAGGAGCGATTCGCCGACTACCGCGAGGTCGACGGAATTCAGATTGCCTTTCAGGCGACGCGCAAGGTCGGCACGCAAACGGTGGAGCGGCGCGTCAGCGACCTGAAGATCAACGTGCCGGTCGAGCCTTCGCTGTTCAAGCGCCCGGCTTCTTGAGCGCGCGTCTCCTGCTGTCGTGCGGCGAGGCGTCCGGCGATCTCTACGCCGGGGCCTTGACGCGCGAGCTGCGGGCGCTCGATCCGGGTCTCACCGTGACCGGACTCGGGGGGCCGCAGTTTGCCGCCGCGGGTGGCGAGCTGATTGACGATTACCGCGACCTCGCCGTCACGGGACTGACCGAAGCGATCGCGAAGATTCCGAGGTCGTTGTCGGCGCTGCGACGCCTGGTCAAAGCCGCCCGAACGCATCGGCCGGACGCGCTCATCGCGATCGACTTTCCCGACTTCAACTTCCGGCTCGCGCGCGCCGTCAAACGGCTTGGCATCCCGGTCGTCTATTACATCGGCCCGCAGTTGTGGGCCTGGCGGCCGGGACGGCTCGCGACGATGCGCGAGATCGCCGATCGCGTGCTGGTGATTTTTCCGTTCGAAGCGTCCATCTATCGCGACGGCGGCGTGGCGGCGGAGTTCGTTGGCCACCCGCTCATCGAATTGGCCGCCCCGTCCGCGCCGCGCACGAGGTTCCTGAGCGCGCGCGGGTTGTCGCCATCAGCGCCCACGGTCGCGATCCTTCCAGGCAGCCGGACGAACGAAGTGTCGCGCATTCTGCCGACGCTCGTGGCCGCCTCCGCCGACATCCGCACAGCCGTGCCCGGTGTGCAGTTCGTGATCGCGCGCGCGCCGCACCTGGACGATCGGCTGTTCGACCTCCCGACAAAGGGGCCGTACCCCTCTTCGCCCCCCTTTTTCACGATCGTCGAAAGCGACACCGACACGGTGCTGGCGTCAGCCGACGTCGCGCTGACCGCGTCCGGCACGGCAACGGTGCAGAGCGCGCTGCACGACACGCCGATGGTGATCGTCTATCGGGTGTCGCCGCTCACGTATCGGCTGGGTCGCCGGCTGCTGACGATCGATACAATCGGAATGGTGAACCTCATCGCCGGCGAGAAGATTGTGCCGGAGCTGGTGCAGGATGCGTTCACGCCGGCGGCGGTCGCGCGTGAAGCCATTTCGCTGCTGACCGATCGCGCGCGTGCGGCGCACGTACGGGCCGGCCTCGCGCGCGTGCGCGAGCGTCTTGGTGGACCAGGCGCCAGCCGGCGGGCCGCCGAAGCCATCCTGAGAGTGGTCGGATCAAACCGAGGGTAACAACATGGGACGACACCGATCGAACGCTGAGCCTGCGGAGCATGCCACACCTTGGTCGTTCTTGCGGACTCTGCGAGCTCTGCGTGCCTTGTTCGTTGTGTGGCTGGTGGTTGGGCCTGTCCGCGCGGGCGCAACGGTGCTCCTTCCCGCCGACCTCGGGGAATTGTCCGCCGACGCCCGTGCGATCGTCCGCGGCCGCGTCGTGGCTGTCGAGGCGCGATGGATCGATGATCGCCGCGGCATCGACACCATCGTCACGCTCGATGTGGAGAGCTATCTCAAAGGCGCCCTCGGGTCGACACTGCAGTTTCGTGTCCCCGGCGGCGAGCTTGGACGCTTCCGGAGCATTGTCGTCGGTGCGCCCGAATTCGCGGTCGACGATCGTGTTTTAGTCTTTCTCGGTGCGCGCGGGCCGAGCGTGCCGTATGTGCTTGGTCTGAGCCAGGGCGTTTTCCGCATCGCGCGGGCGGCGGACAATTCCGGATGGGTTGTCACGCCTCCCGCGGTGTTCCCATCGGCCGCGGCGGCGCGGATCGTTCGAGGCGATCCATCGAGGCGGCCGATGGCGCTCGCCGATTTCGAGCAGCGCGTGCGCACGTTGGCGGGGGGCGGTCGATGATGTCCTTGTCCTGCCTCAGGCGCGCACGCAAAGCGGCGGCCTTCGGCGTCACGCTCGCGCTCACCCTCGCGCCGGCGCAACCGGCCTTCGCCTACCTGAAGTTCGGCGTGCGCGCGGGCGGCCGCCAGGTGACGCTCCGCTGGACGCAGACGCCTGTCCGCTATGTCGTGTCCGACGCTTCTGTGGCGTCGGGCGTGACGGTCAGCGACTTCCAGTCCGCCGTGGGTCGCGCCTTTGCGACGTGGCAGGCGGTGCCGACGGCGTCCATCTCGTACCAGTTCGGTGGGCTCACCGGCGCCCTGCCGGGGCAGGAAGACGGATCGTCGACGCTCGGTTTTCGCAACCGGCCCGAGATGGATCGCGTGCTGGCGTCCACGAGCTTCGTCGTCGATATGGCCACCGGCGCGCTTCTCGAGTCCGACATCTTCTTCAATTCGGCATTCGCCTGGTCGGTCACTCCGGCAGGGGAGACCGGTAGATTCGACCTCGAAAGCATTGCGCTGCACGAGATCGGCCACTTGAGCGGCCTCGGGCATTCCGCGCTCGGCGAAACGGAGTTGCGCGAGGGAGGAGGCCGGCGCGTGATTGCGTCAGGCACGGTCATGTTCCCGATCGCGTTCACGGCCGGCAGCATCGCCGGCCGTACGCTCCAGCCCGACGACATCGCCGGCATCTCGGACGTCTATCCCGAAAGCGATTTCAACGCGACAGCCGGCAGCCTTTCCGGCCACGTCACCAGTGACGCGCAACCGGTGTTCGGCGCGCACGTGATTGCCTTCAATCCGAATACGCTGTCGATGGTCGCCGCCTTCACGTTGAATACTCAGGGTGAGTTCTCGATCGGCGGATTGTCGCCGGGACCGTACGTCGTGCGCGTCGAACCGCTGGACGATGCCGACGTCGAAAGTTTTTTCAGCGCACCAGAGACCGTCGATTTCGACTTCAAAGTCGCATTCGTCGATCGCGTCATTGTCGTCCCGCGCGGCGGCGGCAGCGGTTCGGTCGATGTGAAGGTGGTTCGGAAATGACGTTTGTGCGGCCGGCACCCTTGGTGCTCGTGGCCGCGATGTGCCTTCAGCCCGGCCCGGCCCGCGCGCAGTCGCCCGTGCCGCCTGGCACGATCGACGCCGCGTTGGGAATCGCGTGGACGGCGGCCCAGCCGCTCGGGTCGGGAGATGCGCGCGAAACGACGCCGACCGGCAGCGTTTTCCGCATCTTCACCGCGTCGACCACACTCGCGAGCGCGACGGTTGTCGAGGGACGAATCGGTCTGCGAATGACACGGCATCTCGAGCTGCTGGCCTCGGGCAGCTACGGAACGCCAACGCTTCGCATCAGTCTCAGTGGCGACTCGGAGAACGCGGCAGCTGTGACGGCAACCGAACGCGTCCAGCAATTCACGCTTGGCGGCGGCGCGCTCTGGTACCTCGGGCGCTGGCGAACCGGCAATCGTCTCGCGCCGTTCGTCACCGGCGAGGCGGCCTATCTGCGGCACGTCCACAGCGGAAACACGCTCATTCAGACGGGACGCCAGTACCAGATTGGCGGTGGCATCAAGTACCCGCTGATCCAGCGGAACGGCGGGCGCCTCAAGAGCATTGGCGTCCGCGTCGACGTGCGTGCCGTCCTGCACACTCGAGGGCTTGCCTTCGATGCGGGCGTACACACATCGCCGTCTTTCGGCGCGTCGAGTTACGTCCGCTTCTAGATCTCGTGTGCCCGCCGTCCTATCGGTCGCGCGTCGTTACGCACGTCCCCGTTCCTTGCTTTTGCCTCGCGGTGGCATCTTCTCCTGTCGTTGCCGCTCCTCGCTGAGCGGCCGGTTGCTGATGCCGCCGCTGTTCGTCACGTTCTCGCGCGATCCCTCCGCCGGCTCACGGTTGGGCGCGCGGTTCTCGGACATGCTCTGCCGCGCCTCTTCGTCAAGTGCGCGGAGCTTCTCGCCGATGGTTCTCGGATCGTTCGCCATGCCGTCCTCCTGACTGGTCCGTTCTGGCTCTGCTGTCGGTACAGTGATACCGTCGCAAGCGCGATGCCCGGTCCTGCCATCGAGTTCCGAGACGTATCCTTCCAACGGCCGGGACGTCCACCAATACTCGACAGCTTCAGCCTTACAGTTGAGTCCGGCAACGTGCTCGGACTCGTCGGCCGGAGCGGCGCCGGCAAGACGACATTGCTGAAGCTTGTGAATCGCCTGCTTCTGCCCGCTGCCGGTTCGGTGCTGGTGGAGGGACGCGACACGCGCGAATGGGAACCGATCGCGTTGAGGCGGCGCGTCGGATATGTGCTTCAGGACGTCGGCTTGTTTCCGCACATGACAATCGCGGACAACGTCGCGGTCGTGCCCCGCCTGGCGGGATGGCCTGCGGACCGGACCGCCTCGCGCGTGGCCGAGTTGTTGGACCTCGTTGGGCTCCCGCCTCGGCAATTTGCGACACGGTGGCCCGACGAACTGTCAGGTGGCCAACGTCAGCGGGTCGGTGTGGCGCGCGCACTCGCGGTCGACCCGCCAGTGTTGTTGATGGATGAGCCGTTTGGCGCGCTCGATCCGCTCACGCGGGCCGAGTTGCACGCGGAATTCCGGCGCATTCAGGAGCGGCTGCGCAAGACGGTGATGATCGTGTCGCACGACATGGGAGAGGCGTTCGCGCTGGCCGACCGAGTGGGTGTGATCGACGAGGGCCGATTGGTCGCGTGCGATCGTCCGCACGCACTCGCCCGGTCGGACGAGCCGCTCGTGCGCCAGTTGCTGGACGCGCTGCCCGTCGTGCCTCGCGCGTAGCCGGAAGCCAGGGACACGAGGTCTGATACCGATCGTGGTGAGCAACCTTCTCTCGTTCTGGATCGCGCATCGCGCCGAGCTCTCCGGGCTCCTTGGGCAGCACGTGCTCCTCGTAGTCGTGGCGACGGTGGTGGCCGCAGCCATCGGCGTGCCGCTCGGCATCTTCGCCGCACGTCGTCCGCGACTCGCGTCGCCGCTGATGGCCATCGCGAGCATCGTCCAGACGGTGCCGAGCCTCGCGATGTTCGGGTTTCTGCTGCCGGTGCCGCTCGTCGGCGGCGTTGGCGCGCGAGCCGCGCTCGTTGTGTTGATTCTGTACGGCGTGCTGCCGATTGTGCGGACGACGATCGCCGGGCTGCGGGGCATCGATGGATCCATCCGCGAAGCCGGCGTGGCGATGGGCATGACGCCGCGGGAGCTGCTGCAGCAGGTGGAGCTGCCGCTTGCGCTGCCGTCGATCGTCGCCGGTGTCCGCGTCGCGGCGGTCGTGGGCGTCGGATCGGCGACGATCGCCGCGGCGATTGGAGCCGGCGGTCTAGGCGAGTACATCTATCGCGGCTTGTCCATGGTGGACACGACGGTGATTCTCGCCGGCGCGATTCCGGCGGCTGCACTGGCGCTGGTCGTCGACGGGGCGCTATTGTGGCTCGAACGTCAGCTCTCGGCGCGCCGCCGATCGCGGCGGCGGTGGCCGGCGATTGCTGCGGCGGTCGGGTTCTCCGCTGTGGCGCTGGTGTCGAGCAGCATCGCGGCGCGGCGAGCCGGCGGCGCGATTGTCGTGGGATCGAAGAACTTCACCGAGCAGATCATTCTTGGCGAGCTTCTGGCGCAGACAATCGAGCAGGAAGCCGGCCTGCCGGTCGACCGCCGGCTCAATCTGGGCGGCACGATCATCTGCGATCGCGCGCTCCTGACCGGCGACATCGACGTATACGTCGAGTACACGGGCACGGCCCTGACGGCCGTCTTTCACCAGCCAATCAGCACCGATCCGCGTGCGGTCTTCGATACCGTGCGCGAGTTGTACGGGCGGACGGGACGAACCCTGCTTCCGCCGCTCGGCTTCAATAACACCTTTGCGATTCTGGTGCGCGGCGCCGATGCACGTTCACGCGGGCTGCGCACGATCGACGATGCCGCGCGGGAGTCGTCGCACTGGCGCGCCGGCTTCGGCTATGAGTTCGTCGGGCGGCCGGACGGATATCCCGGCCTGACGAGCACGTATGGGTTCCGGTTTCCGGATCCGCCGCGCGTGATGGATCTGACGCTCAGCTACCGCGCGCTGGCGTCCGGCCAGGTTGACATGATTGCGGGAGACGCGACGGCTGGGCTGATCAAGGGACTCGATCTCGTTCAGCTCGAAGACAACCGCCGGTACTTCCCGCCATACGATGCCGCGGCGGTCGCGCGCGCCGAGACGCTGCTGCGCTATCCGCGACTGCGCACCGCCCTCGAGCGCCTCTCGGGCGGCATCTCGGCCGCCGACATGCGCGCGATGAACTACGCGGTCGATGTCGAGCATCGTGACGTGACAGAGATCGCGCGGGACTTCGTCGGGCGGAAGAGGTGAAGGAATCGGGCCTGCTGAGCGGCAGGTGACGTCAGCTGCGCTGCGCGAACATCGCGGTGATCAGATCGTCGTCCGAAAATGCCGGGAATGAGCGCGGATCGAAGGCCTGCCATTCGTCGGCTTCGACATCGTCGACTTCGAGCCTGAGCGCATGATGGTCGGAGTCGACTCGCATCGGTAGGAGCGGCATCAGGTAGCGGTGGTGGATGAACCGGCCGCCGCGATCGACGACGAGATAGCGGACGCGGCGTTCGGCGGGCTCGACGATTACGCCGTCGAATCGGCCAATTCTAGCGTCTTCCCGCGTGCGAACGTCGACAGCATCGACCAGCGGTTGCTGCAGTCGGGTCGTATCGAGGAAACACAGGCGCCGGCTTGCTGATGTGTCAGTCACTATCCACCCGTCTCCTACGCAAAAGCGAGCAATAACGGCGCCACCTCGCCGTTCAGACTTTGACGTGTTTTTCGCCGGAATCGATGGGCTGATGCCGTTTGGATATCCACATCGGGAATCGCCGTTTACACACTTGTGGCGGACGAGACGCTTTTGACGCCGGGCCCGTCCTGAGCGAGGCGCTCATCCTTCGACGATTTCCCGAATGGGCGATGAGTCGAAAGGGCCTGCCTGAGCGAGGCGCTCATCCTTTCGGACGATTTCTTGGATGGGCGATGGGTCGAAGGGCTCACGCGCGCGCGCGGTCAACGTTCAGCGCGGTGAGCTGCCAGCTGTCTTCGGATTCGTCGAGCGGCTCAACAGACCACTTCAACGCAGCATGGCGGCCGGCGAGGTGGAAACCGACAGCGCAGGCGAGGATGGCGCCGAACAATAGTGACGAGTCACCATTCATCTGCCACAGCTCGAAGCGCACGGGCCAGTACGCACACGCGTACATGCCGAGCGCGTAGAGCGGCCAACGCGTTCGCAGCTTCGCGTGGCCCGGACGGTACGACTGCGTAAACGGGATGTGCGTCATGGTCAGCATGACGAGTTCGACGAGCGCGACGAGCACGAGGCCAACGAACCCGGCATGCCACACGGCCATGCGCCAACCGAGGAGTGGCGCCACGATGCCAAGGGCTGTCAGCACCGTCGGCGGCACGACGATCGCGAGCATGGCGGCGCGCGTGCCCGCCCAGTACGCCCGCGTCGTCGCCGCCGCCGCGAACCGGAACGGCCAGGCGGCGGACAGCTCGCTCGGGACGAACGCCGCCGCGCGGACGCCAATCGTCATCCAGTAGCCCACGAGCAACGGGATCCAGAGCACGATGGTGCGCGGCTGCATCAGGCCCGCGATGGTCTTGCTGCGAGTGAGGCCGGCCAGGGCGATGGCGACGCCGACGGCGGCGTTCATGGCGATCGGCGTGTGCTGCGAGCCGTTGCGCGAGACGGTGAGCAACACGAAGTCGGAGGTCGCCTGCGCGACCGGATCGCGGCCGGCCAGTGCGCGTGCGATCCACCGCATCAACCGTTCGAGGCCCGTTCGATCGCCGGCCGTTGGACGGTTCAGTGCAAACTGCGCCTGGCGATGGAACCCGAGCATCGACACCAGGACGGCGCCGCCGATGGCGATCGGTGTCGCGACGAGCGCGCGAATGCCGAGCGGCATGAAGTACGCCCGCGTCGAGCCGCGCAGCCGTTCGAAGAGGCCAAGGAACCACGACGGCGGGAGCCAGCCCGTCGTAGCCGGGTTGTTCAGGACCGCGCTCGGAATCTTCCAGACGCCTGGGGACAGGATCACGAATGCGAGCAGCGCGACGACGAACACGAACTGCAGCAGCGATCCGCAAGCCTCAGCGAGCGTCGGACCCGCAACAAGACCGAGAGCTCCCCGAAGGGTGACCAGCGCAGCGAACACGAATGTCGCGGCCATGAGCGTGGCCGTGAAGAGCGCCACAAAATTGGCGACGAGCGTGCGACCGCCGAGCTGATCGCCTGTTTCGAGCGCGAAGAAGAACGCGTTCAGCAGGTTCATCGGCAGCGCGGCCGCAAGAAGAAAAGCAGCAAGTGCCAGCAATTTGGCCGCAACAATCGTCCGTCGTCGAAGGGGCAGCGGCCCCAGCACCATCGCGTCACGATGATCGAAGCTGAGCGCTTCCCATACGAACACAGTCGCGAGACCCACGGTCACCATGGAGTAGACGACGAAGACGCCCGCGATCCACTCCAGCATGTCGTCGACGATCTCGTAGTTGTGGAACCGTTTCGCCCGAATGACGATGTACGCATACTGCGGAAACAGCTGGAGCAGCAGCAAGAGACCCGGCGTGAGGAGGAACGCCAGCACCCAGATGAGGGTTTGCCGCAGCTGAACGTCGGATGTGACCGATTCGCTCGCGAAAAACCTGTCGAAGAACGCGCCGCACAAGACCTCGAAGGGCGACCGGAAGACGCGCGCCAGCAGCCCCGGGCGGACAGGCGGGTCCCCCGCTACGTCTCGGGTCATGATGTCATGGCCGCGACGAAGCCCGCCGTTCGCTCCTCGACATGTTCGTCGGCCATGAGCGCCGAGAACACGGCGTCGAGCGACGGCAGCTGGAGCGTGGCGCGAAGATTCCGCACCGAGTCGTGTCCGACGATGGCGCCGTCCTTGAGAATGACGACGCGCGAGCAGACCTGCTCGACGACTTCGAGGACGTGCGAACTGAAGACGACGATCTTGCCGTCGTCGGCGAGAGCACGCACGAACGCTTTCAGCATTCGGGCAGCCGTGACGTCCAACCCAGAGAACGGCTCGTCGAGGATCACGATGCGCGGATTGTGGAGAACCGCCGCCGCGATCAGAATCTTCTGGCGCATGCCCTTCGAGTACGACGACAAGGTCTGATAGCGGTCGTCGTAAATGCCGAGCAGCTGGAGCAATCGTTCAATCTTGTCGTCGAGGACGCGGTCGGGCAGCCTCCGCAGACGCCCGACGAGCTGCAGGTACTCGGGACCCGTGAGGTATGTGTAGAGATGTGGCTCTTCGGGCACGTACCCGAGTTGAGCCTTGTAGCCGTTCACGTCGTCGAAGATGTCGCGGCCGTCGAGAAACACGTTGCCGGCGGTTGGTGTCAGCAGACCAGTGAGAATTTTGACGGTGGTACTCTTGCCCGAACCGTTCGGGCCGAGCAGCCCCAGCGCCTCGCCGGGTCGCACTTCGAACGACAGATCCTGAATGGCTATGATCCCGGAAAACCGTTTTGTGAGGTGCTGAACCTCGAGCATCGCTGCGCGACAACCTCCGGCCGCTTAGACACCGGCGCGCAGAAAACGGACCTGGGCGGTCGTCCGCGGTTCGACGTGCGCCGTTCAGAACGCCGAACCTCGAACGCCGAACCTCGAACGCCGAACCTTGAACGTCGAACGTCGAACGTCGAACGTAGAACGTCGAACCTAGAACGTCAGAAGGGTTTTACTCGTACCGAAGCGCGATCGCGGGATCGACGCGCGCCGCCCGCCAGGCAGGCAGCCATGCGGCGATTGCCGCGACCGCCGCGAGCACGGCGGCAGCGCCGACCAGCGTCGCCGGGTCGCGGGGTTGAAGACCGTAGAGTAGCGCAGCGACGAACCTCGACGTCCAAAGGCTGACGAGCGCTCCGATGGCGACGCCGGTTCCGACGAGAACCGCCACGCGGACGAGTACCGTTCGGACGATGATGCCTGCGGTCGCCCCCAGAGCCATTCGGATGCCGATTTCCATTCGTCGTCGCGCGACGGCGTACGCCGTCACGCCGTACAAGCCCAGCGCAGCGAGCAGCAACGCAACGCCGCCGAAGAATCCCGACAGCATCGCAAGGACGCGCTCTTGTGCGAGCGATGCGTCGAGTTGATCGTTCAGCGTGTGGAACGTCAGAGTGAGACCGGAGCTCACGCCACCGATTGCCGCGGCGACGCTGGTGATCAGCAGTGCCGGCGAACCGCGGCTTGCACGCACCGTCAGATTCACCGACGCGAGGAACGGCGACGCCACCTCGCTGAGCTGCGCCAACGGCAGGTAGATGGTGGCCGGCTCTGGACTGCGAAGCGTCCCGTAGACGGAGTCGGCGACGAGGCCCACAATCTCGACGGGTGGCGGCGGCGGCCCTGGAAGAAAGAGGTTCGCCGTATGGCCAACCGGGTTCGCGCCGTTCAGGAATCTTCGCGCGAATGCCTGGTTCACGATGGCCACTGGCGGCATTCGCTCGCGGTCGCGCTCGCTGAAATCGCGTCCGCTGATGATTGGAATTGTCAATGTGCCGAACCAGCCGTCCGACACGAGGTTCAGCGCGCTCAGGCCTCCGCGCGGCGGCAGCGGCGTTCCACCTGATACGGCCTTGATTGGCTGGCCCAGCATCGGCCCGGTCACGATCGGCGTGTTGGAGCCGAGACTCGCCGCGGCGACTCCGGGCAGGTGCGCGACCGCGTCTCTGACACGCTCGTAGATGGTGACGCGCTGGTTGGGATCGATGGCGGTCGGCTGTGCGCTGAGGTTCACGACGAGCAGGCGATTCGGATCGAATCCGAGTTGCCGATTCGTGAGCGAGACAAACGTGCGTACGAGGAGCACTGAGGTGGCCACCAGCACGACTGAGAGTGCGACTTGCGCGACGACGAGCCCGTTCGCGACGCCGGCCCGCGTGTCCGTCGTGGCGGTGTGCGTCTTCAGTGCATCCGATGGCGCGATTCCCGACGCGCGAAACGCCGGCAGGACGCCAAACAACAGGACCGTCGTGACGGCGACGCCGACCGTGAACACGACGACGCGGGCGTTCATTGACAAGTCGAGAAAGATGGGGCTGGCGTCGGTCGACAGCTGACGCACCAGGACGCGGCTTGCCCACGACGCCACGAGCAGGCCGAGCGTGGACGCAACGGCCGCGAGCAACGCGCTCTCAGCCAGCAGCTGCCGCACCAGTCGCCAGCGCGACGCGCCGAGCGCCCGCCGCACGCTCAGCTCGTGGCGTCGAGCGGTGGCGCGCGCAAGCAGCAGGTTGGCGACGTTGCCGCAGGCGATCAGCAGCACGAGTGCGACCACTGCCATGATCGTGAGCAGCGGACGTCCGTACTGTCTCCGTATACTGGTGCTCGCGGCGCTCACGGACATCAGCGTGAGCGGATCTTTCAGCCATTGGCTGCGGAACGGCTCGGGGTAACTCTCCGGCACCGTTGCCGAGCGGATGTGCGGTTGAACGCCTCTCAGCGCGGCGCTTGCCGATTCGGCGGTTTGATCCGTCTTCAGTCGCGCCATCACCGTCAACGGGCTGGAGAGGCTGGTGGGCGCGATCCAGCTTTCGCGGCCGTGTACGCGCGGTTCCGCCCACAGCGGCACGATCACGTCGAAGCGCCGGCCGATCTCGGGACCGAAGAATTCAGGCGGCGTGACGCCGACGACCGTGAACGGAACGGCGTCGACGCGGATCGATCGCCCGAGCGCGTCGGCCGCGCCGCCAAAGTGCCGCTGCCAGAAGCTGTAGCTGATGACGGCGACCGGCTCTCCACCGCCACCGTCTGACAGGATGGGGTTGTCGGCGGCCGAAAACGTGCGGCCGATGACGGGCGGCACGCCCAGCACGTCGAAAAACGCATCACTCGCCCACACGCCGTCAATCGGCTCGGTGTCGGTGCCCGCGCCGAGGTGGAATGCGGTTGACGACCACGCGATCGCGCCGTCGAACAGTTGCGGGCGACGAACGATCTGATCCCACACCGCGTACCGCAGTCGGCTGGGCACACCGCCGAAGTTGTCGGCCGCGCCTGGGCGAGCCGGTTCGACGAGCAGCGCCAGACGCCCGGGATCGCGCACGGGCAATTGCCGGAGGAGCAGGCTGTTGACCAGCGAGAAGATGGCTGTATTGGCCCCGATGCCGAGCGCGAGCGACAGAATCGCGACAGCCGACACCAGTCGCGCGCTCATCAACACGCGCGAGGCCAGCCGGAAATCCTGCGCGACACCCTGCAGCCACCGGGGCACCCACGCATCGCGCGCCTGGTCATGCGCCAGCGCGCCGCTGCCAAACGCGCGTCGTGCGGCGAACGCGGCGTCGGTCGTATCCAGGCCACCCGCTTCCATGTCGCGCTGTTTCATCGCGCGATGAAACTCGAGCTCCTCGGCGAGCTGGTCGTCGAGCTGGCGGTGCCGGATTACGAACCACAGGCGGCGGAGAGTTTGTCGCATCAACGACCTCGCGGGGTGACCCCATGGCCTCAGGCCGTGTTCAGCACCTTGTGGATGGCGAGAATCAACCGGTCGAACTCGTCGCGCTCGACCGCAAGCTGCTTCCGTCCGACCGCGGTCAGCGTGTAATAGCGCGCGCGGCGGTTGTTTTCCGACGCGCCCCATTCAGCCTTCACCCAGCCTTTCAGCAGCAGCCGCTGCAGCGCTGGATACAGCGAGCTTTCTCCAACCTGAAGGACCTCGTCGGACAGCATTTTCAGGCGCTGTGCGATGCCGTAGCCGTGCTGCGCGTCGCCGGCGAGCGTCTTCAGAATCAGGAGTTCGAGCGTTCCCGGGAGTAGTTCAAGCGATTCGTCTCGTCCCATCGTCTATCGATGGGAGCATGGCAGCAGGAGTGCCGGCGTGTCAACCTCCGTCCCTGCCGGGCACCTCCGTCCCTGCCGGGCACCTCCGTCCCTGACCTCCACCTCCGTCCCTGCGCTCTTACCTCCGTCCCCGGGTCGCCCGCCGACAACCTGGCGCGCCCCGGCTCCGTCTAAGGGAGAAACCGGAGAGCCCTATGACATCGACTGTGAAGATCGCATTCGCAGTGGCCCTGTTGGCGGCCACGCCCGTTGTGACGCTCGCCCAGTCGCAGGACCGGTTCCGGGCAGGCCGCACGGGTGCTGAAATCCGGCGCCAGGTGCGCGAGTCGGTGCGGAGTTCCGTGCGGGAATCGATGCGGGCGTCGCGGTGGAGTCGCGCCGCGCTGCGCCGCGACCTGATGCGGGCACGGGCCGTGGAACGGCAGGTCATTCGACGGGCGTACCGTGACGCATCACGCGAAGTGCGCCGGGCCTTTCGCGAGTCGCGCTGGCATTGGTGGGACTAGACAGCTCCGGTGAGGTCGGCCCCGATCCGGCGCACGGCGTCGAGCATGCGATCGATATCCTCGCGGCGGCTGCGGTAGTTCACGATGCAGGCGCGCAGCACGAACCGGCCACCCAGCTCCGTGCTGGTCAGGAAGGCTTCGCCTCCAAGCTGCAACCGTTCGAGGACCGTGCGGTTCAGCGCGGTCAGCCCCTCTTCGTCTTGCCCCGATCCTCGCAGCCGGAAGCAGACGATGCTCAGGCCCGGCGGCGCCATCAGCTCCAAATCGGCCGACGTGCGCACCCGGTCCGCGAGATAGCGCGCGAGCGCGAGGTTCTCCTCGATCGCCGCTTTGAGGCCCTCCAGACCCGCTTCCTTCAGCGTCATCCACACCTTCAGCGCGCGGAACCCGCGTGTCTGCTGGAAGCCGTACTCGCTGAACCAGGGCAGACCGCCGACGCCGGCGGCCGACCGTAAATACGGCGGCACGAGGCTGAAGGCCGACCGCATGGCCTCGGCGTCGCGAACGAGCACGAGTCCCGCTTCCACCGGCACGAACAACCATTTATGCGGATCGACCGCCAGGCTGTCTGCATGCGCGATGCTGGCCAGCGCGGCGGCGTACTGATCTGTCAGGATGGCTGGTCCGCCGTAGGCGCCGTCGACGTGCAGCCAGACGTCGTGACGCCGGCACACGGCGGCGACAGCCCCCAGGTCGTCGATCGCGCCTGTACTCGTGGTGCCGGCCGTCGCGATGACCGCGATCGGCTGAACGGACCGCGCACGATCGTCGGCGAGCGCGGCGTCGAGCGCGCCGACGTCCATCCTGAAGTCACCGCCGATCGGGATCGTTCGAATCGAACTGCTGCCAAACCCGAGCAGCTCGATGGCTTTGCGCGCGCATCCATGCGCTTCGGAGGTGAGATAGAAGGCAAACGGCCGCGGCGCAGTGCGCAAGCCGTCGGCACGCACATCGACGCCGCATTTGACGTGTCGCGCGACCGCGAGCGCCGTCAGCGTCGCCATCGAACCGCCACTGACGAGCAGTCCCATCGATGCCGCCGGCAGCCCGAACATCTCGCGGAACCACGCGGTGATCTGCCGCTCCACGTAGATGGCTGCATGGTTGCCGCCGGCGCAGCTCGCGTTCATCGCCGCGGCGAGTGCCTCGGCCCAGATACCCATCACGGCGGGCGGAGAATTCACCCACCCCCAAAAGCGCGGATGTCCGTTCCCAAGCGGATAGGGCTCGATCGTGTCGCGGAATTCTTTGAGGATGGCGTCGGGCGTGACACCGTCGATCGGCGCAGGCGTCGCAAGAAAACGCGCCGCGAGATCACCCGGAACGGGCTGGAAGACGGGACGGTCGCCAATGCCGCTCAGATGATTCGCGATGAGGTCGACCACGGCGTACCCGATGCGCTGTATCTCTTCACGAGTCCATTCGCGCATTGGCCGCTCGGGGTAGATGTGAATCCTGTCGGGCTACGCCGTCCTGGCGAGCAGCGCTTCTGGCGCTGCAGACGCGACCCCGGTGTCCTGCATGACTTCGCCGTGCTGGCTGAGGTCGAGGCCTATCTCTTCCTGCTCGTCGGAGACACGCAACGGGATGATCACGTTCGTGAGCTTGTAGAGCAGCCAGGAGGCGGCGAAAGTAAAGAGTGCGACGAAGATGAGCGCGCCGCAATGCAACAGGAACGTGTAGGCGTGACCGGACGTCAGGCCGACGTCTTTCGCAAAGAGTCCCGTCATCAGCATGCCAACCATGCCCCCGACGCCATGACACGGAAATACGTCGAGGGTGTCGTCTACGGCCGACGCGTTCTTCCAGTGCACCATCAGGTTCGACACGACGCTGGCGCACGTGCCGATGAAGATGCTCTCGCCGATGCTCACGTAGCCGGCGGCCGGCGTGATCGCGACCAGTCCAACGACGGCGCCGACGCACGCGCCGAGTGCGGACGGCTTGTGCCCCCGCATGCCGTCGAAAAAGATCCAGGCGAGCGCCGCGGCCGCGGACGCCGTGTTCGTCGTCGCAAACGCCATGGCCGCCTGGCCCGATGCCGAGAGCGCCGAACCGGCGTTGAATCCGAACCATCCGAACCACAACATCCCGGTCCCCAGAATGACGAACGGAATGTTCGCTGGCGTGTGTGCCTCACCGGCCTGATGGGTTTTGCGGCGGCCGAGTGTCATCGCGCCCGCAAGCGCTGCGAAGCCGGCCGACATGTGCACGACGGTGCCGCCAGCGAAATCGAGGATTCCCAGCTTGTGAAGGAAGCCGTCGGGATGCCACGTCCAGTGGGCCAGCGGCGCGTACACGAAGATGCTGAATAGACACATGAACAGCAGGTAGCTCGTGAACCGTACGCGCTCGGCAAATGATCCGGTGATGAGCGCCGGCGTGATGATGGCGAACTTCAGCTGGAAGAGCGCGAAGAGCACCAGCGGGATCGTCGGCGCCAGATCCGGGTGCGTCGATGCGCCGACGCGCGTGAACATGAAGAACGTCGCCGGGTTGCCAATCAGCCCCCGCAGGCTGTCGCCGAACGCGAGGCTGAACCCGACGACGATCCAGAGAATGCTGATCACACCCATCGCCACGAAGCTTTGCAGCATCGTGGACACGACGTTCTTGGTACGGACCATCCCGCCGTAGAAGAAGGACAAACCGGGCGTCATGAGCAGCACCAGCCCGGTGGCGGTGAGCATCCACGCGACGTCGCCGCTGTTCAAGGGACCGCCGGTGACGGCCTGCGGTGCGGCGCGAAAGAAGGCCCCGGCCAGACTGACCGCAGCCACGAGCAGGAAGGGAAGTGCCGAAAACTCCCGGATTCTTTCCGTCTTGCGCCTGACTTGTGCCAGTGTCATCGACCGCGGGTCCTCCGTTGACCTGCGATGTTATCAGTACCGTGCTAACTGTGCATAGAAATGTCTCCAGAGTGCTGCAGTTTGGCCATAAGCCGGCAAGTTGATATCTGAAACGTGCACGATCTGCACGTTTGCCTTCACAGATGCTCGACCGTTAGCCGAGCGTCAGGCCACGCGTGGTACGATCGGAATTTCGAGGATTCGCCCGATGTCGACCGTCAACAGCTTCGGCGCACGGACTGCGATCGCGGTCGATGGCCGCTCCGTGCAGATGTACAGCCTGCCCGCCCTCCAGCATGCCGGGTTCTCCAACGTCGCCCGCCTGCCGTACTCGATGAAAATCCTGCTCGAAAACTTGCTGCGCCACGAGGACGGCCGGTTCGTCAAAGCCGCCGACGTGGAAGCGCTGGCCAGGTGGGACGTCAAGAGCACGGTGCAGAAGGAGATCTCGTTCGCGCCGGCGCGCGTGCTGCTGCAGGATTTCACCGGCGTCCCGGCCGTCGTCGATCTCGCCGCCATGCGTGACGGCATCGTGCGGCTCGGTGGTGATCCGAGCCGCGTGAATCCGCTGCAGCCGGTCGAGCTCGTCATCGATCACTCGGTGCAGGTCGATTATTTCGGCCAGGCCAATGCATTTCAGCTCAACGCGGAGCTGGAGTTTTCGCGCAACAAGGAACGCTACGCATTCCTGCGCTGGGGGCAGGACGCGTTTCGCAACTTTCGGGTCGTGCCGCCCGACACGGGCATCGTGCACCAGGTCAACCTGGAATACCTGGCGCGCGTGATCATGACAACCGAAAGCCCCGCTGGACAGCTGTGTTTCCCCGACACCCTCGTCGGCACCGATTCACATACGACGATGGTGAACGGGCTCGGCGTCGTGGGGTGGGGCGTCGGCGGCATCGAGGCCGAGGCCGCGATGCTGGGCCAGCCGATTTCCATGCTGATTCCGCCGGTGCTCGGCTTTCGGCTGAAGGGCACGATGCTCGAGGGCGCCACGGCAACCGACCTGGTGTTGACGATCACGGAAAGGCTGCGCAAGCACGGCGTCGTCGGCAAGTTCGTCGAATTCTTCGGGCGCGGACTCGAGCACCTGACCATCGCGGACCGCGCGACACTCGGCAACATGTGTCCCGAATACGGTGCGACCATCGCGATCTTTCCAATCGACGAGATGACGCTCGACTACCTGCGCCTCACGGGACGCGAGCCGTCGCACATCGCGCTCGTTGACGCATATGCGAAGGCGCAGGGGCTGTTCCGCATGCCGCAGGATCCGGATCCCGAGTACTCGGAAACGATCGAGCTCGATCTGGCGACGGTCGAGCCGAGCCTCGCCGGGCCGAGACGGCCGCAGGATCGGGTGTCGTTGAAGCACGCGAAGAGCGGCTTTCAGTCGGCGCTCTCGTCGATGATGGCGGCGTCGCCTCAGAAAGGCGCCGAGGCGGGCGGATCGGCCCACGTGTCGGCGACGAGCAGTGTCGCGTCGGCGGCGATGGCGAGCGAGGGCGGCGTTGCGGTGGCCGATGTGCCGGCCGTCCAACCGGCGGCACACCTCATCGATCACGGGTCGGTGGTGATCGCGGCGATCACGAGCTGTACGAACACCTCGAATCCGAGCGTCATGATCGGGGCCGGGCTGCTGGCGAAGAAGGCGGTGGAGCGAGGCCTCACGAGCCAGCCGTGGGTGAAGACGAGCCTGGCGCCGGGATCGAAAGTGGTCACCGAGTATCTGAACAAGGCGGGCCTGACGCCGTATCTCGAGCGGCTCGGGTTCCATCTGGTCGGGTATGGCTGCACGACCTGCATCGGCAACAGCGGGCCGCTCACGGATGAAGTGTCGGCCGAGGTCGAGACGCGGAACCTCGTGGTGGCGTCGGTCCTCAGCGGCAACCGTAACTTCGAGGGCCGCATTCAGCAACAGGTCCGTGCGAACTATCTGGCATCGCCGCCGCTCGTCGTCGCGTACGCGCTGTCCGGACGGATGACGCTCGATTTGACAACCGAGCCGATTGGCGTCGACAAGGCCGGCGTGCCGGTGTACCTGCGCGAATTGTGGCCGACCGAGCGCGAGATTCAGGAAACGATGCTCCGCGCCGTGACGGCGGACATGTTCCGGACGCAGTACGCCGACGTCTTCAGCGGAGACGAGCGCTGGAAGCATCTCCAGGTACCGACCGGCGACCGGTTCGCCTGGGAACACGACTCGACGTACATCCGGAATCCACCGTTCTTCGACGGCATCACGATGGACACCTTGCCGGTGAAAGACATCGCCGATGCGCGGGTTCTCGCGCTGCTCGGCGACAGCATCACGACCGATCACATCTCGCCGGCCGGGTCGATCAAGAAGGACAGCCCGGCCGGAAAGTACCTGATCGCCAACGGCGTGCAGCCGCGCGACTTCAATTCGTACGGCGCGCGCCGCGGGAATCACGAGGTGATGATGCGCGGCACGTTCGCGAACGTGCGTCTGCGCAATCAGCTGGCGCCCGGCACCGAGGGCGGGTGGACGACGTATCAGCCGGACGGCGACGTGATGACGATCTACAACGCGGCGATGCAGTACAAGGCCGCGGGCGTCCCGCTGATCGTCATCGCCGGCAAGGAGTACGGCTCCGGCTCGTCACGCGACTGGGCGGCGAAAGGGACGCTGCTGCTCGGCGTGAAGGTGGTCATCGCCGAGACGTTCGAGCGCATCCATCGCAGCAACCTCGTGAACATGGGCGTGCTGCCGCTGCAATTCGAGGCGGGCGCCACCGCCGCAACGCTCGGCCTCAGCGGCCGAGAGCGGTATGAGGTGACCGGCGCGGCGCAGCGTCTGAAGCCGGGCGGCGCGCTCACGGTGCGGGCGCAGGGCGATGGCGGATCGATCGTCGAGTTCCAGGCGATCGCGCGCATCGACACTCCCGAGGAGCTCGTGGCGTTTCGGCACGGCGGCATCCTGCCGTACGTGCTGCGGCAACTCGTCGGAAAGCGCTGACGCTCGGCTACAGTCTGTAGGCGATCGAGCAACATGACGTCGTCCGACATCAAGGTGCGCGCGCGCGAGCTCGGATTCGACGCGTGCGGCATCGCGCCGGCCGCGGATCATCCCGAACTCCGCTTTTTTCGCGAGTGGCTCGATCGTGGATACGCCGGCACGATGGCGTACTTGCCACGCTCGGCGAACCGCCGGGCCGACGTTCGTCATGTGCTGCCGTCCGCGCGCACGGTCATCGCGACGGCCACTGTTTACAACACCGACCGGCCGTATTCGACCGAATGCGCCGACCCGGCCCGCGCGCAGATCGCGCGGTATGCCTGGGGCGACGATTATCACGACGTGATCGGCGCGCGCCTCGAGTCGTTGCTCGCGTGGATGCGCGCGTCGTCTCCAGAGCCGTTCGATGCGCGCGCGTACGTCGACACCGGTCCCGTGCAGGAACGCGTGTACGCCCAGCATGCCGGCATCGGATGGATTGGCAAGAACACGTGCGTGATCAATCCCGGCCTCGGCTCGTGGATCTTTCTCGGGGAAATCCTCTGCAGCCTCCCGCTCGCGGTCGATGCGCCGTCGCTCGATCAATGCGGCACGTGCACCTTGTGCCTGGAGGCCTGTCCCACCGGCGCGATCGTCGAGCCAGCCGTGCTCGATTCGACGCGCTGCATTTCGTACCTGACGATCGAGCATCGCGGCGACATTCCGGAGCCGCTTCGCAGCGGCATCGGGTCTCACGTGTTCGGCTGCGACATCTGTCAGGACGTGTGCCCGTGGAATGCCGTGGCGCGCCGCTCCGATGATCCAGCCTGGCAGCCGCGGGCCGCGTGGGACCGCGTCGATCTGATGACGCTCGCCGCTCGCGACGACGATGAGCTGGCGACGGCCCTGCACGGCAGCGCGCTGCGCCGAACGCAGGTACACGGTTTGCGACGGAATATTGGGATCGCGATTGCCAATGCCGAAGCGACCCACGAAGGACGCCGCTGAACTCATCCCGGATCGACCGTCGCTGCCGAACGTGCGCGCGGCGGCGAAAGCGTGTCGGGCATGCGACCTGTGGAAGCGCGGTACCCAGACGGTGTTCGGCGAGGGCGGCCGCAAGGCGCAGCTCATGTTCGTCGGCGAGCAACCAGGCGCCGCCGAGGATCTGGCTGGACACCCGTTCGTGGGCCCCGCGGGCAAGCTGCTGGACCGCGCGCTGCAGGACGCCGGGATCGACCGTGCCGCCGTCTACGTGACCAACGTCGTGAAACATTTCAACTGGGAGCCGCGCGGGAAACGGCGCATTCATAAGAAACCGAACGCCGCGGAAATCGCCGCGTGCCGGCCGTGGCTCGATACCGAGATCGAACTGGTCAAGCCGCGCGCGATCGTCTGCCTTGGCGCCACTGCCGCCCAGGCGCTGCTCGGCCGCCAGTTCAAAGTGACCGCGCACCGCGGAGAATTCGTGCCGTCGACGCTCGCTCCGTTGGTGCTCGCCACCGTGCATCCATCGTCGATCCTGCGCGCGCCGGACGATGAGACGCGACGCGGCGAGATGAAGCGGTTCACCGACGACTTGCGGAAGGTTGCGCGAGCGCTATCACAACCGTAGAACGCGGAGCTCGGAGAGCTCGCCGGAAAACCGTAGCGTGCTCCACGTGCTCTGCGTTCCAATTATTGACTTCGCATTTTTGCCGTTTCGTGGCAAAAGAAGATGATGGCCCCCCGGTCCTCCCTTGCGCCCGCGTTGTTGATCTCGATGCCCCAGCTCGTCGAGCCCACGTTCAATCGGACCGTCATCCTCCTGTGCAAGCACAAGAGCGACGAAGGCGCGTTCGGCCTCGTCCTCAATCGGCCGCTGGTAACGACCGGACGCGTGACCGTCAACCTCGACCCGCCGCTGTCGACCGATCGTGAGCTCCAGGTCTGGATCGGCGGGCCGGTCGAACCGGAGCGCACCTGGATTCTCGTTGGGCAGGAACCCGACGAACACGACGATCCTCCGGGCATCCGGATTGCGGACAGCATCTACCTGTCGACGTCGCCCGATCTGCTGCGGCGGCTGCTGGAGCCGTCGCCGCCTCCGGTGGCGCGGCTGATCGTGGGTTACGCAGGCTGGGGTCCTGGCCAGCTCGAAGCCGAGCTTGAGGCGTCGGCCTGGCTGTTGAGCGACGTCGATCGGGATCTGTTGTTTCGGACGCCGCCCGAACGGATGTGGGAAGCCGCCATTCGCCGGCTCGGCGCCGATCCCGATGCGCTGCACATGTCGCGTGGTGTCCACTGAAATCTGCGCGGGCGGTCCGGTAAAGATCGCCACAAGCCCTACCGGATTGTCCCTTTGCGTCCACTTGTGGTGTGTTGATCCGGCGCGGATCGTGAATGAAATCGCCGCGAGGAGTCACATTCCATGCACGGTACTGCTGCGCTTACCGTAGCGACGCTGCTGCTCGCATCCGACCTGCCGTTGACGGGCCGCATCATGTCGGGAACAGACAACCGCGTCGAGTTGACGAACACTGGAAGCCAAGCGATCACGGCGTGGAACTTTGCAGTCGTCACGCCCACTGCGACCGGAACGCACCGCGAAGTGCATTCCGCAGACGTGTATTTGAGCGAGGTCACCCGCGGATTGCCGCAGTCGAATGAACATCTGGACTGGCTGGGTCCCGGCCAGTCGCGCGCACTGCCGGTCGACGCCGCGCCTGCCGGCGCCACGGTGCACATCGTGGCCGTCGTCCTCGAAGACGGAACCGGACTCGGAGAGCCGGAGACGGTCGCGGCGTTCTTCGCGCATCGAGCGGCCGAGCGCGACGAGCTGAAAAAAGTGGTCGATACGTTCAACGCGGTCCTGCAGACCACGCACGGAGTCGCCGCATTCGAGGAATTGCAACACCGGTTCGCGTCGACGGCGGGCGCCGAGGAATCGGTTCCGCATCGCTCCGCGCGCGAAGCCGTGGACGCGTGGCTGCAGAAGGCGAAGGCCGGCAATGCCGACGACGTCGAACGGTCCGCCCGTTCTTATGTGGCCTTTGTGACGCGCCAGCACGAAGTCGCGCAGAAGCATGCGACTCGAAGAGGAGGCTAGAGGCTGGAGGCTGGAGGCTGGAGGCTGGAGGCTGGAGGCTGGGGCGGATCAGGGGTTGGAGGTAGGGGCCGGAGGCGGGGTCGCTTGGGTCTGGCCTTCCCATCGGGTCGCAAGACGAGCCGTCCGGGTTTCCCAAAACGCAAACTCTAGTGTTTCGTATTCAGCCGATCGGGCATCGATTGTGCTCGGCTCGGGACATGTTCACGTACAGAGATCTTGAAACGTGGCAGAAGGGAATGGATCTCGTCGAGGAGTGCTACCGCGTGACCGCATCGTTCCCGCGATCCGAGTTGTACGGGTTGACCAGTCAGGTGCGGCGAGCGGCGGTGTCGATTCCTGCCAACATCGCCGAAGGTCATTGTCGGCGGACAACAGCTCCGTACGTCAATCACGTCAGCATCGCGATCGGATCGCACGGCGAGCTCGAAACGTGCCTCGAGCTCGCGTTCCGGCTTGGATTTCTTTCGAGAGCCGAGAGCCCGAGGCTGCAGGCCACGTGCGACTCGGTCGGTCGTCTGTTGAACGGTCTCCACAGATCGCTCGAGCACAAGACGAGGTCAAACGCCGAATCACCGCCCCCGGCTGAGTGACCCTGTCTCAAGACTGAATGCCTCAGCCTCGATCTCCCGATCTCCGGACGCACTCCAGCCTCCAGCCTCCAGTTGTAGACTAACCCTCATGGTCCCAGGAACCCGAACCGCGATGAGCGCCGTCTTCTGTTCCCTGGCCCTCGTCGCGACCGCGTTCGTCCGCGCACAGGAGTCCGCAGTGCCCGATACCGCGAAGCTGCAGAGCATGGCCGCGCGGTTCGCGCCGACCAATATCGGGGCAGACCTGTCGAAGCTCTCCGACGCCGAGCGGCGCGTGCTGGCCAAGCTGGTCGACGCGTCGAAAATCATCGACGCCCTCTTCCTTCGCCAGGTGTGGGCCGGCAACGACGCGATGCTGCTCGACCTCGTGCGCGACGAGACGCCGGCGGGACGCGCGCGGCTGCACTACTTTCTGATCAACAAGGGGCCCTGGTCGCGTCTCGATCACAATGCGCCGTTCGTGCCCGGTGCGCCGCCCAAACCGGAGCCGGCGAACTACTACCCGGAAGGGGCCTCCAAGGCGGACGTCGAGCGCTGGATCCAGTCGTTGCCCGAAAGCGAGCGGAGTCGCGCCACCGGATTCTTTACAGTCGTTCGCCGCGCAGGCAGCAGCTTCAGTCTCGTGCCGTACAACGTGGAGTATCAAGGGGAGCTCGCACGCGCCGCGGCGCTGCTGCGCGAGGCGGCGGCAGCATCCACCGAGCCGACGCTGAAGGCGTTTCTCACGAAGCGCGCGGACGCGTTCCTGTCGAACGACTACTACGACAGCGACGTGGCTTGGATGGAACTGAAGGGGTCGATCGAGCCGACCATCGGTCCGTACGAGGTGTACGAGGACGAATGGTTCAACTACAAGGCGGCGTTCGAATCGTTCATCACGGTGCGCGACGATACTGAGTCGGCCAAGCTGCAGAAGTTCGCCGCGGAGCTCCAGGACATCGAAAACCACCTGCCGATCGATCCGAAGTACCGGAATCCGAAGCTCGGCGCCCTTGCGCCGATCGTCGTCGTCAACGAAATCTTCGCGGCCGGCGACGGGAATCGCGGCGTGCAGACCGCGGCGTTCAACCTGCCGAACGACGAGCGCGTCGTGCGCGAGAAGGGCGCGAAGCGCGTCATGCTGAAAAACGTGCAGGACGCCAAATTCGCCACGGCGCTGGTTCCGATCTCGAGAGTCGTGCTCTCGGCCGCGGATCAGAAGGACGTCGCCTTCGACGCCTTCTTCACGCACATCGTGGTGCACGAGCTGATGCACGGACTCGGTCCGCACAGCATCACGGTCGGCGGGCGGCCAACGACCGTGCGGCAGCAGCTGCAGGAGACCTACAGCTTCATGGAGGAAGCGAAGGCCGACATCTCGGGACTCTTTGCCATTCAGTACATGATCGACAAAGGCGCGCTGCCGAAGTCGCTGGAGCAGTCGCTGTACACGACGTACCTCGCGTCGGCGTTTCGATCGATCCGCTTCGGCGTGAGCGAGGCCCACGGCAAAGGCATCGCGGTGCAGCTGAACTTCCTGCTCGAGCAAGGCGGATTCGCCGTGAAAGGCGATGGAACATTCGCGGTGGACCGCTCGAAGGTCAAAGAAGGCGTCGCGGACCTGACATCCACGCTCATGACGATCGAGGCCGAAGGCGCGTACGACAAGGCGAAAGCGCTCGGCGACCGGCTCGGCGTCGTGCGGCCGCCCGTCCAGCGCGCGCTCGATCGGCTCGCGGCCGTACCCGTCGACATCGAGCCGCGCTTCACGACCGCTGCGCAGCTGGTTCGTTAACGCCGCATTCATCCGAGATCGGCTACGATTCCCGCCGTCAGATGCGGAAGATCCGTCTCGCGGTCATGGTCCTCTCGATCGTCGGCGCCTCGGCTGGCAGCGCAGCGGCGCAGCCCGTGCGCGACGCGCGCCTCACGATCACGGTCGTCGATCAGAGCGGGGCCGTCATTCCCGGTGTCACGCTGACGGTGACCGCGTTGGAAGCCGTGGCCAAAGCGTCGACAGTCGCGCCGATACGAACGACGGACAGGGGCGCGGCAACCATCGACGCGCTGGCGCCCGGCCGCTACGCGATCCTGGCCGAATTCCCCGGGTTCGAACCCGGCCGGCTCGCCGACGTCCGGATCCGCCGCGGCGACAACAAACACGTCGTCGTGCTCGCGATCAAGCGGGTGGAGGAGTCCGTGAGCGTCGCCCAGGATCCGCAGGCCGCGGCGGCCGATCCGCGCGGCAGCGCCTTCACGGCAGCGCTCACGCCCGACGAGATCGACGCCTTGTCGGACGATCCCGCCGAGATGGTGCAGCAGTTGCTCGATCTGGCCGGCGGCAACGCCGTCATCAAAGTCGACAGCTTTCTGGGCGCGGCGCTGCCGCCCAAGGCGATGATCAAGTCGATTCACATCGTCCGCGATGCTTTCTCCGCGGAGAATCATTCGGCGGAGACCGAGGAGATCGACATCATCACGCAGCCCGGCATCGGGCCGATCCGCGGCAACATATCGTCGCGGTTCCGCGACGGGTCGATGAGCGGCCGCAGTCCGTTCACGCCGACCAAGGGTCCCGAGCGCGTGCAGAACTACACGGGCAATCTTGGCGGCACGCTTGTGAAGAACAAGAGCTCGTTCTCGTTGAACGCGGGCCGCCGCCGGTCCTTCGACACGCCGATTCTGCTTGCCGCGGTTCCCGGTGGACAAACGCGCTCCGAGATTCTCGGCCTGAGACGTCCGGACGACGGCTGGAACGTGCGGGGCCTCGCGGACTGGGCCATTACGCGCAACCACGTCATACGGATGGCGTTCGATTCGTTCAGCACCGACCGCAGCAACCTTGGCGTCGGCGCCTACGATCTGATCGACCGGGCGTACGCGACCGAGTCGAGAACCAGGGAATTCCGCGTCATGGAAGTCGGGCCGATCGGCCGGCGGATGTTCGGGCACACGCGTCTCCAGCTTGGATGGCAGACCAACCGATCGCGCTCGGCGGTCGAAGCGCCGACGTTCCGTGTGCAGGACGCGTTTACAAGCGGCGGAGCCCAGGTGTCCGGCGGCCGCCGGGTCCACGATTTCGAGGCGGCGTCGGACGTCGATTACGTTCGAGGCATCCATACAGTCCGGGCCGGCGTCGAGCTCGAGGGGGGCCGGTTCCATTCGGACGACTCGCAGAATTACCTCGGCACGTACCTCTTCACCAGCCTGGCCGCATTCGACGCGCGCCAGGCGGCGATCTATACGCGGCGGATTGGGAACCCGCTGATTGACTACTTTTTCCTGCGATCCGGCGTCTACGTGCAGGACGATCTGCGCGTCCGGAAGAACCTGACGTTCAGTCCTGGCATTCGCTACGAAGCGCAGACGCATCTGAAGGACTATGGCAACTTCGGCCCGCGTTTTGGCATGACGTGGTCGCCGACCAAAAGCGGGAAGACGACGCTGCGCGCGAGCTGGGGCATCTTCTACAACTGGTTGAACCAGAACACCTACGAGCAGACGCTTCGCGTGGACGGATTCCGCCAGCAGGAAGTGAACATCGTCAATCCGGTGTTTCCGGATCCCGGCAACCTCGGCACCGTGTTCGCCACCAACAAGTACCTGCTCGGCGACGACGTGCAGATGTCGCGGACGATGCGCGTGAGCACGGGGATCGATCGAACGCTGTCGCCGAAACTGCGCGTGAGCCTGGCCTTCAGCTCCGTTCGTGGCGCGAACGTGCTTCGCGGCGCGAACCTGAACGCGCCCGTGGGCGGGCTCCGTCCCGACCGCGCGTTTGCCAACATCATCGCCATCGCGTCGGACGCGGAGTCGCGGAACAATCAGCTCACGACGAGCATGAACGTGAATCTGACGCCGCCGGGGCGCACCGCAAGCCAACCCCTCTGGAACTGGGCGCCGATTGACGACGCGGTTCACCTATTGGATCGCCGAGCAGGCCAACAACACGGACGGCGCGTTCAGCGTGTCGCCAACCGGTACGCGGACCACCGAATGGGGTCCGGCGCCCGGCGAACGGCGCCATCGCATGCAGGCGTCGATCAACAGCCAGGCGCTCCGCAATCTGAACGCGTCGCTCAATCTGGCCGGCAATACCGGCACGCCATACACCATCACGACGGGCTTCGACGACAACGGCGATTCGATCTTCAACGATCGGCCGCTCGGTATGGGAAGGAACACTGCCAGGACCGCGTCGCAGTGGACCTGGTCGGTGAACGCTTCTTATGCTCTGCGGGTGGGTGCGCGTCCCGAGACCGCACGACAGGAACGGGAGAAAGTCGCGGCCGAGCAGGCGCAGGCTCGCGCGGCATCGCGATATCGAATTACATTCAACGTCGCGATTACAAATCTTACCAATCACGCGAACTACACCGGCTTCAGCGGCGTCATGACGTCGCCGTTCTTCGCGCAGCCGACTGCCGTGGCCAACCCCCGAAGAGTCGACATGAGCGTCAGCTTCGGTTTTTAGGATCGAACCGCCGTGTCGACGGACGAGCTGGTTTCGTCGGCACGTACTCATATTGAAATTTGTCTAATCTTCGGCTAGCGCAAAGCGCAGAGATCTGTCACGCTGTGAACCAGTAAGTTCGTTCATCCGCGCAGCCCACGCCCTGCCGAACAGCCACGCGTCCCCCCGCGTGCATCCGGGCTTTCGCGCGTAACTCAGGTGATCGTGATTCCAACGCTACGTGTGTTGCTGATCGAGGATTCGGAAGACGATGCCGCGCTCGTGGTGCGCGCGCTGATGCGCGGGGGCTTCGACGTCCGCTTCGGACGCGTGGACACCGTGGAGGCGCTGGTGTCGGCTCTGGCCAGCCAGTCGTGGGACCTCGCGATTGCCGACTACACGATGCCGCGCTTCAGCGGCACGGCGGCGCTTCGCGTGCTGCGCGACATCGACGCGGACATCCCCTTCATTTTCGTCTCCGGCACGATCGGGGAGGATGCCGCGGTCGAGGCGATGAAGACCGGCGCGCACGACTACATCATGAAAGGCAGCCTCAAGCGGCTGGTGCCCGCGGTGGAGCGCGAGTTGCGCGATGCGGCCGTGCGGCGCGAGCGCCGACAGGTCGAACAGCGAGTCGCGCACCTCGCGTATCACGACGCGCTGACCGATCTGCCCAATCGCACGCTGCTGCACGATCGCCTCGAGCAGGCGGCGCGCATCGCAAACCGGGAAGGGACGCCGCTCGCGCTCCTGCTGATGGACCTCGACGGCTTCAAGGCCATCAACGACGCGATGGGTCATCACGCGGGCGACCGCGTGCTGCAGCACGTCGCGTCCTGTCTGCGCGGTGCGGTGCGCGATGCCGACACGGTTGCTCGTCTCGGCGGTGACGAGTTCGCGCTCGTGCTGCCGGTCACCAACGTGGAAGGCGCGCTGCTCGCGGCCCGCAAAGTGCTGCAGGAAATCGAGCGCCCGTGCACCGTCGACCACCACCCGATCGTCGCGCGTGCGAGCGTCGGCATTGCGTGTCTGCCGCAACACGGTACATCAGCGGAGACGCTGCTGCAGAAGGCCGACGTGGCGATGTACGTGGCGAAGAGCGATGGCGTCGGCGTCGCGGTGTACTCGCTGGACCGGGATCGGCATACACGTCGGCGGCTGACGTTGATCTCGCAATTGCGTCAAGCGGTGGATGAGCGGCAATTCATTGTCGAGTACCAGCCGATCCTGAATCTGCGGACGGGTGTGACGAGCGGTGTCGAGGCGCTCGTCCGCTGGAACCATGCGCAGCAGGGCCGGCTGATGCCGGAGGATTTCATCGACCTCGCCGAGCAGACCGGACTGATCAATCCGCTGACGACGATCGTGCTCGATACGGCGATCGCGGAGTGGAGCCCGGCGGAACGCGCGGCGCAGGTGTCGGTGGCGGTCAATCTGTCGCCGCGCAACCTGCGGGATCCCGATCTGCCGCTCCGCATCGCCGACATGCTCGCGGCGCACGGCGCCTCTCCGTCGCTCCTCGCGCTCGAGATCACCGAGAACATCCTGATGTCCGACCCGGGGCGATCGATGGAGGGTCTCAAGCAGCTCCACGGCATGGGCGTGCGACTCGTCGTCGACGACTTCGGGACGGGATACTCTTCGCTCAGCTACCTGCGGCGCCTCCCGGTCGACGCCCTGAAAATCGATCGCTCCTTTGTGGCGGGGCTCGGCGCCGGCCTTGACGAAGTCATCGTCAAGTCGACGATCGACCTGGCGCACAATCTCGGGCTGACGGTCGTCGCCGAGGGCGTGGAGAGCGATGCCGTGCTGCAGCGGCTGACCGCGCTCGGGTGCGACGCGGCGCAGGGCTTCCACATCAGCCCGCCGGCGCCGGTCGCGGTGGTCCAGGACTGGATCTCTCATCAGAAGCTGCTGGGGATGAAGTGACCGAGCGTCGGCCGCGGCGGCGGATGCATATTGCCATTCACTGCGTGGCGGCGCTCGGCCTTCTGTTTGTGGCCGTCACCGGCCGCATCGCGTACCGGACGGCGCGGGCGTTCCCGACGTACGCCGAGCGCGTGGTTCGGGCCGTCGAGAATCCCGTCGCCATCGCGGAGCGCGATGGCAGACCGAGAAGTGAGCGTCTGGGGCGGATCACGGCAGCCGTGGGCCGGGTGACGACGTACGTCACCGTTTCGGTCGTCTTGAGCCTTACGCTCCTGCTGACGAGCCATCTGCTCCTCGTGCGCGAAATCTACCGGCGCGAACACATCGAGCGCGAGCTTCACGATGCGAACCGCGAGCTCGAATCGTTCAGCTATTCCGTGTCACACGACCTCCGGGCACCACTGAGGAGCATCGACGGGTTCAGTCAGGCGCTGGTCGAGGACGTAGGGCCGGCGCTCGCGCCAGAGGCGCGCTCGCATCTCGATCGCATTCGTACGGCGACCCAGCGCATGGGCCAGTTGATCGACGACTTGATTGGACTCTCGAAGGTGTCCCGCAGCGAGATGAAGCACGAGCGCATCGACCTGACCGATCTCGTGGGACAGATCGTCGTGGAGCTGCGGCGTCAGAATCCCGATCGACAGGTCGACGTGCTCGTCCGCCAGGGGATGACGGCAACGGGCGATCCACAGCTCGTACGACTCGCGTTGCAGAACCTGATCGAGAACGCGTGGAAATTCACCGCGCGGCGCCCGCGCGCCACGATCGACATCGGTCAAAGTCGCGACGAAGAGGGCGTGACGGCCTTTTACGTCGGTGACAACGGCGTGGGGTTTGATTCGAATTATGCCGACAAGCTGTTCGGGCCGTTTCAGCGGCTGCACTCGGTGTCCGACTTTCCGGGCACGGGCATCGGCCTCGCGACAGTGCAGCGAATAGTCCACCGGCACGGCGGACACATTTGGGCGGAAGGACACACGGATCAGGGCGCCTGTTTCTATTTCACGCTTGGGTGATCACGAAGGTGTCAGTTTTCAGCTCTCAGCTTTCAGCGAAAGCTCTGGCCGAGAGCTGATGGCTGATAGCTGACAGCTGCCGAGGTTGATTCCATGAATGAGATCCTCCTCGTCGAAGACAATCCCGACGACGTCGAGCTGACGATGCGGGCGTTTCGCAAGAGCAATTTCCTCAACAACATCGTCGTCGCCCGCGACGGCATCGAGGCGCTGGACTATCTGTTTGCCGCCGGCGCGCACGAAGGTCGCGATGTGACGTCGCTGCCGCAAGTGATGCTGCTGGACCTGAAGCTGCCTCGTCTGGATGGTCTCCAGGTGCTGGAACGCGTGCGCGCGAATCCGAAGACGAAGCTGCTGCCGGTTGTCATCCTGACCTCTTCGACGGAGCAGCGCGATCTCCTGGGCGGGTACACGCGCGGCGCCAACAGCTACATCCGAAAACCCGTGGATTTTCAGGAGTTCGTCGAGGCGGTCCGCCAGCTCGGTCTGTATTGGCTCCTGCTGAATCATCCACCACCCACAGTGTGAGCACGTCCGCGGTCGGACCAAGGACGGACGAAGGACCAAGGACGGACGAAGGACCAAGGACGGGCTGAGGACCAAGGACGGACGAAGGACCCAGGACGGACCGAGGACGAAGAACGAAGGACCGAGGACCATTACACTTAGATGATGTCCCTCGATCCCGTCTGCGGCATGACCGTCGACCCCGCGCGCGCGGCAGGGCAGCTCGAGCACGCCGGGACGGTCTACTACTTCTGTTCGAAGGGCTGCCTCGAGAAGTTCGCCGCGGACCCGGCAAAGTACCTGTCCCGCGAGTCGGCGTCGCGCGGGCCGGTCATCTCGATCGGAGGCCTAAAAAACAAGCCGTCCACCTCCGTCCCTCCCGGCCACCTCCGTCCCTCCCAGGCACCTCCGTCCCCCGATCGCCAGGCCCCAGCCTCCGGACAGTCCCCAGCCCCCAGCCTCCAGCCTCCAGCCTCCACCGAGTATGTCTGCCCCATGCATCCAGAGGTCGTCAGCGACCGCCCGGGCTCGTGTCCGAAATGCGGGATGGCGCTCGAGCCGCGGGTGCCCGACCTGAACGACGCGCCAAACCCCGAGCTCGTCGACATGACGCGGCGCTTCTGGGTCGGCGTGGTCCTTGGGGCTCCTGTGTTTCTCCTGACCATGGGCGACATGCTGACCGGCGGAGCGCTCGGCCACCGGATTGGCTCGGCGTGGATCAATTGGATCGGGCTGGCGCTGGCGACGCCGGTGGTGTTCTGGTGCGGCTGGCCGTTCTTCGAGCGCATGTGGCAGTCGCTCGCGAATGCCAGTCCCAATATGTTCACGCTGATCGGCATCGGCGTCGGCGCGGCGTACACGTACAGCGCCGCCGCGACGATCGCGCCCGGCCTGTTCCCTGCTGGATTTCGGATGCACGGCGCGGTCGAGACGTACTTCGACACGAGCGTCGTGATCACGGTGCTCGTGCTCCTGGGACAGGTTCTCGAGCTGCGCGCCCGTCATCGAACAGGCGCCGCGATTCGTCAGCTGCTCGGTCTTGCGCCGAAGACGGCGCGACTCGTGTACGGAGGCCGCGAAGAAGACGTTCCGCTGGACGCCGTACAGGTCGGAAACATCCTGCGCGTCCGCCCGGGCGAGAAAGTCCCGGTTGACGGCGTGATCGTCGACGGCACCGCAGCGGTGGACGAATCGATGGTCACCGGAGAATCGATCCCGGTCGACAAGCGTCCCGGCGATCGCGTCATTGGCGCGACGATGGCGACAAACGGCACGTTCACGATGCGGGCCGAGCGCGTCGGCCGCGAGACGCTGCTGGCGCAGATCGTTCGCATGGTCGGTGAGGCGCAGCGAACGCGCGCGCCCATCCAGCGGCTGGCCGATCGCGTGGCCGCGTACTTCGTTCCCGCGGTCGTGCTCGCGGCGGTGCTGACCTTCGTCGCATGGTCGGCCTGGGGACCCGAGCCCCGGCTTGCACTGGCGCTCGTGAACGCGGTTGCCGTGCTGATCGTCGCGTGCCCCTGCGCCCTTGGTCTCGCGACGCCGATGGCGATCATGGTCGGCACGGGGCAGGGCGCGAAGGTCGGCGTCCTGATCAAGAACGCCGAGGCGCTCGAGCGGCTGGCGCGCGTCGACACGCTGGTCGTGGACAAGACCGGGACCCTCACCGAAGGCCGGCCGCGCCTCACAACGGTCGACGTGATCGCGGGATGGACGGACGCCGGCGTGCTCGGTCTGGCCGCGGCGGTCGAACGTGGCAGTGAGCATCCACTGGCGGCGGCGATTGTGGCCGCGGCCGAAGCGCGTCGCATTCCGATCGCGGCGGTGTCGGCATTCTCGTCGACAACCGGCACGGGCGTGAGCGGACGCGTGGACAATCATCAGGTCGATCTCGGGAATCTGACGCTGATGCAATCGCGGGGCATCGAACCTGGTCTGCTTGCGGACCGCGCCGACGCGCTGAGACAGAACGGTCAGACCGTGCTGGCCGTTGCGGTCGATCGACAGGTTGTCGGTCTCATCGCGGTTGCGGATCCGATCAGGGCGACGACGAATGAAGCAATCCGTGAGCTGAAGGATGAAGGGCTCACAATCGTGATGCTGACGGGCGACAACCGCATCACGGCCAGCGCGATCGCGCGGCAGCTCGGAATCGATGACGTGCGCGCCGACGTCCTGCCGGCGGACAAACGTCACGTCATCGTCGCGCTTCAACGGTCGGGACATCGCGTGGCGATGGCCGGCGACGGCATCAACGATGCGCCAGCACTCGCCGAGGCCACGGTGGGTATTGCGATGGGCACGGGCGCCGACGTCGCGATCGAGAGCGCCGGCATCACGCTCGTGAAGGGCGACCTGCGGGGCATCGTTCGCGCCCGTCGCCTCTCGCGCGCGACGCTGCGCAACATTCGACAGAATCTGTTCCTCGCATTTGTCTATAACACGCTCGGAGTGCCGATCGCCGCCGGCTTGCTCTTTCCAATCGCGGGCATCCTGGTCAGTCCGATCTGGGCCAGCGCCGCCATGACGCTGAGCTCGCTGTCGGTCATCGCCAACGCGCTGCGCATGCGTCGGATCCAGTTGTGAGGGCAGGGTGACCCTTCAGGGCGGCGAACTGCTGTCGAGACAATCTGTTACATCGACGCGGCCCCGGCGTGCGGCGTCGTATACTTTCAGTCTTCCGTCTGCCACGAGTCCATGGGTATCCAATGCGTTCACCGGCTTTGAGTTGCGTCCTCCGGCTCGTGGCGATTCCCGCCGCGCTCTGCGCGCTGGCAGGGATCGGCTGCTCGAAAACTGAAAGCGCGCAGGCTCGGACCCGGGACGACAAGCCGAAACCGATCAAAGTGGAACAAGTCCGGCAGGAAGCTGTCCGCCGTGCCGTCGAGGTCGTAGGCACGTTGGCTGCCGTGGACCAGGTCACGATTTCGTCGGAGACCGAAGGAAAGGTCAGCAGGATTCTCGCAGACCTTGGCGATCGGGTGACGGCCGGGCAGACGCTGGTGCAGCTCGATCACGAGAAGCAGCAATACAACTACGACCAGCAGAAGGCGGCGCTCGCCCGCGCGCTGGCGCAGTACGGCGCGGTCGATCCTCAGCATCTGCCCGAGATCGAGAAGACGCCCGACGTTCAGAAGGCGCGGGCGGAGATGGTGCAGGCCCAGCAGAGCTACGACCGCGCCGAGGAGCTCCAGCGGCGGCAGCTCGTCCCGAAACAGGCGCTCGATGATGCCGACGCGGCGCTCCAGGCGAAGCGCGCGAGTTACGAGTCGTCGCTGCAGAATGCCAAGAATTTGCGTGCGAGCATTCAGGCGTCCGAAGCGAGCATGAAACTGGCCGATCGCCAGTTTCGCGACACCGACATTCGCGCGCCGTTTGATGGCTACGTCGAGCGGCGCCTCGTCAACCTCGGCGAGCTGGTCAAGGCTCAGATGGCAGTGATGGCGGTGGTGCGGATCGATCCGTTGAAAGTGATCGCCGAGATTCCCGAGAAGATGGCGCCGTGGATCAAGGACGGTCAGGCGATGGAACTGCACGTGGACGCCTATCCGGGCCAGGCGTTTGTCGGCAAAGTGTCGCGCATCAGCCCGGCCGTCAATTCCGCGACGCGCGCGTTTCCCTTCGAAGCGCTGGTGCCGAACACAGATGCACGCCTGAAGCCCGGCACCTTCGCCCGCGTTCACATCGACAGCGGCAGAATCGATGATGTCGTGACCCTGTCGTACGCGGCGCTGCAGTACCGCTACGGCGTGAATCGCGCCTTTGTCGTCGACGGCGACAAACTGACCGTCCGCGAGCTCAAGGTGGGCGACCGGCTCGGCGAGCGGATTGAGGTGGTCAGCGGCGTCAAGGCCGGCGAGCGCGTCGCCGTCACCGATGTCGACAAATTGGCCGATGGCATGAAGGTCACCACAGCGAGTCGATCCAGTAATGACAACCCACGTTAAACGCAGCGCTCGCAGAGCCCGCAGAAAAGTTGTGTTCGCTGCGGGCTCAGCGTTCCACTGGAGATCGTGACGAGCCATGCTGTCTGACCTGTGCGTCCGCCGTCCGGTCTTTGCGACGATGCTCGTGATGTCGCTCGTCGTGCTCGGGATCTTCTCGTTCCGGGATCTCGGTGTGGATCTGTTCCCGCGCGCCGATCCGGCGACGGTGAACGTGTCGCTGTCGCTGCCCGGCGCGAGCCCCGACGAGATCTCCTCGTCGGTGATCGAGCCGATGGAGCAGTCGATCAGCGGAGTCGCCGGCATCGACGAGATATCCGCGCGTATCAGCGAGGGCAGAGGCAACATCACCATCAGGTTCGTGCTGGAGCGCGACCTGAACGACGCGGTCAATGACGTGCGCGAAAAGGTGGCGAGCGCCATCAAGAGCGTGCCGCCGGAATTGCTGCCGCCGGTGATCACGAAAGTGGATCCCGACGCCGATCCGGTCATGTCGGTGATGGTGTCGTCGGACGCGATGAGCCTGCGGACGTTGACGGAGCTCGCCGACAAGCAGGTCTCCCGGGCCATCCAGACCGTCAATGGCGTCGGCCAGGTCACTATCGCGGGCAGCCGCTCGCGTGAGATTCACATTGTCGTCGATATCCAGAAGCTGAATTCCTACGGGTTGTCGATGACGCAGGTTCGCGACGCCGTCGTCGCGGAGAACGTCGAGATCCCCGGCGGCGCCGTCGAGCAGGGCAAGGGGCAGCTCCTGCTGCGGACGATGGGCCGGATCGACGCGTCCGAAGGCTTCAACAACATCGTTGTCGCGACGAAGAACGGGACGCCGATTCGCGTGTCGGACCTCGGCTACGCCGAAGACAGCGTTGAACGGCCGACATCATCCGTCTGGCATGGCGCCACACCGGCGGTGCTGCTCGACATCCGGCGGGCGATGGGAGAGAACACGGTTGCCGTCATCGAGGGCGTGCGCGCGAAGCTCCGGCCGATTGAGCGGACATTGCCGAAGTCGGTGACGTTGACGATCGTCCGCGACGACTCGAAGTTCATCTACGCATCGGTCGCATCGCTCGAGGAGCATCTGATCTTCGGCAGCCTGTTCGCGGCGGTCGTCGTCCTGTTCTTCATCAGGAACATCCGCGCCGTCATCATCGCGTCGCTGGCGATTCCGGCGTCGATCATCGCGTCGTTCACGCTGATGCGCGTCATGGGCTTCACGCTGAACAACATGACGCTGCTCGGCATCACGCTCGCCGTCGGCATTGTCATCGACGACGCGATTGTCGTGCTCGAGAACATCTTCCGGTACATCGAGGAGAAGGGCGTCACGCAGGTCGAGGCCGCCATCCAGGGCACGCGGGAGGTCGCGCTCGCCGTCATGGCGACGACGCTGTCGCTCGTCGTCATCTTCCTGCCGATCGCCTTCATGAACGGCTACGCGAAGCGGTTCATCAACCCGTTCGGCTGGACGATGGCGTTCTCGATCCTGGTGTCGATGCTCGTGAGCTTCACGCTGACGCCGATGCTCAGCTCGCGCTTTCTGAGGCTGTCCGACGCGCTGGCCGACCACAAGACGAAAGAGCGCGGCTTCTTCCATTGGCTGGACGAGTGGTATTCGCGGCAGTTGCGTTGGGCGCTCGATCATTCCGGCATAATCGTTACGATCTCGATCGTCACCTTCCTGCTGACGTTTCCGCTGAACCGGATGGTCGGACGCGATTTCGTGCCGAACGAGGACATGGGCGAGTGGACGGTGCACATGGATTCGCCCGAAGGCACGGCTCTCGCGGGAACGGAAGAACTGGCGTTCCGCGTGCTGAAGGACGTCCAGGGCATCGACGGCGTCGCCGAGATCGATCCGATCGTGAACCCGGGCGGCAGCGGCGCAGCGGGCGGCGGCGGTGGTGGCTCAGCGACGCATTTCCACTTCAACGTTCGGGCGGTACCGGTCGGCCAGCGCAAGCGGACGCAGAGTGAAATCATCGGCGAAATGCGCCAACGGCTGACGAAATATCCGAGTATCCGTCCGAGCATCAGCGCGCGCAACGCTCTGGGCAGCGGCGAAGGCCAGGGCGGGTTCGCAATCTCGGCCAACATCCTGGGCCCAGACCTGCAACAGCTGGCCGACTATGCACTGAGGGCGCTCGACGCCGCCCAGCATTTACCGAGCGTCGCCGAGCCGAAGCTGACTCTGAGCGTTTCGAATCCCGAGATTCACGTGACGGTCGACCGTCGCCGCGCCGCCGATCTCGGCGTCCGGATGGCAACGGTTGGCAACACGCTGCGCCTCGCCGTCGCTGGTGACGACCGAATCTCCTTCTACAAGGAAGGGCAGGAGCAGTACCCGGTCAAGATCCGCGTCCTTGAAAACCAGCGGCGTGACGCAGCGGAAATCGGCCGCTTGACCGTGCCAGCGCCGACCGGACCGGTCCGCATCGACAACATCGCCACGATCGAGCGCGGCCTCGGTCCGAGCCAGCTGCAGCGGTCCAACCGGCAATTCACGGTGGGCCTGAACGGGGATGTCGCGCCGGGGCACGCCCTGGACGAAGCGTCCAACGATATCCGAAAGATGTTTGCCGGCCTGAACATGCCTCCGGACATGACGTTCCGGTTGCAGGGACAGTCGAAGATTTTGGATGAGACAACGGCGAATCTGATTCTGGCAATCGGCCTCGCGATGATCTTCGTCTACATGGTGCTGGCGTCGCAGTTCGAAAGCTTCGTGCAGCCGATCGTGATCATGCTCGTCCTGCCGATCGCGGTGCCGTTCGCGTTGTTCACGCTGTGGGTGACTGGCCGGACGCTGAACCTCTGGAGCGCCCTTGGCATGCTCCTTCTGCTCGGGATCGTGAAGAAGAATTCGATTTTGCAAGTGGACTACGCCAACACGCTGCGGGCGACGGGTATGCCATTGCGCGAGGCCATCGTCGAAGCGTGCCGGACGCGTCTGCGGCCGATCCTGATGACGACGTTCGCGATCATCGCGGGCCTGATCCCGACGGCCCTCGGCCTCGGGATCGGCGGCACCGGCCGCGCGGCGATTGCGCTGACCGTGATCGGCGGCCAGTCGCTCTGTCTGTTTCTCACACTGCTGCTCGTGCCGGTGGCCTACGAGAAATTCGACGCCCTCGAGCGGGCTGTCCTCGGGAACAAAGGCAAAGAGTTTCTGGGCAAGGTGTCGGCGGCAACCCTTGGGCGCTTGAGGCCCGCGGCTGCGCCGCGGCACTGAGAACATTCAACGCAGATCTCGCTGGGCCCGCAGAGAACACCGGACGAACCCAAATGCAACCACGAAGGCACGAAGCCACGATTTTCCTTCTTCTCTTTGCGACCGTGGTCGCGGGAGCGCAAGGATCCGTTGACCGCGATGCTGTCGCCAGAATTCGCGCCGAGGGCCTGGAGCACTCGCAAGTCGAGCGCGTGTTCACGACGCTGACCGTCGATATCGGTCCGCGCCTGACCGCGTCGCCGGCGCACAAGAAGGCCGCCGAATTCGCGCGCGCGGAACTGGCCGCGTACGGGCTCGAGCATGCGCGCCTTGAGCCGTGGAAATTCGGCCGCGGCTGGACGCTCGAGAAGCTGACGATCGAGATGATCGAGCCGCGGTATCTGCCGCTCATCGGGTACGCCGACGGCTGGTCGCCCGCGACCAGCGGCGACATCGTAGCGGCGCCGGTGCTGGTCGGCGGCAAATCGCCCGAGGAGATCGCGGCCATGAGCGTTCAGCTCAAAGGCGCGATCGTGATGACACAGCCGATCTTCGCGAATTTCGTGAGGAAAGATCGCCCGCAGCCGAGCGATCCGAACTACGAGCCGATGTCGGCCGCGTACGCGACCAGTGCCGGGCGGGGCAATGCCTCCGGCCGCGGGAACGGTCCGAGCCCCGCGCAGCGCACGGCCCAGGTGCTCCGTGACGCCGCCGCCGGCGTGATCCTCAAGCCGAGCACGGGCGAGCACGGCACCGTGTTCGTCACCGGCCGCGACGGCGGTCCCGGTGCCGTCCCGTCGGTGACAGTGAGCGCCGAACACTACAACATGATCGCGCGGATGCTGATGCAGCGCGTGCCGGTCAAGCTGCGTGTCAACGTCCAGTCGCGGTTCCACGATGCGGACGGCGGCAACGCGTACAACGTGCTGGCCGAGCTGCCCGGCAGCGATCGGGCGCTGCGCGACGAGGTGGTGATGATCGGCGGGCACCTCGACTCGTGGCACACCGGCGTCGGCGCCACCGACAACGCCGACGGATCGGCGACGGTGATGGAAGCGATGCGGATTCTGAAGGCGTCCGGTCTGCGGCCGCGCCGCACGATCCGCGTGGCGCTGTGGGGCGGCGAGGAACAGGGCCTCCTCGGATCGAAAGCCTGGGTTGCCGAGCATCTCGCAGGTGAGAAGAACGCCGCCGCACGCGACAAGTTCGACGTCTACTTCAACATTGATAACGGCACGGGTCCGATTTACGGATGGTATCTGGAGAACAACGCGGAGGTCCGCCCGATCTTCGATAGCTGGCTCGAACCGTTGAAAAGCCTCGGCGTCCGGCGCAACGTCATCGAGCCGGTGGGATCGACGGATCATCTGAGCTTCATCGATGCCGGTGTCGGCGGTTTCAATCCGATTCAGGACTACGTCAACTACGACATCCGCACCCACCACACGAACATGGACACGGTGGATCGCCTTGACCTCAAGGACATCCGCCAGGCCGCCATCGTCATGGCGACGTTCGCGTACAACGCCGCCAATCTGGACCGGAAGCTCCCGAGATAGTCAGGCGAGGTCGACCGGGAGGGGACCGGGACGGACGGAGGGTCGCTTACAGGAATCGAGGTCTTTCTGAGTGCTGTATCGTCGTGGGAAATCGCTCTGAAGTGTGCCGCTCACAAGCTGACCGTCTCAGAGCCTCCCGAGCGCTATATTCCGAAACACCGTGAAGCCCATGGCATCCTGGCGTTGCCAATCGATGAGGCCTCGACGTTGCTCGCCGCGCGCCTGCCGCCGCTGCACAAGGATCCCTGGGACCGCCTGCTCATCGGCCAGGCCGTGGTTCAGGGCATGACGATCCTGACATCCGATGAGCTGATCACGCAGTACGCGGTACGGACCCTCTGGTGACGCTGATCGAGCGGCTCTCTCGCGCGCGAGTGTTCGATCTCGAGCAACCGCGCTTTGCCGGCATGCCGATCCATCCTGCGCACAAGCCGGGCTACTTCTACGGCCTGCATCGGCGGCATCGCGACTCGTACCGGCCCGCGCAGTTCGGCCCGCGCACCGGTGCCTCCGGTGTGCTGACGATGATGGAGCACAGCGGCACGCACATCGACGCGCTCTGCCATCAGGCGTGCGATCTGACGTTCTACGGCGGCGTGGCCGTCGACGAGGTGGAGCGCGCCGACGGGTATCGAGCGCTCGGCGCGGAGACGATCCGGCCGTTGCTCGGCCGCGGTGTGCTGCTCGACGTGGCGCGCTCGAAACAGGTCGATCGGCTGCCGCAGCATTACGCGATCACGGCGGACGATCTCGAGGCGTGCGCGCGCGCGGACGGCGTCGCCGTGCAGCCGGGCGACGTGCTGCTGGTGCGGACCGGCTACGCGACATGCTGGAATGATGAAACGACGTACCTGGCCGCCGCGGGCGTATCGAAGTCCGGCAACATCTGGGCGGCCGACCGCGGCGTATCGGCGGTTGGCGCGGACAACATGGCGTGGGATTCGATGCAGGAGAAGGATCCCGACACGAACATGCTGCTCTTCGGCCACGTGCACCTGCTCGTCACGCACGGCATTCACATCCTCGAGAACCTGAATCTCGAGGAGCTCGCCGCCGCGGGACATCATGAGTTCTGTTTTGTCGGCGTGCCGCTGAAATTCAGAGGGGCGACGGGATCGCCCATTCGCCCGCTCGCGCTGGTGGAGTGAACGAAACGCATTTCTTCTTCGTGCCTTCGCGGCTAATTCATCGAGCACGCGCCGGGGCCGCGCGGGTCGCCGCAGCTGCCGCACGCGCTCATCGGCCGATCGGAGAACGATTTCGCGGGGCTGCTGGTCTGCGCGGCGAACACGGACATCAGCTTCTGCAGATCGGCGCCCTTGCAGGCCGGGCACGCCGGCGACTGGCCGTCGCGAGTCAGATATTCGAAGTGCTTGCCGCAGCCGCGGCATTCGTATTCAAAAAGAGGCATAGAGATATCTTACAACTGCCGGCCCGGAAGCCACCAAAACGATCGGCCAACAGGCGCGAATCGGTGTCTAACGGGAAGCTGGGTTCTGCGTGGGTCAGGAGGGTACGGAGTGGGAACGGAGCAGGGACGGAGCAGGGGCGTCACGATCCTTCTTGTTCTGGCACTCTCGGCGTGCTCGCGTGCCAAGCCGGTGGTGGCGCCCGACCTCCATACAGCCCGTCTGGCTGCCGCTGATGCGGAACTCCGCACCGGCTGCCTCGACTGCCTCGTGGCCGCCTTCCGCGAGTACGACGCGCTGCGATCGATTCCCGCCGCCGCCGACCGCGCGGCCGCCGGCACCGTCCGATCCGCGGCGCTGATCGCGCTGCGGCAAAAAGAGCTGGGAATGGTCGACGACGGCTATCTCCAGCGGGCGCGCGACGCCGCCGCGGCGCATCCGGCCGCTGCCGCGATGCTGCCGAAGATTCTCGACATTATCGACGCGCTGCCGCCGGCAAGTGTGGGAGCGGGACGCCCCACGAGCGACGCCGACCTCGAGAAGATGCGCATCGTTCGAGCGAACCGCGCGGAATGGACGGCTGTGCTGCGGGAGCACGCGGAGACGGACGAGGCCGTCGCCTACACGTGGCTGTCGTTCATGTGCGGTTCGAGCGATGCGCGTGACGTCCCGCGCGAGCAGCTGACCGCCGCGGTTTCGCCCTTCGCCGACGCGCCGCTGATGTCGTACCGGCTGGCGACCTGTCGGGTCTTCGAGGCCGATACCCTGCGGAAGCTGCTCGACGGCGAGCCGCGCTTCATGGAAATCGCCTACACGCTCGGCCTGGCCGACGTCGGCCGTCGAAAACTCAACGACGCCGACAAATGGTTCGATCGGGCGTATGCGTGGCATCCGCGATGGCCGACGCTGGCACTGGCAATGGCGAACGTCGCGATGACCGCCGAGGAGTTCGACCGTGCCTTGACCATGTACGAGGCGACGCTAGGTTGGGAACCTCGAGCGGTCGATGCGCTGCTCGGGAAAGTGCGCGCCCTGACCTATCTCACGCGCCACGAGGACGCCATCGCGACCACCGACCAGCTCCTCACCGAGCGGTGGTACGTGGGAGACGCGCGGTATTGGCGTGCGCTGAACGAAACGCAGCTGACCCGTTACGAAGAGGCCTGGACGGATGTGGAGCTCGCCGCGAAGCTGCTGATCAATGCCGAGGTGCCGAAGCTCGCCGGCATCATCGCGTACCGCCGCCAGCAGCTCGAGGTCGCGCGCGGCAAGTTCGACGAATCGCGGAAGCGCAATCCGAACGACTGCGAGACCGGATTCTATCTCGGCGTGGTCCTCGCCGAGCAGCGCGTCTGGATTCGCACGTCTGACGTGCTCGTCGATACGGCGCAGTGCCTCGCCAGGGCCGAGCAGGCGGCGCGCGAAGACATCGAAAAGATTCGCGTGTCCGACGATCCGCCGGCGCGGCAGGCCCGCCAGATAGCCAAGCGCGAGCAGATGATCGCGAATGGCCGTCGGATGATGGCGCAGTCGTGGTTCAATACCGCCGTCGCGTACTACAACCTCGAACGCAGGGACGAGGCGCGCGAGTACGCGCACAAGGTGGCCGACGACGAGCAGTTCGGCGAGAAGGCCCGCGAGATCCTGGCACGCCTCAACAAATAGTCACGACACATGGAACGCAGAGCGCGCCAGAGAAATCCTGTCACACGTGCGCTAACTACGACGACGATCGACGCAGAACTCGCGGAAACCGCAGAGAAGATGTGCCCTGGGATCCGTTCACACTGATTGACGGGGCTGCGGGTCGTCGAGAGAGGGTTTCTCTGCGTGTTCTGCGCGTTCCGCGTTGGATGTCGTGGGGTGCAGTACACTGAAGAGATGTCTCCGGTCGCGAATCCTCTTCGGCGCAACGTCGCCATCATCGCGCACGTCGATCACGGCAAGACGACGCTGGTGGACGCGCTCCTGCACCAGAGCGGTACGTTCCGCGCGAACGAGCGCGTCGCCGAGCGCGCGATGGACAGCAACGAGCTCGAGCGCGAGCGCGGCATCACGATTCTCGCCAAGAACACGGCGGTCCATTACCACGACCTGCTGATCAACATCGTCGATACGCCCGGCCATGCCGACTTCGGCGGCGAGGTGGAGCGCACGCTCTCGATGGTCGACGGCGTCATGCTGCTCGTGGATGCGTCCGAGGGGCCGCTGCCGCAGACGCGGTTCGTGCTTCGCAAGGCGCTGGAACGGCGGCTGACGCCGATCGTCGTCATCAACAAGATCGACCGCCCCGACGCGCGGACGGCGGAGGTCCTCAACGAAATCTACGACCTGTTCATCGATCTCGACGCGAGTGTCGAACAGCTCGATTTCCCCGTCCTCTACACGAACGCGCGGACCGGGACGGCGAGCATGAACGCCGACGAGCCGGGCGTGGACTTGCGTCCCCTGTTCGATGCGGTGGTCGAGCACGTGCCGCCGCCGCGCGGCAATCCCGAGGCGCCGCTGCAGCTGCTCGTCGCCAACCTCGATTCGAACGATTATCTCGGCCGCATCGCGATCGGCCGCATCTTCAACGGGCGCGTCAAGATCGGCGACGCCGTGGCGGTCGTGAAGCTGGACACGGCCGTGCAGCAGACGAAGGTGACCAAGCTCTACGCCTTCGACGGCCTGAAGCGCGTGAACATCGAGGAGGCCGCCGCCGGCGACATCGTGTGCCTCGCCGGTATCGAGGACATCACGATCGGCGAGACCATCACCGACATGGAGCATCAGATCGCGATTCCTCCGATTGCGATCGACGAGCCGACGGTCCATATGATCTTCGGCGTCAACACGTCGCCAGTGGCGGGCCGCGACGGGCAGTACGTGACGTCGCGCCAGATCAAGGATCGGCTCGAGAAGGAGCTGCTCGGCAACGTGTCGATTCGTCTCGAGCCGACCGACACGCCGGAGCAGATGAAGGTGATCGGACGCGGCGAGCTGCAGCTGTCGATTCTGATCGAGATGATGCGCCGCGAGGGGTTCGAGATTCAGGTGTCGCGCCCCGACATTGTCACCAGGGACATCAAGGGCAAGATCGTCGAGCCGGTCGAGGAGCTGGTGATCGATGTACCCGAGGATCACCAGGGCATCGTCATCGCCCAGGTGGGCGAGCGCAAGGGCATGATGACGAAAATGGTGAACAACGGCAGCGGGCGCGTGCGGCTCGAGTTCCGCATCCCGGCCCGCGGCCTGATCGGCTTCCGCTCGCAGTTCATGACCGACACGAAGGGCACCGGCATCATGAATCACATTTTCTCGAGCTGGGAGCCGTGGCACGGCGCGATCCCCTCGAGAGCGAACGGCGCGCTGGTGGCCGATCGCGCGGGCGTGGCGACGTCGTTCGCCATCTTCAACCTGCAGGAGCGCGGCGAGATCTTCATCGATCCGGGCACGCAGGTCTACGAAGGCATGCTGATCGGCGAGAACTCGCGGCCCGCCGACATCGACGTGAACGTCACGAAGGAAAAGAAGCAGACCAACATGCGCGCCTCGTCTGCGGACGAAGCGATTCGTCTCATTCCGCCGCGCAGGCTGGGTCTCGAGCAGGCGATCGAGTTCATCAACGACGATGAGCTGGTGGAAGTCACTCCCACCAGCATCCGCCTGCGCAAGCGGATCCTGGCGGCGAACCAGCGGCCAAAACCCGCCCGGGATTGAAGACAGGGATTAGGGGTTAGGGGTTAGGGATTAGGTTGGGGGTCAGGGATTAGGTCAGTTAGGGGTTAGGGATTAGGTCAGTTAGGGGTTAGGGATTAGGTCAGTTACGGGTTAGGGATTGGGTCAGTTAGGGGTTAGGAAATAGGGACGTGACGAACGAGGACGACATCACTGCGGAAGCGCTCCGGCGACTGCAGGGGACGCCCGATCCGCGCCTGCGCCGGATCATGACGAGCCTCGTGACGCATCTGCATCGGTTCGTCAAGGACGTCGAGCTCACCGAAGACGAGTGGGCCGAAGCCATCCGCTTTCTGACCGATACCGGACACAGGTGCAGCGATCGGCGGCAGGAATTCATCCTGCTGTCGGACACGCTCGGCGTGTCGATGGTGGTGGATCTGATCAACCACTGCCGCGAAGGCGCGACGGAATCGACCGTCTTCGGCCCATTCCACCGCGACGGCGCGCCCCGGATGCCGTACGGCGGCAACATCGCGCTGGGCGATTCCGGCATGCCGACCTTCGTGGAAGGCCGCGTCCTCGACGTCGACGGCCGGCCGATTGCCGGCGCCGAGCTCGACGTCTGGCAGACCGATTCGTCCGGCCTGTACGACTCGCAGACCGCGGAGCCGGACGACTTGCACATGCGCGGACGATTCCGCACGGCCGCCGACGGGCGCTTCCTGATACGCACGGTTCGGCCGGTGCACTACCAGATACCGTCCGACGGACCGGTGGGCCGCATGCTGCGCGCGACTGGCCGCCACCCTTGGCGTCCCGCTCACATTCACTTCGTCGTCTCCGCCGATGGATTCGAGCCGGTGACGACGCACATCTTCGATGCTGCCGATCCGTATCTCACGTCGGATGCCGTGTTTGCCGTGAAAGAGTCGCTGATCTGCACGTTCGTCGAGCATCAGACGCGCGATGATGAGGCCCGCCGCCTCGGCGTCGAGCCGCCGTTTTGCGTGGCGCCATTCGATTTCGTGCTGCAGCGCCGCGGTCCGGTGTAGGTCAACGAGGGTCGTTCTCCTCACGGCGCTCGAGGAACGTCCAATGCGTCAATTCGTCTACGATCAGCCGGCCGGACGCGTGGTATTCGGCGTCGGCGCGATCGAACGTCTTGCAGGCGAGGTCTCCTCGCTCCACGTTCATCGTCCGCTGATCGTCTCGACGCCGGGGCGCCGCGCGGAGGCAGATGCGACAGCGCGGCAGCTTGGCGACAGCGCCCTCGTCCACGCGAAAGCGGTGATGCACGTCCCCGGCGATATCGCGCGCCGCGCAGTCGAGACGGCGGCGCGACATGCTGCGGACGGTGTCGTGGCGGTAGGCGGTGGCTCCACGATCGGTCTCGCGAAGTGGATCGCTCGCGAGACCGGACTCCCAATCGTTGCGGTGCCGACGACCTATGCGGGATCGGAAATGACGGCAATCTGGGGTGTCACCGAAGCCGGACGGAAGGAGACCGGCCGGGACCGGCGAGTGTTGCCGAAGACCGTCATTTACGATCCCGCGCTGACGGTGGGCCTTCCGGCGCGGGTGTCGGGTCCGTCAGGGATGAATGCGCTCGCCCACGCGGTGGAAGCGCTGTACGCGGAAGACGCGAACCCGGTTGCCACGTTGCAGGCGGTGGAAGGCATTCGCGCGCTGGGGCGGTCGCTGCCTGTCGTCGTGCGCGAACCGGCGAACCTCGAGGCGCGCGCCGATGCGCTGTATGGCGCCTGGCTCGCGGCGGCGACGCTTGCGACGACGACCGTCGGCTTGCATCACAAGGCGTGCCACGTACTGGGCGGCATGTTCAACGTGTCGCATGCCGATACACATTCAGTGATGCTGCCGTACGCGGTGCGATTTCAGCAGTCGGCCGCCGCAGATTCGCTGCAGCTCGGCGCGGCGGCGCTCGGTGGGCGCGACGCCGCCTCCGCGATTCGCGCACTGGCCGTTCGGATTGGCGCGCCGACCGCGCTCAAGGACATCGGGGTGCCGCACGACGGCATCGATCGCGCGGCGGAAACCATTGCCTCGCAGACCTTCTACAGCCCGGCGGCGGTCGGGTATGCAGCCGCGCGGCGATTGCTCGAAGACGCATACGCGGGCACGGGATTCGATTCGTGAAGACACCGCAACGGCGATCGGCCACCAAGGACGCTGACAAGCGAGCGATCCGCGAAGTCGTCGAAAATTGGGTCCTCTGGCGCGACGCCGGCGACTGGGATCGGTTTGCGTCGGTGTGGCATCCCGACGGCTGGATGAACGCGACGTGGTTTCAAGGGCCGGCGACAGCGTTCATTGCCGCGAGCCGTGAAGGATTCGACCGCGGTGTGATGATCCTGCATGCGCTCGGCGGCTTCACCTGCGACATCGCCGGCAGCCGCGCGATTGCCCAAACGAAGGTCACGATCACTCAGCGCAGCATGGTCGACGGCGTTCTCGTCGACGTCGTCTGCACGGGCCGCTTTTACGATTTCTTCGAAAAGCGGAACGGGCGCTGGAGAATCGTCAAGCGCCAGCCGATCTACGAGAAGGATCGGCTCGATCCAGTGGATCCTTCTGCGACGCTTGACCTCGACCGCGACCGCCTGGCGGCGTTCCCGGAAGGCTACCGTCATCTGGCGTACGTGCAATCGAAGAACGGCTTCACGGTCAAGTCCGGGCTGCCCGGATTACGCGGGCCCGCCGTGCAGGAGTTGTACGCCGAAGGAAAGGCATGGCTCAACCCGAAGTCTTCTTGACGAGATTCGTCTGCTCCTCGGAGCCAGTCTGGCTCATTGTGGTTTCGTCAGGGCGCCGAGCTTGACGATCGTGTTCCAGTTTCGGCCCGTGCCACGCGTGCCGAGCTTCTTTTCGAGCAAGCCGCTCGTGAGCCGCGAACGACCAATGCCATCCGGGTACACGATGTACGCGTGTCGTCCCTTCACACGAACGACCTCGCGACCGGTGATCGCGTTCTGAAGGGCGAGCACGGCCGCGCGATCCGGCGCCGCCTTTAGAAACACGACCAGGAGGTGGTTGGGACCCACCTCGGCTTCCCTTTGAAATGGGTTGCCCGCGATGATCGCGTCCCATTCCTTCGCCGTACGGACAAAGAAGTCCGTCTCGAGACCGAGGCGACTCTTCGCTGCATCTTTGAGCAAGCGCTCCAATTGTGTGGTCGTCCGGACGTCGCTTCGAAACACCAGATTGCCACTCTGGAGAAGCGATCGCGCGTCCTGCAGGCCGAGTCCACCGAGGAGCTCGAGCAGATCACGCATCGCGACCCTGTTGTGCGCCGCGAGGTTCACCGCTCGGAGAAGGGCAACATGAATCGACATTGAGGCTTGAGCGCTTGCCCGACGCGGAACTTCCATGGCTCAATGTGAGGGCGTATTCTTCGTGCTTTCGTGGCGGTCTTGTTCTGTGTTCTTCTTTGCGTGCTCAGCGATCTCTGCGTTCCAACGTCCGTGTTCGCGATCGCAGCGCGACAGTGAACGCGTTCCGGAAGATCAACGGCCTTGCCGAAACGTCTCCGCGGCGCCCCGCGCGGTGAACCCAAGCGTGCGATCGCCCGCGCGGCCGTCGACACTATACACCCCCCCGAGCTGCAGGAAGGTCATGGACGTGCCCTCCGCACGCTGAAGGAGCGGCATCCGCGACGCGACGGTTTCCTCCACGGCCAGCGTCAGACGCACGTCGAGTTGCGGGCCTTTCATCTGGATCGCGACGCGTCTCGGCGCGCCCCCATCGTCGTCTTCGACAATCGTGACATGTGTCGAGAATGCGATCGGCCCGTTGGGACCGAGTACGGCCGCGAATCCGGGCACACGATCCGGATCCGCAACGCTCTCGGGAGGGAACACGCGTCCGAAGACGATCGACAGATCGCCGTCCGCGACCTGACCCCATTGCCAGCGCACCCCTTCCCAGAACCCCCAATTGTGATCGTGATAGCCGGACGCGCCCTCGAGCGCGATGACGTCATCGCCGACTCGCAGCCTCCCGTGCAGGCGGCCAGACAACACAGGGACGACGTAGCCCGACAGCCATCCGCGGGCGCCGTGAATCTCGGCGGGTGGAAGCGACCGGCCGAGCGACGCGTCGAGCGTGATGTCGCCGACCAGCGGCACCTCAGATGTCGAGGGCTGCGCCGCACCGGATTTGTACGGCGCACCTGATTCGGCTGCCAGTGCAAGAGTAATTCGGTAGTGGGTTCCATCGAGTCGGATCCGGTTCCCGCCGATATCAAGATCCGGCGCGTGGTCGAGCAGCTGGCGGGCGTCCACGATTGCGGTAGATACGAAGTTCGTCGTCCGACCATTGCGATCGAGTTGCAAACGCACGGATGTTGGCCGTTTCCCCTCGGGATTCGTCGCGCCAGCCATGAACGTGAGGTAGAAGCGCAGCCGGCCGTCGGCGGAGCGGCCGTTGAAGTACAGCCACTCCGCCCAGGAATCGAAAAAGGGGTCGGTGGTCCCGATCCCTTTTTCTGGTACGGGATGAAACCGATCCATCGCGCGCAAGACATCCTCAGGCTGCGGATGCGACCAGCTGGCATCCGACGGCTGGTCGCTCCACGCGCCCAGTCCCACAACCTCATGATCGCCCGCCGCCTGCTCGAGGCTTGGGATGCCGCCGCGAACCGCGACTGGAGTGGCGGCCATGCCCGGCTTGATCAGATAGAGCGACGCCTTGCGCGCCGGCGACGCGGACCGAACGCGCGCCTGTAGTCCGGGCGACTGAATCACATTCGACAGTACGAACCGCGCACTCTCGATTGGCCCGAACGCACCGGATACGACAAGATCTCCACCACCCCGCAGGGCCGGTGCATGCGCCTGCTCGATGATGACCTCACCAACGCCGAGCAACGCCGCCATCACGGCAATGCCCAGCCCGAACCCCGCTGCCAGAACCGCCGTTCTGAGCGGCCGCACCGCCAGTGAGCGCACCGCGAGCCGAAGAATCACGACGTCAGGCTCCCGCTCTTCATCGTCAGCCTGCGAGAGGCGCGCGACGCCAGGACGGGGTTGTGCGTGACCACGAGGATGGCCATGCCGTCGGCGTGCACGCGATCGAACAGATCCGCAACGTGCGCCCCGGTCTCCTCGTCGAGCTCGCCGGTCGGCTCGTCGGCGACGAGGAGCGCCGGCTGGTTGGCGAGCGCTCGCGCAATGGCCACCCGCTGCATTTCACCGCCCGAGAGCTGCGATGGGAGGTGATCCGCACGGTCGGCGAGGCCTACGTACTCGAGCAGCGCATCGCATCGCGCGCGACGCGCGGCGGCGGCCACCCGGGCCTCTGCCTGTGGCAGCTCGATGTTCTCGCGGGCGGTCAGCATCGGCAGCAGAAAGAACCGCTGGAACACGAATCCGATCCGCATCAATCTGATGCGGCTGCGCTCGGCTTCGGACAGCGACGCGACGTTCCGGTTCTCGAACACGATCGCGCCGCTGGTGGGCGTGTCCACGCAGCCGATCAGGTGGAGGAGCGTCGACTTACCGCAGCCCGACGGCCCGGTAATCGCGACGTAATCGGCCGTGCCGATGCTCAGCGATACGTTGCGCAGGGCATTCACTGGCCCAGCCGACATTGGAAACACGCGGCTGACCCCGCGTGCTTCGACGATGGTGGCTCGAGGCATCATCCGACGACCTCATGGCGCAACGTCGGGGCAATCGGAAGACGGGCCGTCAACCAGATGGGATAGCTCGCCGCGATGATCGCCGTTGCGGCGAGCAGGGCCAGATGTAAGACCAGAGCGCCCGGTGCGAAAACGAAAAAGTGCAGCCGTTCGGGCACACCCGGCATCTGCCGCAGAATGCGATCGAGGCCGAAGGCCAGCATTCCGCCGAGCGGAAGCGCGAGTACGCCGCCTCCGCCCACCAAGAGGGCCGATTCGTAGAGCAACATCGACGCGATGCGCGGCCGGCCGATGCCAAGCGCGCGCAACGCGGCGATTTCACCGAGCCGCTGATTGGTGGACACTGTCAGCAGCGTCCCGACGAGCAGGAACGCGAACACGACCGTCATGCTCGAAAGCACTACCGAGACCTGCCGGAAATAGGCGAAGCCGTTCCGGTTGAACTGCGCGACGACATCCTCGTTGGAGTACACGCGCAGGTCTGGGCGCAGCTTCGCGATCGCACGCACGGCGGCAGCCGGCCCGGCCTGAGGCCGGGACGCGACGAGCACCAGATCGGCCTCGTCGTCCGCCGCGCCCCCTTTCACCTCGCGCAAGCCCTGCATGGTCGTCGCGACGTCGTACTCGTCGGCCGACGCGAACAGAAAATCCGCCGTGCCGACGACACGGCAGCCGACGGCCGGCAGCGCGGATTGACGACCGGGCAGCGTCGCACGAATCGACACCGTCGACCCGGGCACGAGGGCCCATGCCGTCGCCAGACGCTGCGCCACGATCAGCGGACAGCGCTCCAGCGACGGGTCGTTCGGCAGCTCCGCGCCCTTCAGCAACGTCCATGCGGCGTGTGTCCCGGTTGCCGTCGTGCCAAGCAGCGCCACGTCGACATCCGGCCTGCCTTGCGTCGTCACGACCGCCCGCTCGAAGCGTACGCGCGCAACGGACTCCACTTCCGGGAGTTGGCCGACCGCGACGGCAAGCTCCGCCGCTTGGGGAATCGGCGCACGCAACAACGGCACCCCTTCAGTGCTGAGCACACGCACGTCGTAGCCGGCATGCTCGAGGAGGTCCGCGAATGAATCGACGAGACCGTGTGAAAGCAGGAGCATGTCGAAGAGCAGGGCGCTGATGACGGCGACGCCAATCATCGCGAGTGCCGATCGCGCGCGATACCGCGTCGTCGTACGCCAGGCGAGCCATGCCGACGTCATCGGCGCACCAGCGTGAGGATGTCGCGGCGGAGCAGCGTCCACGATGCGCCCACGCCAGCGACGATCCCGAGCGGCACGGCGATGGCGATCGATCGCAGCGCGATCGACGCGGTCACACGCACGAAGACGAGCGTGGTGTCGTACCGCGTTTGAAATACGCGGTTGACGATGCGCTCGGCGCCAAACGCGACAAGGGCGCCGAAAACCGCGCCCGCGGCGGCAATCAAGACGCCTTCGATGGCCACCTCGATCAACAGCGACCGGCGCGAAATGCCGAGCAGCCGCAGCGCGCCAATCGTTTCGCGCCGCTCCTCCGCGCGGATCACCATCAGCGCGAGCAGGAACGCTGTGCTGCCGACGACCGTGACGATTGCGATCGCCAGATGAAACCGATCCAGCACGGCGAAGGGGTCGCCTTCCGGCGGCCGGGACGTCGGCCGCACCGTCAACCCGGGCATGCGCGCGGTGAGGTCCGACGCGAATTGTCCGGCATCCGCCGGATCGATCAGACGAACGTTGATGGTATCCACCGCGTCCGCCGACGCCGGAACGGCAGCGTCGGCCGTCAACTCGACGAGGTCGTGCAGATGGACCCGCGCTTCGAGTCGCTCGGCCGTGAAGCGCATCGGGTCCGGCGTCGGCTCATAGATCGCGGCGACGCGGAATGTTCGCGCTGTCGTGCCAGTCGGATCGGTTGCCAGCGTGACAACGTCGCCGACCGCGACGTGTGCGCGGGTCGACAGTTGCCGGGAGATGAGTATGGGCACTGGCTCGGCGCTCGAGCGCGTGGCGGCGGCGGCGGCTCGCACGACGCCGGTGATTGTGGCCGCGCCGACCAGAAAGACGAAAGCGAAGCGCACAAGTCGTGCGGTCATGAGGGAAGTGGATTTGAGCGATCGAGCCAGCCCAGCGATTGTACCGCTCTGTAGCGACGAGCTGGATGCTCGCGCCCCAGCCTCGAGCCCTCAGCCTCGAGCCCTCAGCTTCGCGCCCCAGCCTCCAGCCTCCAGCCTCCAGCCTCCAGCCTCCAGCCTCTAGCCTCCATCTTGCATCCCTCTTGAGCTCATGCGCAGGGACGGGTACGCGCCAATCGAGGACTACGCTCTGATCGGGGAGGGCCGAACCTGCGCGCTGGTTGCGCGCGACGGTGCGATCGACTGGCTCTGTCTGCCGAATCTCGATTCGCCCAGCGTGTGCGCGGCGATTCTGGATGCCGAACGAGGCGGGTCCTTCGAGCTTGGGCCGGCGATTCCCTTCGGTGCGTCGCGTCGGTACCTGCCGAACACCAACGTCCTCGAGACGACATTCACGACGGACGGCGGATCCGTTCGAGTCGTCGACGCCATGACGATTCCGGACGGCGGCCTGTCGCCGATGCGCGAGCTCGTGCGATCGGTCGAAGGCGTGTCGGGCACCGTCCCCATGCGCTGGCGGTTCGCGCCGCGGTTCGACTATGGCGCGCAACGGCCGCGCGCCGAATGGCGCCATGGCGTGCCGGTCGCCACCTGGGGCGGAGAGGCGGTTGCGGTCCAACACTGGGGCGCCGGGTCGCCCGCGTGGCACGGCGACGCGGTGGGGGCGCACTTCGATATCCATGCGGGCTCGCGCGCGACGCTGTCGCTCGCGACGGCGTACGGCGAGCCGCTCATTTTCCCGCGACAGCCTGACGTCGCAGCCCGACTCGACCAGACAATTCATTTCTGGGAGACATGGTCGGCCGATAGACGCTACGACGGTCCGTGGTCCGACTCGGTCATCCGCAGCGCGCTCGTGCTGAAGCTCCTGATCTTCGCGCCCTCTGGAGCCTCGGTCGCGGCGCCGACGGCGTCGTTGCCGGAAGACATCGGCGGCGAGCGCAATTGGGATTACCGGTTCTGCTGGATTCGCGATTCGAACTTTCTCATCGACGCGTTGCTCCAGCTTGGGTGCGTCGACGAGGCGCGGTCGCTCTTCTGGTGGTTCATGCACGCGACCGCGCTCACGGAACCGCAAATTCACGTTCTCTATCGTCTGGACGGCGGCTTGGGCATCACGGAGCGCAGCATGCCGCTGGCCGGATATCGCCATTCGCGGCCGGTGCGCATCGGCAACGCCGCGGCCGGACAAACGCAACACGATGTGTACGGCGACTTGTTCGAGACCGCGTGGCTCTACAGCGAGGGGCATCACGCACTCGACCACGACACCGGCGTCGTGCTCGCCCGCATGGCGAATCACGTCTCTGACATCTGGCGACAGCCCGATTCGGGGATATGGGAAGTGCGGAGTGGTGCATGTCACTTTACGCATTCGAAGGCCATGTGCTGGGTTGCGCTCGACCGAGCCGGCCGCCTGGCCGCGCGTGGAGAAGTCTCCTCGCGCCATGTGGACCGCTGGCGCCGTGAGGCCGCCGCGATTCGCGAGTTCGTCGAACGCGAGTGCTGGTCGGACGGTCTGCACAGCTACACGCGTTCCGCTGGCAGCCGTGACGTCGACGCCAGCCTCTTGATGCTGCCGATTGTCGACTACGCGGACGCCCGCGGCGAGCGCATGCAAGGCACGATCGACGCGGTCTGCCGTCTCCTGCGCGCCGGTGATTTCGTGTATCGCTATCGAGCGGACGACGGTCTGCCGGGCGGCGAAGGGTGCTTTCTGAATTGCTCGTTCTGGCTCGTGAGCGCGCTGGCTCGGGCCGGGCGCATCGACGAATCGACCGCACTGATGGATCGACTGGTCGCGCGTGCCAACGACGTCGGGCTCTTCTCGGAAGAAATCGATCCCGAGCGTGGAGCATTTCTCGGCAACTTCCCGCAGGCGCTCGTGCACCTCGCGCTGATCGATGCGGCGCTTGCGGTTCGCGAGGCGGAGCGCTCATGACCGCCCTGGCGTCGCAGCTCGTTGGCGGCTTCATCGGCACGCTGGTGCTGACGACGATGCTCCGCGGTGCGAGCGAAATGGGGCTGACGCGGATGGATCTCGCGTTTCTCCTGGGGACGACGGTCAGCGTCAACCGGCGCAAAGCCAAGGCGATCGGCTACGTCTTTCATTTCGTACTCGGTCTGCTATTCGCGTTTGGGTACGCCGTGTGCTTCATGGTGATGGGCCGCAGCTCCTGGTGGCTCGGCGCCCTGCTTGGCGTGCTGCATGCGCTGTTTGTTTCGATCGTCGTCGTCAATGTGTTGCTCCCGGCGGTGCATCCGCGCATGGGCACGCCCGATACCGCGGCGGACACCGTCGCGCTCATCGAGCCGCCAGGATTTCTGATGTTGAATTACGGACGCAACACATTCCTTGTCACGCTCCTCGCTCACATCGGCTACGGCGCCATCGTCGGGTTCATGGTCAGAATGTGACGCGCGCTCAGAGCACGGCGCACGCTGGCAAGCATCACGCACCAGCACTCAGCACCCAGCACTCAGCACCCAGCACCCAGCACTCAGCACTCAGCACCCAGCACCAAAAGCCACGCTGTGTAGCAACCGGTCCGCCGCGCTGTGTGGGCTATGATGTGAGCCGTGTTTCAACGGCGAACATCCGGTTCAGTGGTGTGTCCTTCGTGCGGATCGCTCGTCGGCGTGCGCGACGACAAGTGCTACACATGCGGCCGCTCGAATCCCGGGCTGTGGGGGTTCGGTCCTGCGCTGCGGCAGCTCGGCGCGAACTTCGGCTTTGCCCAGCTCGTCATCGGCGTCTGCGTGACGCTCTGGGTGATCATGCTGCTCTTGTCGGGCAGCGACATCAGCGCCGGCAACCTGCTGTCGGCGTTCTCGCCGAGCAGCCGGATCCTCTTCCTGTTTGGCGAGAGCGGCGCCGTTCCGGTCTTCGGCGCCGGCCGCTGGTGGACGCTGCTCAGCGCCGGCTGGCTGCATGCCGGCCTCCTGCACATCCTGATGAACATGTACTGGATCTGGATCATGGGGCCGGCGCTTGCCGATTTGTTCGGACCCGCGCGAACGGTGATCATCTACACGGTGGGTGGCGTAACGGGATTCCTGCTGAGTTCCGTCGCCGGCTTGTACCTGGGCGGTGTCTCCATTCCGCTTCTGGGCGCCGGCGTCTTTACCGTCGGCGCGTCGGCGCCTGTGTTCGGCCTGATCGGCGCGCTGTACCACTACGGCCGCACCGTCAGCAGCTATGCGAAACAGCAGGCGATACAAATCATCATTCAGGCTGTCGTGTTCGGCGTGCTCGTGCGGGGCATCGATAATTATGCGCACCTTGGCGGATTCGCCGGCGGCTATCTCGCTTCGGCGTTCCTGAATCCGCTGACGCGTGAACGCGGCGACCATCTGCTGATCGCGATTGGGTGCCTCGTCGCGACGCTCCTCGCCATCGTCGCGTCGATCATCCACGGGCTGCCACTCATCCGCTGATCGGCGAGCTTTTCCCTTTTGCTTTTGCGGTTCTCTTCTGCCACCGCGTCCGGGCCGCTGGTGAATCAGATCTTGAAGCGCAGGAAGGCGCCGACGCCGCCGACCGGGGCAAGCCGCGACGCGTCTTCGATGAAGCGGATGTTGGCGGACGTGTTCCGCGCCTGCGCGATGAGCTCGTCAGCAGCGCGTTCCTCAGCCGTACGGTCGGGCTGTCGATCGCCCGCGGCGTGCTTCACCCCGGTGATCGTGTCAGGACGGGTCGTGATCACCAGTTCATCGACCTGACCGAGCTCGAAAGCGTGCCTCGTCTGCTCGAGGCCGACGCACGCCAGACCGTTGGCCCGATACGCGTCCAGCAGGGCATCGACACGCTCGCGGTCGGTTTCGGCGTCGTTTTCGCGCAGGGCGGCGATGGTGGTGTGGAACACGTCTCGCTCGGACGCGTGCTTGGCAATGGACACCACCTTGATGACCCGTTCGGCCACGTCTTTTGGCAGCTGTTCCCGAAGCAGCGGCACGATGACGTCGTCGCCGGAGATGACGATCCGATCGATGCCGTCTTCGTGAACGATGCGGATGACGGCGTCGATGACTTCTTTCGCGTGATGGAGGTGATAGTTCTCGGTGTGCCGCTGGTAACGCGCCTGCGACCAGCCGCCCATCTTGTGATGCTTCGTCTTCACGCCCTCGATCCGATCGTCCCGTTCGATGGTGTTCGCGGCGAAGACAAAGATGCGCGCCGAATGCGTGTCCGCGAGCAGCACCATGTACCGCGGATACTCGTCGAGTAGCCGCGCCAGCGGATACAGGTGAGGCTGATCGGAGATGTACACGCGATGGTCGCCGATCGGCGACGCCGCGAGTTGGATCGCCTCGAACAGCCCGGCGCCGGAACAGGCGAAGATGGCCAGGCCGTTGGCCGTCTTCGCGACGTCGTGCATGTACGACTCGACGCGATCGGCGTCTTTGTGAAGGCTCTCACGCTCGGGTCCGGCCGCGGCGTACGTGCGCACGCGTTCGGAGAGCTCCTTTCGCAGGAACTGTTCGAACCGATCGCGTCCGCGATCGTCGGCCTGCAGGTTCAAATAGAGGCTGACGACCGGAAACGGCCCGGCGTCAAATGCTGCGAGGCGGTCGAGCTGTGCATTGAGTTGTTCAAGCTGTGGCATGACCAGTTGGCCTACAACGGCAATGCCAATTGGGTGGGCGAGCGAGTCGACAGCTTCAGTTCACGTCGATAGCAAGCGCACCGGCAACTGGACTGTGAACTATTGTGACTGCTAACTGTGAACTACCGGCTCTTCTTCAGTTCCAGTTCCTCATCGATGATGTGTTTGAACGCCTCGAACGGCTGAGCGCCGCCCAGCATGCGGCCGTTGATGAAAAACGCCGGCGTGCCGTTGACGCCGGCCTCTTCGCCGGCGCGCATGTCGGCCTCCACTTGCGTTTTGGACTTGTGCGTATCGACGCAGGTGTTGAATTTTGTCGAATCGAGGCCGAGCTCGACGGCGTGTTGCTTGAGGTCCGGTGCGTTGAGTTGACTGGGATTGGCGAACAGCTTGTCGTGGTACGGCCAGAATTTCCCCTGTTCGGCGGCGCACGCGGCCGCTTCGGCCGCTGGACGCGCATTCGGGTGGTTCGGCAGCGGATAGTGGCGATACACGAAGCGAATGCGATCGCCGTAGGTGCTGAGCACCTGCTGAACGGTCGGGTTGGCGCGCATGCAGAAGGGACACTGGAAATCTGAGAATTCGATCAGCTCGATGGGCGCGTTCGCCGGCCCGCGCGCCGGGCTGTCCGCGGCGGCAATGCGCTGGCGCGGCGGGTCCAGCATCACCCGCACGCTGGTTTTTGCCTTCAGCGAGTCGACGTACTGCTGCCGGATCCCCTGCATGCGTTCCTGAGTCAGGTAGGCCCGGATTGCCGACCGCACCTGATCGAGTGACGCCCCCTGCACGCGTGCCTGGTTCGCCTGGTACCACGCCGCCACGTCGGCGTCGCTGACGGTGGGAATCTTTGCGGTGATCTCCTTCTCGACCAGCGCCACGCGCTCGATATGCTGCGCCTTGGCTTCCTGGTCCAGCAGGGCGGTGGCGACGAGGTCGTCGACCACGGCGCGCCGTGCCTCGTACAGCGCCTGCGTGAGCTTCGCCGAGCCGAAGTTCGACACCGGCTGCTGCAGCGCCTTGTCGTCCACTTCGCTGAGCGTGATCGACGTCGCCCCGACCGTCGCGACGACGTCGCCAGGTGCCGGCTGTCGGGCCGATTGCGCGGACGAAGAGCACGCCGCCAGCAGTACCAGCCCGGCCGCGAAGAACTTGGAATGCCTCATGAGAAAAGTATACCTGCCTAGTCTCCGAGCCGCTGCGGTAAATCCGCGATGACATACGCCATGACCGCCACGGCTGCGGCGCATTTCGCCATCTCCGCCGGATCGATCTTGTCGATCGTATCCGCCTGGGTATGGTGGATCAGGAAGTACTTCGATCCATCGACGTCGAGCGACATGCCGGGGATATGCGCCTCCTGAATGCTCGGCCCGATGTCGGCGCCTCCGCCGCCCATGTTGATCTGATCCGCGGCGATGCCCGCCAGCAGCGATGCAACCGCCTTCACCGTCTCGCGCGCGCCGTCGCTGCCGCTGAACCCGAAGCCCAGCGGTCGAAACACGCCGCCGTCGGATTCCATCATGAGCACATGTTTGCCGAGCTCCGCGCGATGTTGATCGCGGTACGCGATACCGCCGCGCCCGCCATTCTCTTCGTTGGTCCACAACACGACACGGACGGTTCGGCGCGGCCGCAGATTCAGCTTGTGCATCAGACGCAGCGCTTCCCAGCTCACGACGCATCCGCCGCCGTCGTCCGTGGCACCCGCGCCGACATCCCACGAGTCCAGATGTCCGCTGACGACGACGATCTCCTCGGGCTTCTCGCGTCCGCGAATTTCACCGATCACATTCGCCGATTCGGCGTCCGGCTCGAAGTGCGCGTCCATGGCAAGGCGCACGACGCTGCGGCCGCCGCGATCTGCGATGCGCTGCAGGCGATCGGCGTCCTCGGCCGCGATGGCCGCGGCCGGGATTTTCGACGCATCGTTCGCATACTGCAACGCTCCGGTGTGTGCCGTCCGGAGACCGTCCGGGCCGATGGAGCGAACGAGCACGGCGACGGCGCCGTACCGCGCCGCTCGCGACGGCCCGGTGGAGCGGAAGCGCACGGTCTCGCCGTAGTTGGTGAACGCGGCGTTGAAGCACACGATGCGTCCGCGCGCCGCCGCCGATTTCGTATCGAGCTCCTCGAAGCTCCGGACCACGAGCACGTCGGCCTGGATGCCCTGGCGCGGCGTGCCCACGCTATTGCCCAAGCCGAGCATCACGATGGCATGCCGCGCAGGCTCGACGATGTCCGCGCTCTCGGTGCCGCGCACCCATTTCGGCACCATGACACGCTCGGTGTGGACGTTCTCGAGCCCGTCTTGCTTCATTTCGTCGACCGCCCACTGAATCGCGCGATCGAGGGCGGCCGTCCCGCTGAGGCGGTTGCCAATGGTGTCCGTGAGCACCGCCAGGCGCTGCCACGCAAACGTGCTCGAAACGGCTTCGCCGATCAGACGCGCGGCGGGTTCACGGTACTCATCAAGCCAGGCGGTCTTCGACGCCGGCCCATCCGCATACGACGTCTGGGCGCTCACGCGAGTAGCCGCCAGGACAAGAAGCGTAAGAACGATGGTAAAACCTGCACGCTGCGTCATTCGCCGGCCTCCGGAGGCCCCAGCGTACTTCAGGTTCCGGGCGTGTTCCTACCGGTTGCATCGTGGTCCGCGACTTGCACAACGACCAGACGAAGCCGCATAGCGCGGCCGAAACGCGGTCAGACGCCGGGATGGCCGGCGCGACGGAACGCCACGACGGTGCAAGATGAAGAAGCGCGCCTTCCTGTTCGGAGTGCTGATGCTGGCGTCGCCGTGGTCCCTTGGCGCCGGTGAGAAGCTGGTTATCCAGGTGTCGCCCGCGATGGCATTTGCGCCGGCCAACCTCAGAGTGCGGACGATGATTGAAGCCGACGTGGAGAACCGATCCGTCGAAGTGGTTGCCGAATCGGAGGATTTCTACCGCTCCAGCGAGGTCCAGCTGGATGGCGACCGTGCGCCGCGCACGAACGTGTTCGAGTTCCGCAGCCTGCCGCCCGGGGCGTACGATGTCACAGTCAAGCTGTTGAACGCGAGCGGCCGCACGCGTGCCTTCGCGCGATCGCGCATCAGCGTCATGCCGAGCGGCTCCGGAGACAGATAGGCGACCGCGCTAATTCTCGCGCAACGCCTCGAGCGGGTCGATCCGGCTCGCGCGGCGCGCCGGCAGGTAGCACGCCGCAAATGCTGTTGCGGTCAGCAGCACGACGATCGCGGCGAACGCCACTGGATCGGCTGGGGCTACGCCGTACAGGAATCCAGCGATCAATCGCGCCACGCCAAACGCCGCCGCAAGACCCATCATCAGGCCGATGACCGTCCAGCGCATGCCTTGTCCCGTGACGAGGCGCACGACGCCATTGGGCTGCGCGCCCAGCGCCATCCGGATGCCGATCTCGCGCGTGCGTTGCCGAACGAGATACGTCATGACGCCGTACAGGCCGATCGCGCCGAGCGCGAGCGCCAGCAGCCCCAGTCCTCCGGCAAGCGACGCGGCAATCTTCACCGGCAACACGGAAATACCCGTCGCGGCGTCCAGCGTCATCACGCCGAACAGCGGCAGATTCGGGTTCAGCGCTTCCATTTCGGCTCGTAACCGGGGCACTGCATCCATCGGGCCGCCGGCGCTCTTCACGAGAAGGAACGCGACGGGGACGTACTCCTGATCCACGGGGCGATACATGAAGGCTTTCGGATCCTCGCCGAGGGTAACGTACTTGCTGTCGCGCGCCACGCCCACGACCTCGAGCCATGGACCGGATGGTTCACGGCCATTCCAATCGCGGAGGCGCTTCCCGATCGGGTTGTCGCCCGGCCAGAAGCGCGCGGCGAGCGTCTCGTTGACGATCGCGACCGGAGTGGCGCCCACGCGATCACGCGAGTCGAAGTCGCGGCCGGCGAGGAGCGGAATGCCCAGCGTGTGGAAATGGCCCCGCGAGATCCGGTTCTTGTAAACCATCGGCGGCCCGCCACTGCCGCCCGGCCCGTCCGTGATCATCGTATTCACACGGTTGGACAACGTCAGCGGCACGACATCCACGATCGCAGCCGCCCGGATTCCGCGGGCGTGATCGAGCCGGTCGAGGAGCGCGTTGTAAAACACAGCCCCGGAATCGGCGGTATAGCCCGCCGACTGCAGATCGATGCTCGCCGTGAGCACGCCGTCCACGATGAATCCTCGATCGAGCGCGCGCGCGCTCAGCACGCCGCGCACGAGGAGTCCGGCGAGGACGAGCAGCAGCGTCGACAGGGCGACTTGGCTCACCATGAGCGCCGCCCGCAATCGCGACCGGGCAGCACCAGCCGTGGCAGCGCCATCTTTCAGCGCTGGCAGAACATCGCCCTTCGACGACTGCAAAGCGGGCACGAGTCCGAACGCGATCGTGGCCGCCACGGAGAACCCCACTGTGGCGGCGAGAAGCTTCCAGTCGACCACGAAGTTGAGGGCAATCGGAAACGGGACCGGGAGCGAGGACGCTGCCGCCGAAAGCGGCCGGGCGGCCGCGACCGACATCGCGGCGGCGGAAATGCCGCCGAGGAGTGACAGCAGCAGGCTTTCCGTCATCAATTGTTGGACCAGCCGCACGCGGCTCGCGCCCAAGGCGAGGCGGATCGCAATCTCGCGTCGTCGCGCCACGGACCGGGCCAACAGCAGATTGGCGACGTTGACGCAGGCGATGAGCAGCACGAGTCCGACCACGGCGAGCAGAAAGCCGGCGAAGATGGCCGCTGGAACGGCCAGCTCGGGAGCGAGCGTACGGGCCTGGTAGACGGTGATCATCGGACGCCCCGGTGTATCCGGGCGCGCGTGCGCGGATTGCAGTGCGAGTGTCCGCAGATCCGCCTGCGCCTCTCCGATGGCGACGCCTGGACGCAGGCGTCCAATCATCTGCACGCTGCCCTTTCCGCCGCGGGCCGTTCGCGTGACGGGAATCCACACATCCGGGACAAGAGGCGCCATCGTGCCGGTCACGCCTCGTGGCGTCACGCCGACGATCGTTCGAGGTCGTCCGTCGATGATGAGAGTCTGACCGATGGCGCTCGGGTTTGCGCCAAAGCGTCGCCTCCAGAAGTGGTCGGTCAGGGCCACGACGTCGGGGGTGCCAGCTTGGTCGTCCTCCGCGAGAATGGGCCGTCCGATCGCTGCGGGGATACCAAGTGTGGTGAAGTAATTCCCGCTCACCGAGAGCGCAAACAGCTGCTCAGGCGCGGCGGCCGTCCGGAGGGCGACGGTTTCGATTCGAAATGCAGCGAATGCGCCGAACGTGTGATTCTGAGCCTCGTAGGCGACGTAGTCCGCGTAGAGAGTGCCCGAGAAGCGGTTCGTGTAGGCGCGCACCACGCGCGCGGGATCGGCCACACCGCGCGGCGGGCTCACAAGCAGCTCTTCGGCGAAGCCGAAGATCGTCAGATTTCCACCGATACCGATGGCCATGGCGGAGATGGCCACGCACGCGAAGCCGGGATTTTTCAGGAGCAGGCGGGCGCCGTACCGAAGATCATTCAGGAACGTGTGCATGGGCACTCCATGGCTGCGGCCATGGGTACTACGCTCGTCAGCCTGAAAGGTTCACAGAACGACGGTTACAGCGTGCTGCTCACACGCGCCGCGGCGACCGCCTTTTCCGGCTCCGGCGTGAAATCCTCGCCAGGATTGATGAAGCGATCCTTCTCGAACTTGTACTGCTTGTCGTGCAGCTGGCGATACCGGCCGTTCACCGCGAGCAGCTCGTCGTGCGTCCCGCGTTCGACGATTTCGCCGTGCTCGAGGACGAGAATCTGGTCGGCGCTGCGGATGGTCGAGAGCCGGTGCGCGATGACGAACGTCGTGCGTCCATGGCGCAGCGACCTGAGGCCGTCCTGAATGAATGCCTCGCTTTCGCTGTCGAGGCTCGACGTGGCCTCGTCGAGGATCAGCACGCGCGGATCGGCGAGAATCGCGCGCGCAATCGCGACGCGCTGCCGCTGTCCCCCCCCGAGGCCCACGCCGCGCTCGCCCACAATCGTGTCCTACTGCT